>Ga0209092_10003155_pt1 | contig 14582 bp, 18 predicted proteins | sample FraStrMetagenome_FD_187446 | JGI IMG/M metagenome (GOLD analysis project Ga0209092, IMG submission 187446) | Marine eukaryotic phytoplankton communities from Arctic Ocean - Fram Strait ARC3M Metagenome (SPAdes) (version 2) | ecosystem: Environmental > Aquatic > Marine > Oceanic | place: Fram...
ATCAGATGCTTTTTCAACTACGAATTTGCTAAAGTTTTTCATTATTCATCATCCTCTTCTTCGTCAAGGTCTTCATCAAAATCTTCTTCGATTTCAACTTCTTCGATTTCAACTTCTTCGATTTCAACTGGTGAAGAGTTCGGATTTACTTCCAAAATTTCTTGAAGTGTTTCTTTAAGAATTTCTTGAGACTCTTCCCAAGTTACAACTTTCTTTTGGATAGGTGATCCATTTGCGCCCATACGTTCAGCCATGATTATCTCCTTATGCTAATGTACAACCCACATGAGATAGAACAACCCAAAACAAACATGTAACCGTGTCACCTACGTCATTTAGGGTAATAGTTGAATATCCAGCAAGTGCAGCGGGAGTAATAACAGAGTCACCACCATCAGCAATCATTGTGATGATTTTGATTTGTCCGTTAGTTCCGTTTGCCATTGAACCAGCATGTGCGCCACCAGCAGTCGTTGTATCAACGTGCGTGATAGAAGTTGCAACAGAAATTGCTTCTGTAGTTGTGTCACATGTATGTACTGCATCGTCCAATGCAATGTATGTTGGAATGTTATTAAAAAAGTTAGCAACTGTAAGTTTCTTATTTACAGGGTTGCCACTTGGGTCATCAATAACGTGTAATAGATCTTCAGCGGCAATGCCTGCTCCAAGATCCGCTAGTGCAGTAATTTTTTTATCTGCCATTTCTTTTCTCCTTAATTGTTAAAACCCTCAACTCAATACCTCCGTTACGGCGGCATTATTGTCTTGCGAGGGAATGCTACTGTCGGGACTCGACTCACTTAATAGGTTTAGAAAGACATCACATTGTTGGATTGCGCCTTGTATGGCATTACCCTGTGAAGTTAACTGCACCTTCATCTTATCTAGGTCATTGAGACGATCTTGAACTTTATCAAGATCGCCTTTCAGAACCAATTTTGTATCTTCAATTTCACTAACACTCAGTGTCTTTTCATTATTTTTCATAATATCCTCTTCTTTATACTACTTAGGCAACCGCTGTCATCGTGGCTGTACCAGCAACAACTGCAACACCAGAGTTAACTGTTGTACCAGTATCTTTGATTGTTCCACCAGCAAGTGCAATGTTCTGTACAGCAATTGACAATACGTCATCAGCAGATACAGTAGAACCGGCTGCACCGATTGTATGTCTGAATACAAGTTTGTTAGTACCTGTACCAGATTGATACGTTGCACTCAACGAAGCAGCAGAACCGCCACCAGCTTGTGAGTTAGTAATTGCGATTGTTGGTGAACCTGTTACAGTTACCTTCTCATTGAAAGTAAGTCTAACATCAATGTTACCACCAGCACTTACATCAAATGCTGCACCAACGAATGCCGATTTATTAATGTCTGCACCAGCAATTGCTGTTGCAAGTCCACCGATTGAACAAATTACTTCTTCAAGTCCTTTGCCATTTAGTTGTACCCAACCTTTTGATGTTGCGTATACGTCTTCTTTTTGAGCTGCAGTAAGCCACTTTGGTTTTGCTTCATCTGCATCTGTGTTTCCCCATAGGGCCATAGTCTTTCTCCTTAATTAAGATTTTACTCTTTTATTTATCTAAATCCATTTCTCTTCAGCTGAGAAATAGTGTTGTTGGGGGATGTATGATGAATCCCAATACCACCAGCGGACTCCCATTCCTTGATATTTTTGATATAATCATCAATCAAGATGTTAGGTTTCCCACCAGTTGTGGCATATTTTTCTTTATCTGCTCTCTTTACTAGATGTACTTTACCAGTAGGTTTAGCATTCTTCGCTAACCACGCCTTCTTGCCAGGCCTACTGTTTCCATCGTTACTTGAGTATGCAGATAAAATATTCGCTTTATATCTGTTAATAAATTTCCACATCTTGTCTGCGCCAGGCATCCAAGGAAGAGTGTGCCAAAAATCTTTCTTTGCACGAATCTCTTCCCAACGTGTCTCTTTCTCAACAGTATCAAACTTCTTACCAGTGAGTTTTTTATACCCACCCAATAAGTCTACGATAACCATATCCATATCGCAGTAGATGTCTGGCAACTCTTCTTCATTAATTTTTGTGAGTTCCACAAGACTTTTCATCTTTAGCCCTTTTCTTTAACTGAAACTTCTACTTTTGACATAGGTTTCCCTGTCATAGTAGTGTCACCCTTAGAATCTTTAGATGGTTTCTCATCTTCATCTTCTTCTTCAGTCTTAGCGTCTGCTTTCTTTGCTGCCGCTTCCCACATTGCACGAACAGCATCAGCGACTGTATCTTCTTTCATAGACTTAGAAACTGCCTTGCGTCTTTTGTGCAAGAACTTATCAGAATCATCGACATCACCATCGTTGTCGATATCTTTGTCTTTACGATCAGCAAACTTCTTCTTTACTGCTTTAGGTTGAACTGCGTCCAAACCTTCACCGTCATCAGACTTGTCGTTCTTATTAGTTTCAGTTTTCAATGCTTCTTCAACATCGTATTCCTTACCACCAATAGTAAAGGTTTTGTCACCCTTTTCTTTTGCCATCTTTGCAGCATGGATGTAGTTATTCTCATCCTTTTCGTCTTTGGGTTTCTCACCCTTTTCTTTTTTAGAGATAGCGATTGCAGCTTGTTGAGCAGGGGAAACTGCCTCAAGCACAGCCTGTTCTAGACTACCTTCTTTTGTTTTAAGATACTTGGGCATATTATTTCTCCTGTGCATTCATCTTGTTAATAGTTTCTTGCGCCTTTGCGATTTGCAATTGCAATTGTGCGATACGAGTTTTCTTCTTATCGTCTCTACCTTTTTCTACTTCTTTTGCAGAATCAGGTTTGTTTGGTTCTTCTGCTTCTTCCTTCTTCCAAGGAAATTTACTTAGAGTTACTTTCTCTTTACCCTTCTTGGAAGAGGCAGCTGCCTTTGCGAGTTTCTTTGCAAGGTCTGCCTTTTTGTTTTCAGAAACTTCTTCTTCTGGTTTATCATGTGTATAACCCATCTTCTTCATTTTAAGATGGTCATCCATAGTATTCGCCTTATAACCTTTACCAGTTTTAGGGTCGTACATCATGTGTGGTTCAAAGTCTTCTTTAATATCTACTGGTGATACTGCCATATCTCCCATAGCCATTGTAACCTTTTCGTCTCTCTTATACAAGTACCTTTTTGCACTTGTAGGACTATCTTTTCTTGCCATGGTAATCTTTTCTACTCTACCTTTGTTTACCATGTTCTTAGACTTGACAATATACTCAATAAAATCTTTACCCTTCTCTAATGTAGAGTCGTGTTTAATTTTAACAGTAGAACCCTTCTTTAATTTGTCAAAGACTTTTAGTAGTTTAGGGTCATTCATCTTCATCCCTTCAACTAAAGCATCTGGGATTTCACCTTCAACTTCTTCTTTGTACATATTAAGTTCATATGATTTACCAGTGTTGTATACTTGTACTTGGATACCCTTCTTACTTCCTTTTGCTTTTAGTCTGTAAGTGTTTGTTTTACCTGTCTTTGGTTTTGCTGGGCCTGTTGCAACCTTATCATCAATCTCTTCTGGGTCGATTTCCATACCAAACTTCTTTTTAGCAAATGCATACGAATGTTGCATTGCACCAGAGAATGTTTTGTGATACAAGTCGTAACCTGTAGATGATTTTGCTTCTTGCATCATACGTCCATTCTTGTACATACCATGCTTCTTTAGAATCTGTATCACTCCATCACGAGGGTCAGTATCCATGTCTGAAACAAACTTCTTCATTAACATGAATGCTTTGTCTTGTACTGATTTTGATGAGTTCTTACCAATCACACGAACATATGCGGCAACCTTCTGGAAGTCAGTCTTATCAATACCACCACTTTTCTTAGCGTAGTCTTCTAAGGATTTAGATGCAGCATCAAAATTAATTGCTTCTTCGATTGATTCTTCACTTTCTTGCGGCATTTCTGATACTTCTTGCACACTTTCTTGCGGTTCAGTATCTTCATTCTGTCTTTTAAGAACTGCGGCGACTTGTTTATGATCAGACAACCCCTTCTTAATCTTTTCAATAGCAGTAACAGCACCTGACATATTACCACCAGCATATCTTTTATCTGATGCAATACCGATTGCCATCTTGATTTGTTTTGGAGAATACCCTTCACGAACTTCGGAAAGAGCTTCCATCATTGTTTTTCCATATCTTGTCATTTTACTTTTCCCAAATTTGTATTTGTAAAGAGTCATCACCTTTAATAATTCGATGATACTCCATTGCGTTAATATTGTAGAGTTCGCCCTTAACCAACTCCACAGGAAGTTCATTGTCCATTTGAAGTTGCCAACCGACACCCTCTAGGATTTTAATCTCCCTATCATTCTTATCACGATGCCAGACTAGTTCCTCTTCATCTACATGTTCAGAAAAGGTTCTAAGTTTGTATCCTTTCTCTAGTATGTCCTCATAAGGATCTACCAAAAGAAATTGCCCCCACCACTCAATCCAAGTTGTTTTGCATATCTTGGCAAATTACATGCCCAATATCCTGCCTTGGTTTTGTCTTTCTTGTTTGCACAATCATGTCTTGCAGCAAACGATTTTCTTGCCTCTGGGTCATTCAACTTAACTTTAAGTCCAGTTGTGTCTCCCCAAGAAACCTTCTTAATATTACCAGATGATGGGTCTTTTACATACACATAATACTTCTTAGAACCACCAGACTTAGGTTTATTTAAGTCAACGTCTTTACCTTGATACTCAGATTCCATCATAGGACAATCTAAAGGTACATTCTCTCCCTCATAAATTGCATACTTACCAATGTCACCTTCCATCAAGTCTTTGTTGAACCCTGTAGGATTAAACTCACCAGCCCTATACTCAACTCTTTTCTCTTGAAAATATTCGTAGTACTTCTCAGAACCCACACGATATACGTTTGATTCTATTAGACTAGCAGTCTTACATTCTTGACAACAATCTTCTGTGCCACAATGCGAATGTTCTTTGAACGATAGTACTGGTTGGAAAGGAGTCATTTTCTGTCTTTCTTTTCTTTGTGCATCAGTTCCGATTTCACGAGAATCTTCTGCTTCTTCTTTCTGTCCTTTGGCTTGTTTCCACAAGTCTGCATCACCAGTAGTTCTAGTTTTACCACCTGTGATAAAAGAGTTGACTCTAGCAAACGCCCACTGTTGTGGTGTTGTGCCAGGGCGGTGTCCTGTCTTCCACGCCGCCATACCTCTGTCGTATACTTTCTTTAAAATGCCGTATGAGATACCAGACTTATCTGCTTTCGTAACAAGTCCTTCAATCTTCTCATCTAATAAAATGATTTCAACTTCAGGCGGGTAATCGTACCCCTCTTTAGGAACACAGTTAGGAACTTCCTTACCGTTCTTCATCTTAACGCCAACTTGTTTATGAGTGTCCCAACATGGGTCGTCCTCACCAAACATTTGTTTAAACTTCTTAGTGTGTTTAGATGGTTTAGTATCTGCACCCTTATCGCCTGGCGCAGGCCCATCTTTTGCTTTTGCAAAGTGTGCCGCACGTTTCTTCTTAGTTGCAACAGACATCTCATCACCATCAGCATCTTTTGCATAATACTTTGCTGGTTCAGAACCTTTTCTGTCTTTAATATCTTTATCTTGTTTTACTTCATACAACCACTTCTTGTGTGTAGTACCATCTGATTCTGCGAATACAAGATAGTTAGTTCCTCTACGAATAACCTTACCTGATACTCCAGTATAATTATCTTCTACTATATCGCCAATTGTATAGATTGTACCTTCAATGTACATATCACGAATAACGTCTTCTTCTGTCTGTTCTACTTGGTGTGTGATGAATGACTCACGAATACCCATGTGTTTACGAACATCTTTGAATAGAGACATTCCTTGACTAAAAGTTTTTGGAAGTCCATTCTTGAATGAATCATAGTCATCACCAGAAGCTGCAGCACGCATCTTAGAAGCAGACATCCCTGTCACTCCTTCTGCATCTGGGTCTCTTTCGCCAGCAGATACAACTTCAATATTGTCGAATCCATAATAACCGTGTCTACCTTCAACACCATTATACTTGTTCAACAATGTATCAAACTCTGTTACACGATCAGAACCAACAACCATTACAATTGATTTGTGTCCTTTATTGTGTAGTGTTACTGCAATCTCAAATACTTGTCTTGCTTTATCTACAAAGATACTTCTAGAATGTTTTGGGAACATCTTCTTCATATATGCAACTTTCTTTGCATATGGAAGAGGGTCTTTCTTTGGGTTTTCTGAATGTGATGCAAAGACATAATAAGGTGCGCCAGCATTTTTCTTTGCTTGTTTCGCAACTGCATCTAATAATTTTTCATGCCCAGTAGTTGGTGGATTGAATCTACCAAAAGTGAATACAGCAGTATCACCACGAGCTTCTCTGATATCCTTAAAACTTTTCATTCTTCTGTACCCGATCCTCTTATCATTTATCCCATGCCTTTATTGCAGTAAAGTTATTAAAACTAAATTCCATTCTATCTACAAGTTTGACTGCATCACCTGATACCCTGTCAATTGCAACATAACCCTCTGGGTTAGTTACTTTAAACCCATTTGCAGTTTTAATGAATGTATCTGTTAATCCCTTAACACTATTTAGTTTACTTACAACGCCCATCTTTGCATCAACCAAGTGTCCTTGAAATGCGATAATGTTTTCTAAATTCTTTGTATGTTTTTTTACTTCACGAAGATACTCAGTTTGGAGATTGGTATATTTTTCTTTACCTTTGTCACTCTTAACTTTATCTATTTGTTTTTGAATTGCATCGAATACCCACTTCTCGTATCCTTTTGCATGTCCTCTAGGGTCAGTAATCTTCTGCCCTTCACGAACTTTACTATTATTGTATGTTTTTAATTGAGCACCAGCAAGTGTTCCAGTAAATACATCCTGTAGTTTTAGGAACTTGTTTAGTAGTGGTGCATTGATTCTCTTGAATGTAGAACCAGCAAGAGATAAAGATTTTGTAACCTTTTCAGTTTCAGATGCAGTCATTGTAGCCTTACCAGATACGTCCTTGTAAGTTGCATCGTCCATCCAAACTGATGAAGGTTTGGTAAGCCCTTTAATATTTGCACCGAATGACGCTTTCATTCCTTGCAAATCTGATCCAGCATATGTTGTGTGCCATACGACACCAATCTTCGAAGACTTAATTTTCTTACCTAAATCTGAATTTACATCTACTGCATATACGATTGTATTAGGTTGGAAAGTGTAGTACTTAGTACCATCTATAGTTGTTGTGTCAACATCATCAGATGTATACATCAAGTCGCCCTGTAGAACGTCTTTAATACCCAACTTAGAAAACTCTGAAAGGGCAACTTTAAACTTACTGTTCAGTGAACCAGATAGTCCATCTGCATCAATCTCTGCGGCAGTCTTATAAAGTTTTGGTGTTGCGTTGAATACTGACTTCTTTGCAACAAAGAACTTACCATCAGCAGGGTCGATACCAGCAAAGATTGCAGGCGCACCGTCCCATTTAACAGTCATGTTTACAGATGAACGTGATGCACCAGCCAACATATCTCTAAGAGAACGAACAAAGTTAATTGCTGCTCTGCCTCCTGGCACTCCGAAATTCAAGATTTCGTCTTCGATATGTTCTAGGTGTAGGTTCTTCCCACCTTTATCTTCAGTGAGATACCCCGAAAAGTTTAACATGTGGCACAGTTTCCATTCATACAAAAGTTATTACTATTCTATTTATAACGAAACTATGCTAGAACTTCATATCTGTGAACTTGTCGTACTTAGAATTCTGTCCTCTATCGAAAGCTGGTGTGTCATCCTGTCCACTATCAACTATATCAGATTGTGCTTCTTGTTCACAATCATACAGTTTCATCTTACTTCTATCAATACCTACTACAAATCTCTTGTTTGTACCCAAGTCATTGTAGCGATTCTTCAATTGTTTAACCATCAACTGGTTCAGTCCTTCTAACTCTTCAGTAGAGATTAGTGCAAACATTAAGTCAGCAGTTGCAGGCAAACCAAATGATTCTGAAGTATCTTCTAGTCCAACATCAGAGTTTGCAAAACCACCACGAGTCGTTTGGGTTGCAGTCATAATTGGTAGATTTGTTTCAACAGCAAGTCCACGAAGTTCTTCTGCAATCGCCTTGATGTAGAAGTATGAACCCACACTTGCGTTACCTTTGAATCGTGATGAACTACAAATGTTCAAATAGTCAATAAAGATAATGTCTGGAGAAAATGATTTCTTTAGAGCAAGTTCTTTGATTAGACTACGGAAGTGTCCAGAGTGAGCAGATGCAGTTGGGTATTCTTTAATAACAAGTTTACCATTAGTCTTAGAATTAATCTTTTCAACCTTAGATTCAAACATCGCTTTAGGTAGATTGTGCAAATCTTCCATTGACACATTCATCAAGTTAGCATCAATACGTTCAGCGATACGTTCTTCTGCCATTTCCATAGTAATGTAAAGAACATTCTTACCTTGCATTAATGTAGAAGACGCCATGTGACACATGAACAATGATTTACCAACACCAGTACCAGCAAGGGCAACATTCAAAGTTTTGTTTGGAAGTCCACCTTTAGTAATCCTGTTGAAATAATCTAAGTCAAACTCTAGTTTCTCTTCTTTCTTATGATAGAACTCAAATCGTTCATCTGCATTCTCAATATAGTCGTGTCCAATATGTTGGTCAAAACCTACTGCAAGTGCTTCAGATAGAATAGATGGAATTGCTTCTTGAGTATGTTCTCTATCTTTACCCTCAATAATCTGGATACCAGATAGGATAGCATTGTATACCGCTTTGTCCTTACAGAACTTTTCGGTAGTATTAACCAACCACTGCATATCAACTTCAGCTTCTTTGAGAGATTCAATAACCTCTACAACTTTTTGAAATTCAGTGCCGTTTAAATCTTTTCTATTGTCAAGTTCAATGGACAAAGTTTCCTTTGTAGCCATTGCTTGATACTTATCCATAAAATTGTATATCTCTTCAAAGAGTATACGGTCAGTTTTGTCTTGGAAGTATTCACTCTTAATGAAAGGCAACACCCTACGGGCGTAGTTCTCATTATAGATTAAATTACTGAATATTGTTTTTTCTATTGTCATCGTCTGCATCTGTAAAACTGCCCTCATTTATATTATCATCAATCAAATCGCTTAGAATATCTCCAATAAGATTGAAGAAATCATCACCGAAACATTCTTTACCTAGTCCATTAGAGTCTAACAGATTCCACTCAAATTGTAAAGAGGCGGAGTCATTTTTTTCGTCTTCTATTATAGAAACTTTACCATACTCATAAACAACACCTTGCCACATTCCTGCTTTTTCTGTAAGTCCTATGCCTGTCCAAGACTTATCCTTGTTTTCTACATAGCTGTAAAATTCACTCATATCAGACATAATGCAAATAACTCCCTATAATGTATTTTGGTTTATCAATTGGTTTGCGTCCAGCGTGTAGATGTGTCCACATTGGTGGGAACATTAACATCCTTCCTGTTTGTGGTTGAACAGAGATATTGAACTGTGGAAACTCTGTATGTCCACCTTCATTATCATCTAGATATAAGAAGAACACCAAGAACCTTGGAGCGCTATCAATACTACCGACATCAACATGATTATCAAACTCATCAATGTCATTTGGCATGTATCTCTTTAATCTAAAGTTTTCAAATGCAAACTTCTGTGGAAACATTCGTTCAGTAACATTTGAGTCCTTCATATACTTATCAATGTAATTGAAGAAAACCTCTTGAAGAGTATCTTCAAAAGGCTTCCACTGTTCGTGAAGTTGCATAGTTACTTGTTTAAAAGAACGGTGTCCATCAAGAACAATATCCTCATGGTGTTGAGGATACTTTTCAAACATGGCAATGAGTTGTTTTGATAACGACTCAGAGATTACGTTCTCATACGTCTGTATTAAGTTCTTCATCTTCTGGTAATCCTTCAACTGCTTCTTCAACATCTGCCAGTTTTGTTCCATACTTGAACTCTTTAGCAGCGGCAGCATCTAGTTGTTGCATCACTTCTTCAGTAAAGAATTTCTCTGGGTTGTTATTGATAGTTTTACCAAATGTTTTTGTACCATCTGGCAATTCAATACGAGTTGATACTGACTTGAATATACCATACTTTACTGCAAGTTCTAATAGTCCATAATACTTATCTAATCCACGTTCATACATCAATCTTACATCAACCATCTTATGTTCAATGGTTAATCGTGACTTAGCATTCTTACAGTGAATAATATTACCAACAACAGCAGTTCCATCTTTCTCTTTCTTCTTAGAAAGATATACGATAGATGAAGCAGCATACTTCAGTCCAGAACCACCACCCATTTCTTTTGTGGGGAACATAGAACCAACTACATCATATGTGTGATTAGTAACAATCATAGGTACTTTTGCTTTACCTAGTTTCAATGTCAATACACGAAAGGTAGCCTTAACAATCTGAGCCCTTGTCATATCTTTAGTCTCTTTACCTTCAGCAGTATCTTCTACTTCTTTCGTTGTAGATAACATACCAAGTGAATCAAGACACAACATCATAGGAGCACGTTGTCCTTCTGGTGTTTCCAAATACTTGTCTAGAACTTTCAGTGATTGTGTTCTAAATTCTTGTACTGTAGTCACAGGCAAGATAACCATACGAGAAGGGTCAATACCCCTGTCGATAACCATCTGTTTAGTAATAGCAGATTCAGACTCAAAATACAACACACCAGCTTCTGGGTTTGCATCAAGGAATGACTTAACCATGCCCATAATAAAGAACGTCTTACCAGTTGCACTTTCGCCTGCAATAGCAGTAATCTTGTTGGATGCAAGTCCACCGTAGATACTACCAGACAAAAGAGCATTGAAGATATAAGAACCAGTATCAATAAACGAATCTACATCTCCTGCCTCAACTCCATCACTTACGAGTGCAGCGTATTCATTGCCCGCTGTCTTGGCAATATCTTTAAAAAAATCCAATTACAAATCTCCTTCTTCTCTGTTTTCAGAACGAAACGAATCAAACCCATCGGGATATCTTGATTCAAGTTTGTCTGTGTTCATATATATGACTTCCTCTATATTAGTATCTAGAGCAATACAAGCCTGAACAAGATACCACATAATATCACCTAACTCTCGTTTGGCGTGCCATACCGTATGTTCATCCATAGGTTTACCTTGGAATAAACATTTCTTCACAATCTCAGTGAACTCACCGCTTTCGGCACTAAGTCCCATTGCAGCAGTAATAAGACGTTCTGGGGGAACCCCAAAATCATCAATAACATCTAGAGCATCCCCAAATGCATCGGGGTCTTTAGACTCATCGCTAGTCACTGCATCAACAAATCTTTGGTAGTCCAAAAGTAAAGCTTCATCAATCATATCGTATCTCCTTCATAAATTTTCATCTTGTATATAATAACAAATTATAGGGGGTTTGTCAAGAGATTTATAGAATTACACCCTTTTGTGGTACTTGAATTCCACTTGTTTGTGTCTGCCATCCTGTAGCAATCTCGTTCATAGTAGGTACTACGAAAGCAACACAAGTCTTATTGAACTGCAAAGTTCCATCAACCTTTTCACCTGTCATACAGACACCATCAACAAGAGCTACGCCCTTTTCATTCACTTGCACCAAACGTGGGCGTTCAATAGTATAGGACATCATATCATCTACGATGTATTTACCAATTACTTCTGCACCGTTTGTTAGTACAAGTGTTACAATATCATTCTGTTTCATTTTATTTTCCTATTTTAATTAATCTTTCCAACAGTATGTTGGGTTAGAGCCGTTTACATCATATATGTTTGGGTGATTCATAAGAGCACGCCGATACGGTGTCCACTTAATTCCTCTACCCCAACACAACCAATCCATCAAATCTTTTTTACCAACTTGCTTGTTAGTTTTTATAAATTCGACAATTTCTTTAAACTTCTCACTATCTCCCATAACCTTCTGTTTCGATAACAAGTCGTTCATATATTCGTTCATATCTACCATCTTATCTTTGTATATAAGATTATCACGAATGTGTTCCAAGGCATATTCTGCCTCTTCATTTCTAAATGGAAGGTCATCTAGATATGTATTCATCATCATTAGTGCATCATTATCATCAGTAAAGAATGATGCCTTATCATGTAGTTCGTGATAGTATCCAGCATCAAACATAATGTAAGGCAATCCGTTCATCATACCATCTGTTGTTGCAATACTCCAACCGCCGTACTTTTGTTTTGGAGAGAATCCCATATAACACTTTCTAAGTTCTTTATAGTATCCCTGTTTATCAAACTTTGTTGTCACAACATAATCACGATTAGGTTTATCTAAAAGTGGTATCCAAACTTTAAAGTCCTGTCGTATTTCCCACAACTCATCAGTCAAGGCGATAAATTCTTTGAAGTGTTTGTATGTATCAGGCCTGTGATTAAATACAATAATCTTTTCTGGGTTCTCATTAATACTATCAACAATATCCTCTTCCTTAACACCTAAGTGTTGAACAGTCAATATATCATCTAATTTGATAATAGTTTTAGTGTTGAATGTTTCTGATGCTTGTTCAATCACCAAGTCCTTTTGTGCCTGTGTATTGATATAGCATCTATCATACTCTAATAGCCCAGTCATGTTTTGTAGGAAACTATCTTTAGGCCATGCAACAACATCTTTTAGGTCGAACCAATGAGAATATCCCATCACTGGAGGCATATGGTGTGTTACATTATAGAGTGTATTAGTAAGTTGGTGTGTATGTTCTGGTAAGTGTGACATAACAATATCAAAGTCGAGACTATTGTTAAGCATCTTTCGTACTACATCTACACGAAAATTAGAGCGCATGGTTTGGGGATAAGTTTCGAAGTCCATGTACCACTGCGTTACATTATCAAACTGCAACGAGGGAACTGGACAAGGAAGAATCATATAATGCCACAAGTCATCACGAATTTCATTCAGAAGTTTAATCTGATTCTTGACAACTTGGATATAACTATCTTTCTCCAAGTCCTTCTGGAAAGTAATGTTAGGATACCATAGCACCCTAACAGTCTTTTGAAGTTTTTGTTCTTCACCTATCTCAAAGAGATTCATGCTGATTGTTCCAATCCTTCAAGGTTTTCTAAATCTTTTGTAACAAACTTAACAAGTTTTGTTAAATCATGCATAGATTGAATTGCTGGTAGAGCACCAAATAATCTTACACGCTTCTGAAGTGCAGGGCCTCCGTTAAAGAAAGCATAAGCAAGATTATCTAAGTGATTATTCCAAACAGTTCTAAACTTATCTACTTTTTCAAGATAATTATTTTCTGGGTCAAATCCTTTTAGAATACCTGTATGAATAACTACACGAATAAAATAATCTGGATTCTCTTTCGCTGTACGAGCCACTGTACCAACAGACTTTTCTAAAGTTTCAGAAGAAACTACAACGTACTTTATTCCTCTGTAGAGAGTTTCGCCGCCATCAATTGATTTTGGAGCATCCCAATCAACATCAACCAACTTGTTCTTATTTCTCCACAGCTTAACATTAGATACGTCCCAAGGCAAAATCTTATCATCTTGTGAAAATTGATTGAAAATACGAAAGGAAAGGTCGGATCTTGTTCTCTCTGTAAATACACCCTTACCACACAACCTACCTACACGGTCTTGAATATCCTTTAGATTTTGTGTAATCCATCCCTTTTCAATTGCGCCCTTAACTTCACGCACAACATCTTCTTTTGAAAGGTCTCCAGATGGATCTGTGTAAGCATTTGCTGAACACCCGAATATAGAAATATCTGATTCTGCTTGTGGTGTAGGTGTACCATCAGAATGCAGATATTCTTTTTTAATTTGATAAACTATTGCAATGATGTTTTTTAAATGAGAATATGAGTTTTCGAAAATACTACTGCGTGTCCTACCATTTAAAGGAATAATTTCATTGTTTAGTTGTAAAAGAGAAATAGCTGGTTGTGTCAATTTAAAACCAAAGTTAGAAATATCTCTTGAGATTTCTTTATATTTTGGATTCTTGCCACCAGACCGAACACCCTGTGTTCTAATTCCCTGTTCATTATCTAACCAGTTCACGCCAGATATATCAACTAAAGTGGTTTCCATTACTTCTAAACTCTCTGGGAGTTCATCTCCAAAAAGCCATGGATATGCTTCTTCTGGATTTAATCTTTGGTATGTTTCCAAGTGTTCTTGGGTAAACTCTTTGATAGAGTTTAAGTCTATGTAAATATCAGACATTACGTCTTCTCCTAATTTAATTGTGTCCATTATTGGACAAGTTGGTAGTCTTTCCTACAGTCATATTATAAGAGGTTTTACACTCTTATTTTTATTTATAGTATCTATTATACCCCTTTATAGGGCATCTGTCAACAAGTTATTTGATTTTATTTCTTAAACTTGAGGATGAGAAAGAGTGCTGTCTAGATGTGTAGAACACTTCAATTGGCAAATCACTACCAGTGAATTCCCTGTCTCTATAATCTTCTCCAATAA
>Ga0209092_10003156_pt1 | contig 14580 bp, 6 predicted proteins | sample FraStrMetagenome_FD_187446 | JGI IMG/M metagenome (GOLD analysis project Ga0209092, IMG submission 187446) | Marine eukaryotic phytoplankton communities from Arctic Ocean - Fram Strait ARC3M Metagenome (SPAdes) (version 2) | ecosystem: Environmental > Aquatic > Marine > Oceanic | place: Fram...
CTTGCAGCGCAACTTCAAAATTACTGTGTTTTACCCACAAGCCATGTTCCATTAAACTCCAGCCATGATCTCCCACTAAAATAATTACAGTATTTTCTCTCAAATTTAAAGTATCTAACTCATTTAAAAGTCTACCAATTTGAGCATCAACATAACTTACGGAAGCATAATAACCATGAATTAATTTTTTTGCTATATGGTCTGGAACAGCCCCTTTTTTTGGAATGTCTTTGTAATATCTTAATTCTCCCCATTTATGATTCGCTCTTTTTGGAGCTGATTTTGGGAAAACTGAATTTTCTGGTAATGTTATTTTTTCAGCATCGTATAAATCCCAATATTTTTTTGGTGCATTAAAAGGTAAATGTGGTTTTACAAAACCAACAGCTAAGAAAAACGGATTTCCAGCTGCTTTTAATTGCTTAAGGTCTTCAATAGACTTATTCGCTGTTTTACCATCATTATATACATCATCTTCAACATTAGGACTTTCATAAGCAAATCCATGATTTCCTTCTTCTTCTAATTTAATATTTTCTTCTGAGATATAATTTCTCCATCCTTTAATGAATGGATACCATTCTTCATCCCAATCCTCAATATCATTTTTTAAATGTGTAATTTTATTATTACTAACGGTTGTATAGCCCTCCTTTTTTAAATGTTGAACTAAGTTCAATACCTCAGGTGCCTCTTTTTTTATACTCGCATCGAATCTTAAAAAACGAGTTGATGTAGGCCTTATTCCGGTTAATAAACTTGCTCTTGATGCTCCACATACTGGTACGTTACAATAAGCTCTGTTAAAGGAAATGCCAGAAGTTGCTAATGCATCTATATTTGGACTGATGATTCGATTTTTCCCATAACTATTTAGCTCTGGACGCAAATCATCTACCATAATAAAGAGTAAATTTTTCTTTGTAGATGAGGTTTTTTTAATTGTATTCTCCTTGGTTACTTTACAACTGAAAAGAATAAAAATAAATCCAAAAAGTATTAACTTAGAATAGCTCATTTATAATTTTATTCTATTAGCAACCGTTAAAGTTGTTGTTTTTAAATCTTTGTTATTTGATGAAGAACCTGTCATAATAGAAAATGTTCCTGGCTCTACACAATAGGCCATATTAATATCATAGAACGCTAGGCTTTCAGCATTTAAAGAAAAGCGTACCATTTTTGTTTCCCCAGCTTTTAGTGCAACTCGTTTATAGCCTTTTAATTCTTTTACAGCTCTTGTAGCACTACTTACATTGTCTCTAATATAAAGTTGTGCAATTTCTTCTCCATCAACATCACCGGTGTTTGTTACTTCAACAGCAACAGTTACTGTACTGTTTTTATCTAAAGTAGCTTTTGATAAAGTAGGAGCTCCATATGAATATTTAGTGTAGCTTAAACCAAAACCAAAAGGGTATAAAGGTGTTTTTTTCTCATCGGCATATTTATGAAAATAAGCAGAGGGTTTGTGATTATAAATCATTCTTAACTGACCCACACTTCTAGCTACAGTTAAAGGTAATTTACCACTCGGGTTCACATCTCCGAATAAGATTTCAGCAACTGCTTGACCTCCTAAATTACCTGGTTCCCAAGCTTCGATAATTGCAGGGATATTTTTTTGAAGCCATGGTTCAGAAATTGGTTTACCGTTCACTAAAACTATAATTACAGGTGTACCAGTTTTTTTAATTGCTTGAACTAATTCTAATTGTTTTCCAAATAAATTTAAAGACGCTCTACCCATATTTTCACCAGCAGTTTTATCTTTCCATTTATAGCGCATAGAATTATCTCCTACAACAACAATTGCATAGTCTGCATTTCTTGCTTTTTTAGAAGCTTCCTTAATTTTAGAACTTTTAATTTTTCTAATATTTTCTCCTGAATTAAAAAAGTCTACAGTATAGCCTTTGGTTTCTCCCAAAGTTTTAATTCCTTCATAAATAGTTGTTACGTTTTCATTTGGCTGAGCAGCATGCCAATCACCTAAAATAGATTGGTTATTCGCATTGGGGCCTGTTACAAATATTTTCTTTTTTGAAGTTGCTTTTTTCAAGGGTAAGATTCCATTATTTTTAAGCAATACAATCCCTTTTCTTGCAGATTCTAAAGCGGTAGCTTTGTGCTCTTCAGTAAAAAGAAGTGCGTCTTTTTTCACTAAATCTACAAATCTATTTTCAAATAATCCCAACTTAAATTTTGCGGTTAAAATTTTTCGACAAGCATCATTTACTCGGTCTATAGAAAGTTTACCTTCCTTAACAGAGGCAACAATTGCGTCTGTAAATTTTGGTCCGTGCATGTGCATGTCCATTCCAGCATCAACAGACAAATAAGAAGCTTCTTTCATGTCTTTTGCTGTATGATGTAATTTGTCAATGCGTTCGATGTCTAACCAGTCGCTGACATAAAACCCTTTAAAATTCCACTCATTTCTTAAAATATCTGTCATTAACCACTTATTCATATGACATGGAACACCATTCAATTCATTGTGCGCTGCCATAATCGAATAGATACCGGCATCTATGGCTTTTTTATATGGAGGCAAGTGCACTTCTCTTAGTGTACGAAGAGAAATATCTGCTGGTGCCGCATTTAACCCATTTATAGATTCACCACCACCAATTAAGTGTTTTGCACATGCTATTACTTTTTGAGTTCCTGTAAAATCACCTTGTTGAAATCCGTTAATCATAGCAGCTCCCATGTTACCAACCATATATGGATCTTCACCTAATGTTTCTCCAACACGTCCCCATCTAGGGTCTCTTAAAATATCGATATTTGGTGTAAAAGTCCAATGACTACCTGTAGCGCGCATTTCTTTGGCTGTTTGTTTTCCTACAGAATACAAAAATTCATCATTCCAGGTAGATGCTAGTCCTATGGGTGATGGGTATACCGTTGTTCCGGAAACCAATGCATTTCCATGAATCGCATCAATACCTATTAATACAGGTATTTTTAAAGGTGATTTTAAGGCTAATGTTTGTAGATGATTCGCTTCTTTAGCGGTTAAAACATGTAAAAAAGAACCTATTTTTCCTTCTTCACACATCTTAGAAACATCATTAACAGAAAGATCTTTGTAAAACCCTTGCGCATCATTGTTTTCTTTATCATCGTCCGGGTTTCCAGCTCGCATATGATCTAGACCAACAAATTGGTTCATTTGGGAAACCTTTTCTTCCAAAGTCATTCTACCCATTAGATCATTTATTCGATTTTCTACGGGTGCAGAAGGATCTAAATAAATTGGAGATTCTGAGTTTTTCGATTTGTTACAAGAAATAAATACTAGAATATAACATGAAATTAGTACTGATCCGATAAAAGTTTTTTTAATCATTTTTAGTTGTTTGATAGTTGTTTGATAATTTTATATGCTGGTGTTGGTTTAAAATTGGAATCATAAATTGATTGAAAAGCCCCTTTTTTTCCTTTTTTTGTTCGAACACCAAGGTCCCAAAGGTTTAATGTAACAACGCCTGTTTTTGATTTTTCTTTTAAAACGTTGACGAGTTTTTTATAAAAATCAGCTTGTTTTTTATACCCTTCCTCTAATTTACTGAGGTCATCTATAAAATAGTCTAGTTCTGTAACATGAAACTCTAAATTGTTTTGATGTGCCCAATCAATTAAATTAGCTAATTTTTTTAGTGCCTCATCTGAATTTTCTACGAGAGCTTTAGTCGAAGAACTTAACCCTATATGAGCTTGCCAACCAATGCCATCGACACGAAACCCTTTAGATCTTATATATAGAATGGTCTCCTTAACTTTGTTCCATAATTTAGGCTGAACCCCTCCATTTTGATTGTATACTAATTTGATATTGGTAGCGTATTTGGTTGCAATTTCAAAAGACTTTAAAATGTACAAAGGGAATCCCTTCTCATCTAAACCAATTTTCAACCATGGATTTTCCCATTTATCAGTCCCTTTTTTGGGTCCAAACCACTTCCCGCTAGGAAGAACCGTTTCGTTGACAACATCCATCCATTTTACGGTTGGTTCATTATTGAATTTTTTAGCAAATGCAGTTGCAAACTCAATCATATTGGTTTCCAGTTCTTTGGGTGTTCTAAAATCTTCTTTTGCCCATTTTGACGCTTGTGGAGATATTGGTCCATGTAACCGAACTTGTAAATTGTGTTTTTTAGAAAAAGCAATAAATTCGTCTATTTGCCCCCATTCCCAAACAGTTGGTTTTGGATGAACTCTTGACTGTTTTGCAGAATTTGATGGGGTTAAATAGGTAAAGTCTTTTAAGAAAAGTTGTTTTTTGATTGTACTTAACTCGTGGTAATTTAAAGTAGCACCAACAACAACATTGTTGGGTTTATTCGTTTGAACTAGAGCTTTAGAATTTACACATGAAAGTGAAATAAGACTAATGGCTAGTATTAAAAATATTTTTGCAATTAATTTCATGAATTAAATTAAAAAGGATTCTAATTGTTATTAATATTTTTTTGTTTGCTACGTTCTAATTTCTCAATTTCAGCAACTTCTTTTTTGGTGAATTGTGTTGAAAGTTTTTTTCTTGTGTCTGAAAATGTTTTTTTATAGATTACTTTTTTCTCAGCTTGAGAAAGATTTTTACCTTTAATTTGCCCTGTATTGTAATCATATTTTTCAGTTAGTATCTTTAGTAAAAACTGACCTTTTGTATCTGGTAATTTTAGGGTGTTAATGATATAACTTGAAATAACTTGTGCTTTTTTATTAAAATATGTGTTTTTAGCTGGGGTCTTTTTTTCAGAAGCTTTAAGAGTGACTTGTTGCTCTTTAAAGTAGCGTGCCGCTAACATTTGAAAAGTTATTTTCTTTTTTTGATAACTTTCAACATCAATTTTATTTTCAGTCTCTAGTGGGTCGTTTTCATAATCATATAATTCTTCGGCATAGATATCTTCTTTGTAAATAGGTTCTGTACTTTTTTTATCATTAATCCATACCGTGTATCTAAGGTTTTTTGTTCTAAAACTATAGCCCATTTTATTTCTTCTAGGATATTGGCTTACGGCATATATTTTTGAGGTATTCCTGCCACCATTTATTTCTGATTTCAAACTGATACCGTCTAAATTTTTCGGTATTCCGATGTTTGCTAAATCACTTAACGTTGGAAATATATCTACAAATTCTGAGGGAGAATCTACTTTATATCCTTTATTTACAGTTGGGTCATAAATAATTAAAGGAGATCGTGTTGCTTGCTCAAAATTAGAATGTTTGTTCCATAAACTATGGTCTCCTAAATGCCAACCGTGATCTCCCCACAGTACTATAATTGTATTTTTGTCGAATCCTTTTTGCTTTAATTTTTCAATGATTTTTCCAATTTGAGCATCAATATAACTAGTTGCTGCATAATATCCATGAATTAATTTTTTTTGTAGGTCTGGTTCTACTTCTAGCAGACCTTCTTTATTCATTTTAAAGCTAATTTCTGGTGTTTTATAGCTTTGTAATTCGCCAGCTTTATGATAGGCAATGTCAACTGCATTTTTAGATTTTTTTTGATATGGAGCTACTTCAATTTTATTTTCATCGTAGAGTTCCCAATACTTTTTTGGGGCTACAAAAGGCAAATGAGGACGCTTAAAGCCCACTGCTAAAAAGAAGGGTTTAGATTCATCCATTTCATCTAGTAACTCTATACTTTTATTTGCAATAGCTCCATCTACATATGCTCCATCTGGTACATTGGCAATTTCATAGGGCGGCTTGAAGCGATCTCTAACATATTTATAGATTTTATGATTTTCTATGTTTTCTTTTTTTGCCTTGTTTCTTAGACTACTTATAGTCCTTAAATTTTCTTTACTTTGATAAAACCCTAATGCTGGTTCATTATATCCACTCGGATATTCAAGGTCTTTTTCTATAATATGAGGAACACTCCAGGATGGTTTGTCTCTGTCACTACCAACACATCTAGGATCATAAATTTTACCTACTCCAATAGTTTCATAGCCATTTTGTTTAAAATATTGAGGGATGGTTAAAATATCTGGATTTACATCTCGCATTTTAGTCTTTAAATTCCAAACCTTAGTATAGTCAGGTCTTTTACCTGTAAGAAGACTCGCTCTTGAGGGTCCACAAATTGCCTGTTGTGTGTGATTGTTTAAGAAAGTAGTTCCGTTTTTAGCAATTGCGTCTATGTGCGGAGTTATGGCAAATGTATCATCATAAGCACCAATCGTAGGCTTTAAATCATCAATAGCAATAAATAGAATATTTGGTTTGCTTTTTTGAGCATATATTTCAAAAAGAGCTATAAATAGAATTATTATAGTTGAGTATTTTTTCATTTGATAGTATTATTTCTTGTAAAATTAATTTAATCCTTCTAAAAATCCAGTGTGTGCTTTTTTGAAATCAAAGCTTTTATCATATAAGAGAGGCCATTCATTATCATTATTATGATGAGGTAACAACCAAGAATCATCATCTTTCATTCCCCAGATTGTCAATGCATATTGGTTTGTAGTTGGAATTGAATTGTAAATTTGAACCACCTCTTTGTATTTTAGTTTTTGCGCAATAGCCCTTTCTTCACTAAGAACTGTTATATCATTATTAGGGTTCGTTCGAATATCTAACTCAGAGTAATGTAATAATAACTCACTTGCAATTGCTCTATCTGTTGCTATTTGAATTTGTTGTCTTATTGGTTTTAAATATGAAATATGCATTTGATATCCTATGCCATCGATTGGTATATTTCTATTTTTCCAATCTGCAACTAAATCAAAAACTTTGTTTTGTTTTGAAATATTGGTACACATTCCATAATCATTGTAAAAGAGCATTACGTTGGGGTCTGCATCTCTTGCAAATTGTAAACATTTAGCCATATAATCATCACCCATTCTCTGTCTAAAAACAGTATTTCTTAATGTACCACCACTATTATTTACACCCTCGTTAATTACATCCCAAGAGGTCACTTTTTCCCTATATCTTTCTAGTACAGTGGATATATACTCTTTAATTTCTTGTTCAAATTCTTCGTCTGTTCCTGAATAGTTCTCTAACCATTCTGGTGTAGATTCATGCCAAATTAATGCATGGCCATGCACATTTAAACCATTTGCAATAGCATAATCAACAATTTTGTCTGCATTTGACCAATTATAATTTCCTTTACTAGGCAGTATCACATTCATTTTCATTTCATATTCTGCAGTAATACTTTCATATTCTCTTTTAATTATTTTATCATATTCACTCCCATCTTCTAGTCTATTAGCCCTAACTGCCATTCCTGCAAAAAAAGTTTTAGTTGCTTCTTTTAAGGGTGTTTTAGGTTCCGTAATATTAATAATATTTTCTTCTTGAAGAGTTTCCTCTTCTTTAGAACAGCTTGTAAAAATAACTGTAAAAAATAGAATATTAAGAATTGATTTGTTAAGTATAGTTTTAGACATATTTATCTAGTTTGGAAAACTAAATTAAGAGAACAAAGCTAGGTTTAGCCATCTTCTTAAAGTGGTATATTTGAGAAAAAAACTATAAAAAATGAAGCAAATTATATGAATTTAATTCATAGGTGAATTAAATTCATAAATTTTTTTATTTTCTTGGGATGGCTTTATTTGACCAAAAAAGAAACTATTAGAGGTTAAAAAATATTTAAGATACACCATTTGATTTTAAGGAATTTAAAACAATTGCAAAAGATATTGATACTAATCACAAGCAAATTGAAATAGGGCAGGGATTTGACCATTGTTGGGTTTTGAATAATCAAAACAAAGGAATAAGATCAATAGCCAAGGCATATCATAAGGATTCTGGAAGAGCTTTGGAAGTTTTTTCAGACGAACCTGGAGTTCAATTTTATATAGGAAATCATTTGAATGGTAAATATCAAGCTAGAACTGGTTTTTGCCTAGAAACACAACATTATCCAGACTCTACAAATCAAAAAAAATTTCCTTCAGTTATCTTAAATCCCGGAGAAACCTATATCTCAACTACATCCTATAAATTTTCAGTAAAATAGTTTTAGGAATAAGACGGCTTGGCTTTCTGGTTTATTTTATTATTTTTATACTATTCTCAAGAAAATAGTCAAAATTTTTTAAAGCCTTTGCTTGATTTACTAACATATCTTCACAAAAAAATAGCGTATTTAATTCAAAGACCCATCAAGTTTATTGATGGGTCTTTTGTTTCTGTAAAACGCAAATACGTTTTATTATTCAATTATAATTTTCTTGCTAATAATTCCTGTTTCTGTTGCTAATCGAACAATATAGACACCTTCACTTAGATTTGGTAATCCAATATCATTCATCCCTTGTCCTTCGAATGTATTGCTTAGAACTTCTTTTCCGATGATTGAATATAATTGAATACTTGCCTTACCAGTTTGTACTCCTACAATACGTAGGGATTCTCTAGATAAGTTGTAAATACTTATGTTAGTAGCTGTTGATAAATCTTCTGAACTTAAAGTACCTGAAGTGGTATGAATGTAAAAACGCCCTATGCCTTGCTCATCATTTAAAAGCGTATTTTTAAAATTTGAATCTACGTCTAAAAGAGTAAAACTATTGTTTTCTTTATCTTCTAAATAAACGTTTATTCCTTCAGGAAAATTATTTATTTGTGCAGAAATTGTAATTTCGGTTCCTGAAACTGAATTGATTCCAACAGGAATAACCATATTTTCAAAATTATTATCTGGTAAAGTTTGGATTCCTAAATTTTGTCCTTCACTATCGCTTACTAGATGCGTATAAATTTTAAAATTATTTGCTACTCCTCCAAATATTGAACTATCATAGCCATTATCCCATCCCATTTCTTTTCCGTTAATGTAATAAATATCAGTATCTGATGTGATACTTCCATTATTCATTGTTAAGACTATCTCTGGTCTTGTAGAGGGTCTTTGAAAGGTATCATCCGATTGATGCGACTGCATATTTTCTCTAAATCTAAATGAAGCACTATTTACATTTGAATGTACAAAGAATCCCTGACCAGGTGCTAAGAACATTGCAGCTGAAGCTTGATTAATTTCGTCATATATTTTACTACTTTCATCCCAAAGCCAAATAGTTGCTTCAGTTAAATGGTCAACTTCTACATCGTTTACATTTAAAATATTATTAGAGAGGTCTGCGAGTTCATTAGCAGGTATATATGAAGGATATGGGTTCCCTAGAAGGTTATATCCCGTTGGATCATTGTGCATTTGTGTGGTTACTCCTAAATCCTCTACATCAATAGTTCCTGTAAAAGAGATGTCACCAGCAGCTCCTAACTTTATAGCCCTTCCATCACCAGAAATGAAATCACCTGTTCCGCTAGCTCCATCTTGATAATAGGTCCAACCAGCTGTTAAAACACCATAATCCCCAAGTCCTAAATTGTTAGGGTTTGATGTTCCATTAGCTAGTGGTGTGTCTTCAACGAAATCATCAATATCTTGACCCGCTACTGGTGAAGATATTAAATACCAATTGTCAGTCGGAATAGATCTATTATAGGTCAAATCACCTGATGAAGTTCCTTTAACAATAATAGATGAACCAGAATTTAATATTACTTTTCCTCCAGAATTATCATAACTTCCTTCAACAGTTATGCTAGCGTCACTTTTTAATGTGAACGAAGAAGCGTTTGATATAAAGAAATTACCCTGTGCATTCATAGTTAAACAGGTGCTTGCTGCAAAAACTAAAAGGCTGATTTTAATGAGTTGAGAATTATTTTTAGCACTGAAACTAGTGTTGATCGATCTAAGAGCCTGTTTAATTATGAGTTTCGTTTTCATTATTTTTGGGGGTTTAATTTTATCTTTGTAAAAATACAAAAAAAAAACGTGTTTTTATTTATCCATAAGGGTTAACTGTAATAATTGTTCCATTATCTCTATAATTTATTTCTGTAAGTTTTACAGATCGAAGATGCGTTACTCCTTTAGATAAAGAAGAGTCATGATAAAACAAATAATCTTTATCTTTAATTGTACATATTGAATGATGAGAGGTCCAACCAACAACTGGGTTTAAAACTTTACCCTTATAAGTAAAAGGTCCGTAAGGATTATCACCTACTGCATAACATATAAAATGGGTATCTCCAGTTGAATAAGAAAAGTAATATTTATTATCGTGTTTGTGCATCCAGGCGGCTTCAAAAAAACGTCGATTATTATCACCAGCTAATAGCAAAATTCCATTTTCATCTATAATTTGAACTTCTTTTGGAGTTTCTGCAAATTCTAATAAATCATCAGTCATTTTAGCCATAACCGGAAGCAATGCTGGTTCATGATCTTTTGGGATAAAAGCGGTAGGGCTTTCGGGTTCATCATTATTAAAAAACCCTTCTCTCCATCGTTGCAATTGACCTCCCCAAAGACCTCCAAAATACATGTAATACGATTCGTCATCATCTTTAAAAACAGCTGGATCGATAGAAAAACTTCCTTTAATAGCTTTTAACTGTGGTATGAATGGTCCTATAGGAGATGCGCCTGTTGCTACTCCAATTCTAAAAATTCCGTCATAATCTTTTGCAGGGAAAAATAAGTAATAAACACCATTTTTTTCTTGTGCATCCGGGGCCCACATTTGTTGTTCTGCCCATTCTACTTGATCAACATGGAGTGCAACACCATGATCTATAGCTTCACTATCTATAGTTTCCATAGAAATAACATGATAATCTTCCATAGCAAAATGACTTCCAAGATCATCAAATGCTTCACCAGCATCTAGATCATGAGAAGGATATATATAAATTTTACCATTGAAAAAATGAGCAGAGGGATCTGCCGTATATATATCATTTACTAACGGCTTTGAAATTGCTCTTTCATTTAAATCATCAAAATTAATGTGTTCAATACTATCCTCTGGCATATCATAAGGATTCTAGAAGAGCTTTGGAAGTTTTTTCAGACGAACCTGGAGTTCAATTTTATATAGGAAATCATTTGAATGGTAAATATCAAGCTAGAACTGGTTTTTGCCTAGAAACACATCATTATCCAGACTCTACAAATCAAAAAAAATTTCCTTCAGTTATCTTAAATCCAGGAGAAATATATATCTCAACGACATCCTATAAATTTTCAGTAAAATAGTTTTAGGAATAAGACAGCTCGGCTTTCTGGTTTATTTTATTATTTTTATACTACTCTCAAGAAAACAGTCAAATTTTTTTAAAGCCTTTGCTTGATTTACTAACATATCTTCACAAAAAAATAGCGTATTTAATTCAAAGACCCATCAAGTTAATTGATGGGTCTTTTGTTTCTTTAAAACGCAAATACGTTTTAATTATTCAATTATAATTTTCTTGCTAATAATTCCTGTTTCTGATGCTAATCGAATAATATAGACACCTTCACTTAGATTTGGTAATCCAATATCATTCATCCCTTGTCCTTCAAATGTATTGGTTAGAACTTCTTTTCCGATGATTGAATACAATTGAATACCTGCCCTACCAGTTTGTACTCCTACAATACGTAGGGATTCTCTAGATAAGTTGTAAATAGATGAAAATGAGATTTGAAAAAATAGGAGTCAGGTTGAATTGTAGAAAAGATTAGAAACTATCTACATTACCTATAGGTTATTCTAAAAAATGCTCTTAGTATGTGAGTTGACACCTCTCTACAATACCCAAAATATTAGTAGTAGAAAATCTATTTTATTTTATACTTTTTCTGTTTTTGATTATTGAATACTTATTTTTCTATTGATAATTCCTACGCCTGAAGTAAGTCTTAAAATATATACTCCCTTTGTTAGTTTTGATATCGAAATATCATTTAATCCTTTTCCTTTAAAAGAATTTCGAAGCACTTCTTTTCCTAAGACATCATATAGTTGTATCTCTGCTGTTCCGTTTTGAACCCCAATAATTCTAAGGTTCTCCCTACTTGAGCAATAGATACTTATATTGTTGGTTATTCTAAAATCATTCGTATTTAAAACACTTTTAGTTGCATGAAGATAATAACGTCCGATACCTTCAAGGTCGGTCTCTAATGTGGTTGTATATTTTGAATCTGCATTTAAAAGCGTAAAGCTATTGTCATTTTTATCTTCTAAATACAAATGTATTCCCACAGGAAAGTGATTTTTAGAAGCTTCTATAGTAATATTTGTTCCTGATACAGCATTAACTCCTAAAGGGACAATCATGTTCTCATAATCAGAATTAGGTAAAGATTGAACTTGATAATTTATCCCTTCTCTATCAGAAAGCAAGTGTGTATAGATGGCAAAACTATTTGAAACTCCATCAAATAATTCTCCTTCATAACCAACATCAAATCCTGTAGTCATATTGTTTGTATAGTTCAATGTTGCTTCTCTAAACTTTGAGCCATCAGAAAGTATTAGCTCTACCTTTGTTCTGTTTGATGTTTTCTGGAAAGTCCCACCACCGACTGTTTGATTTGATTCAGCAAAGTTAAATGTCCCTGCTGTTGTATTTGCTCTTACAAAAAAACCTTGTGCAGGTGCTAATACAAATTCATCTAGTAGAGTTTTTACTTGGTAAGTGCCTGTTGACTGATTCCAAACCCAAAGTGTTTGCGTATCCGAAATAGCAGTTTCATTAGCTAAAAAAATAGAACTGGTTATGAATGATGTATATGGGTTTCCTAGAAGATTTAGACGACTTCCTTCATTAGAAAGCTCAACATCGACTCCAGAATCATCAACTTGCATAGTTCCTGTAAAAGAAATATTTCCAGAGGTGTTTAATTTTACAGAATAACCACTTCCTGAGCTAAAATTATTACTTTCTCCAGCTTGCATATAATCCCAACTATTTTCACTAGTTACGAAAGGGGCAATAGCTCTCTTAGTGGAGCTTCCGAGATCTATATTATTAGTAGTAACATATGCATCATCATAAGCTTCATTTACAACCGGGCTTGACACCAGGTACCAATTGGAAGTCTCTAAATTTCTATTACAGGTAACCTCTCCATTTGAAGTCCCATTAACTATTAATGAACCTCCTGAATTGATAGTTAAACCTTCTGGCTCATTTATTGTTAAATTATAAACTTCAGCTCCAGAAGTTGAATTTATAATTGGTGCATTAGTTACATCAGAGACAATAGCATTTAACGAACTTTTTGTTAGTCCATGACTCCAATTTCCTGAAGTTGACCAATTAGAATCAATATTACCGGTCCATGTTGTAGCTTTAAATTCGTATGCGCCAATATCAATAAAGTCATCAGAATTACCGTTTACAGAAGTATCAAAATTTACGGATGTTGTTCCTTGGGTAATTATAGAAAAATTGTCAATATAATAATCTCCACCACCCTGGGCAATAGTTGGTCCCTTAACATAAATAATGATATCGTCTCCTGATTCATTAGGATTGTTAACAGCAACATGAGTGTAAGTTCCTGTTAATTGTGTCCAGTATTGATCTGAAGCAGTCACTGCTGAGACAGGGATACTGTTGTAAGAAAATTCTTGAGCAGCATCATTCCATTTTTTAATTGTCATTTGTGCAGAACCAGAAAAACCAGAGGCTAATTTAACCCATACAGAAAAGATATACGTTTGTCCAACAGAAAGTAAGCCATCTAGTTTAATTTTTGGGCTAGAATAGTTAAATTGTCTATTACTAATAAATAAACTACTATTTCCAGATTTTGACTGATTCTGAGAAATTTCGATACTAGCATTTCCAACAGATGTCCAATCCGAACTATTTTCAAAACTATTTACTACTATTTCTCCAGGGTTTAATGATTGTGTCACAGGACGATTTACACCTATAATATCATATGCCGGAGAATAATTTGAATCTCCGGTATCAATTGCGTTAGAATCTGTCATTAATTCAAAATTTGTTAGATTAATATCTATGGGACCATTAACAACGTCAGGTACACTAATAAACTCTGGGTTTATGTTAATTAAATTTAGAGGTTCTTGATTGCCAGGATATGCAACGGTTCCGTTTAGAAAAATATTGTTTCCAGCAGTCTTAGTTCCAGAAACATTGTTAAGTTGTAGTGTAGAAAATGCATTATCTCTCGTGACTACAATATTATTAACAACAGTCGCATTTAGCACTTTGTTTGCTTTAATACCTCCAACTTTTTGACCACGATGTCCGGGGTTTCCCTGTGCTTCAGATAAATCTTGAATGATTTCGTGCACACCATTATAGTACAATGTGTTATTTTGGAAAATGGCTGATGCTGCTAATGAGTTGTCAAAGTTTATTCCATTTTTACCATTATTCACACAAACATTATTTTCAAATAGAAATGTTCCATTATAGGCTGGGTCACTTCTTGTAACATACAATCCCTGACCGTCTAGAATATCATTATAAGTAGCCGTTCCATAATTAGGATTTGTATTGCCAGAGTTGTCTGGTAACTGGGTAACATAAAAAGGAATGCGATTCCAATTGTTATAAACTAGATTTCCACGCATGACCATTTTTATATCCGTGCCATTATCCGACTCTTCTGCTGCAATTGTTTCAGCAAATACAACAGCACTTGAAGCTGAAGAGGTCCACCAGGTAGTATTATAAACT
>Ga0209092_10003157_pt1 | contig 14577 bp, 10 predicted proteins | sample FraStrMetagenome_FD_187446 | JGI IMG/M metagenome (GOLD analysis project Ga0209092, IMG submission 187446) | Marine eukaryotic phytoplankton communities from Arctic Ocean - Fram Strait ARC3M Metagenome (SPAdes) (version 2) | ecosystem: Environmental > Aquatic > Marine > Oceanic | place: Fram...
TGCAGAAAGTGTTCTTAATGACTTAGTTAATGATGCAGATCCCGATCCAACTAATGAAATGAATACAAGCATAGTTTTAAACGGTAATGATTTAGAGGTAACGGATGGTAATGGGACGATTGTTACAGATCTTTCCTCTCTTCAAAATTCATGTGAACTATCTATCGGTGATACATATCAAGGTGGTATTATTTTTTATATCGGTGCTTCCGGTTGTCATGGATTGGTATGCACAGCAACAGATCTTGCTGTTTCGGCAAATTGGAGTAATGATTTCCAATTGGTCAATGCGGTTAGAGATGGCCTGTATGCCGGTGAATTAAATACAGAACGAATTATTAATAATCAAGTTTCAGGAACTTATGCTGCTCAAATCTGCGCCAATTTTCAGGGTGGTAATTTTGGAGACTGGTACTTACCTTCGAAATACGAACTAAATTTGATGTATCTCAATATTGGCCAAGGTAATTCGCTTGGCTTGGGAAATGTTGGCGGTTTTGCGGATAATTTTTACTGGAGCTCCACCGAATCAACTATTTCGACAGGAGCTTGGATTCAGGATTTTAATTTCGGACCAGCTTATGAAAATGGTAAGCTCAATTCAACGGTATACGTCCGCGCCGTTCGTGCTTTTTAACTGTTTTAGGTATTTTATCGCGAAGCGGACGATTTTTAATTTTGGAGGGTTTTACCCTCCATTTTTTATTAAAAAATATTAAGGCACTGTATTATGATTTACTTGTTTTTAAAGACGCTTATAAGCTCACTTTATTAATTTATAGCTTAACCAAAGATTCTTTCTAAAGAAGCTAAGCCTAGCTGCGAGAGAAAGCGCGGTAGCGATTTCCTTTTAATGTATAGGTAGAAAAAAAACGTCAAATACAGTTGGTAATTTTCGGGTGTAATTTTAGTTGGTTATAACGTTTCGTATATGGCAAGTAGGGTACTAGAAAGCCATAAACTTTCAAGTTTTCACTGAGCCAAAACGTTGTGTTTTTAATTTATTCATTCTTAAAAGCCAAATCAATGATTTGGCGGTGTTGGTAAATAGCACTGAACTTTCGGAAACCACCGAACGCCTTATTTGCTTTATAAACTGTTATGTGCTGTTTTTTCTTTTTGTATCAATTCACTAATAGCATCCCATAGTGAAATCCTTTTCAGTAATGATTGTTTTGCAACTGCTAAAGTTTCACTCCATTTTTGGTCGTCATCGCCACAAAGTTCTGAAATCATTTTTAGAGATAGCGGTCCGTGCTCATCTCCATCTAATTCTATATGCCTTTCAAGGTAATATGCCAACTTGCTATGTGACTTGTTCTCAGAATCAGCATTTTTGAGTATTTCAATAAACATATCAGGAATTACATCTTCTCGTCCAAATGTAAATGAAGAAGCAACAAGATGTGCCTGATTCGTCTCAATGATTGAAAATGAAAATTTAACAAAATCAGCAACCCTTTTGTCAATATTAATTTCGTTCAATGAATATGGAACGGTATTGTTAGATTTAAGGAGATTTATAAATTTATTAATCTCAGTCGTATTTGCTTTTGATTGTATCATTGCATCCAAATACATTTCAAAATGACTTTTAGGTTCTCCTAATTCATTAATATCACTTTCTTCCCCGTGAACTATTTCATTTATGAATCTAGAAAGTGTTGTGTTTTTAGATGGTATCCAGGGTGTTTGAACATTTGTGAGTTTTATTTGAAGAGATTTCAAAAGCGACATAAAGTCCCAAACAGCAAACACGTGATTCTCCATAAAAACTTTTATGTCATCTACATTCTTTAGATTTTCATAAAGTGTATGATTTTGTAATTGATTTCTTAATTCGGAAATCTCGTTTTCTATATTTTGTATTCTATTCATACTTCTTTTATTTCTTGCATACAACGTTTTACAGCTATGCTATTGCCACATCGTTAAAGATAGTTGAATTCCTTGAAAAATAAACCACGGTGGAGTATAGTTGATGTTATACACATTCATTTTTCACCTATTCAACAATAAATTATTTAATTAAACACATTGCAAACCGTGGCGAATTTATCAATGACGCACGTATGTCATTTTCATGATTCCGAAGGGCCTTAGTTCAGGCATCCAAAGCCATTTTCGAAAATTCCAATTCGTCTTCGCGAAGTCTTTTGATTTGTACCATTTCCCTTTTTCAACGACCAATGCACGATAGCCCTTTTGCGAAAGACGCAAAGTACTGACGGATCCGCCAAATCCACTTCCAACAATGATGTAATCATAGTCCAATTTCATGGGCTACGATATTCTAAACATTTGTTTAATGAGTTTCAGTTTACGAGGTGTATGCGGGAAGTATTTGAGATTCGTTTCCATCCAATTCGGTTTGTCTAAAATCGATTTGTAATGCGTGAAGGCATCAAACCCAAATTTACCGTGGTACGAACTCATTCCGCTCGATCCAACACCGCCGAATGGAAGGTTCGGATTTGTGATTTGCATCAAAGCTTCATTTACAGCTCCTGTTCCTGAAGAGATTTCAGATAATAGTTTTTGTTTTACTTGCTTATCCTTTGTGAAAACGTAAATCGCCAAGGGCTTCGGACGAGACTTAATTTTTGAAATTACTTCGTCTAGATTGTCGTACGAGATGACAGGTAGAATAGGGCCGAAGATCTCATCAAGCATTATAGGATCGTCGAAACTGACATCCTGCATGATTGTAGGTGCTATATATCGTTCGGAAATATTGAATTCGCCTCCATGAACCACTTTTTCTGGGTCGATTAGCTTCGAAAGTCGATCTGTATGTTTTTCAGTAATTATTTGAACGTAGTTCCCATTTTCGAAAGAGAACTGAGATGCTTCGATTTCTTTCTTCGCTGCCTCAATGAATTTATCTTTAATCGAATGGTGGACCAAAACATAATCGGGAGCGACGCATATCTGACCTGAATTCAAGTACTTTGCCCAAATCATTCGCTGAACTGCTCTCTTTAAATCACAAGATTCAGTAATGAAAGTTGGGTTTTTCCCTCCAAGTTCTAGGGTAACGGGCGTGAGGTGTTTACTCGCTGCTTCGTAGACAATCTTCCCAACAGGGACACTTCCTGTAAAGAATATTTTGTCGAATTTTTGCTCCAGAAGAGTGGTTGTTTCCGGTACAGCTCCTTCTACAACGGCTAGGTACTTTTGATCGAATACTTCAGAAATTATTTGATACATTGCTTTGCTCGCATTGTTTGCAAGTTCACTCGGTTTTAATATCACCGTATTTCCCGCCGCTATTGCTGAGATAACAGGAGGTAATGATGTCACATAAGGATAATTCCATGCGCCGATTACTAACGTTGTTCCAAGTGGCTCCGGCAAACGATAACTTTTTGCTGGGAAGTTTATCAAGTTCGTTTTGACACGTTTTCGTTTCGCCCACCATTTAACATTTTTGACAGCAATATCGATTTCTTCATACACCAAGAAGACTTCATTCGCGAAACTTTCAAAGGCAGACTTTTTAAAATCTTTTTTAACAGCGTCGTGAAGAAGTTGCTCGTTCTCTATCAGGGCCGTTTTCAATTTCTTCAATTGATTAAGCCGAAAACTCACATCCTTCGTCACGTTCGTATTGAAATAAATGCGTTGCTTTTCTACAATTTTCTCGATGTCTGCTAAATCCAATTTTGTACTTATTTATTTGATCAAATTAGAACGGATCTCGTCTGGCATTAGCAAGAAGTCAAACGAAGTCCTTTAAAGATACAGTAAAATCAATTACGATTGTTCTTCCTTCAATTTCTTTTGAAGTGTCTTCGAACGCTGGTCCTCACCATCATGACTCCAACCTGGAGCTTTTATCAGATAATTGATTTTGTGTTTCCAACGTTTTGATCGTCGGATGTCCTTGAAAATCGCTTGAAATTCATGAAACGCAACCAAAAATATATTATTGGAGTATAGGGGAGTTGTTAACCCGTAGATAACGGTATCATTTTCTTCCTCCGCCTTAAAAGTTCCAAAGAGCTTATCCCAAATAATCAAAATTCCCGCATAATTCTTATCGAGGTACTTTACCTGAGATGAATGATGCACGCGATGATGTGAAGGTGTATTCATGAAGTATTCCAAGAATCCCATTTTTTTAACGAGTTCTGTATGAACAAAAAACTGATAGATGAGGTTCAATTCAATCATCAGAAAAACCATCAACGGATGGAAACCTAGGAAAGGGAGCCAGAGCCAGAAAACATTTTTAATGAGGTATTCCCACCATCCTTGACGAAGTGCAATTGCCAAATTGTATTCGTTCGAAGAATGATGATTTACATGTCCTGCCCATAGTATTCGAACGGTGTGTGCAATTCGATGCATTATGTAGAATGTTAGGTCATCTAAAAAGAAAAGAAGGATCCAAACATACCAATGATCGAGGTGCCAATTCCAGTCGAAAAAACCATCGATTCCATCAGGGCCTAAACCATCGAATATTTTGCTCTCGTAGAGCATCCAAAAGAGGAAGAAAAATGCAACACGATTGAAGGTTTTGATGATCGATGCACCGAGTCCCATGCCGATACTGACATACGATTGTGCCTTGTCATATTTCTTTTTTCGGCGACGCGTGAGAATAAAGAACTCAACGAAGATCAAGATTGCGAAAATCGGAATCACAAAGAGAATAGGATCAGGTAGTTTTAGAAAGATATCGAACATTTATCAGTAATTTATTAACATCTTAAGTACTGTTTCTCGGCGATCGAAAAAACACTCTCTAACTTTATCGTCGTTTCCTGATTTAGCTGAATCGTACCGCTGACAACACCCATAGGGCTTTGGTAGTCTGATGCGCCTAGCGGTCCGAGGTTAATTCGAACGTTTTTCGGGTATTGACAAGTGAAAACCAGGTCAATCGTTTCTTTTTGGTCTTTAATCGACCAAGTATCTCCGTCTCTTGTAAAGTGAACACCGGGTAATTTTGTCAGTTTCCCGTCGATCCAAACACCATTTTCATTGTACTTTTCATTGTCCAAAGATTGATTTCGCGTAAGGTTAATTCCAATCAATTTTTCGCCTTGAATAAATGCAGCAGTGAGCCAATCCCATTCCATCCGATATGGGTAATATCCTTTGTGATCATCTAGGATAAAAAAGCTCTCTTTTTCATCGAATGAATAGTCCTCATTTGCGATGGTCAAATGACCTTTCATCGAGGTGATACCTTTGTGCGCATACATCCCTCGATTTTCAGCAAATGGAATGCTCACAATCATTGAATCGCAGGCTTCAAAATTTCCGATAATTTCACCTTCTACGGAGGGTAATTCTTTCGTTGCTGGAGCGCTAAATTTTACTTTAACGAATCCATCTTGAAATTGATTCTCGATGTGAATGCTTAAATTCTTTCCGTCGTAATTATTGGTTGAATTCAAAATTCCATTTGGAATCTTTAATGCACCCGGAAGTAATTGTTTTTCGTAGATGTAATGCTTCTTCGTTCTGATATCGAAAATTCGAACCTGAGCAAATGCAGACACTTTAGCATTGAATAAAGTCAGGAAAATGAAAAAGTCTTCATTGCCTGCCTGAAATGCTTGAAACTCTTTTAATCGAATGTTTTTGAACCAACGCGGTGTATATTTCCCAGGAAAAATCTTAGCATCTAAAAAATTGATATCGCGAACAGGCGAGGAGAACAATCCAAATTCTATTTGGCCATCTATAACGAGTTGTTCTTTGATTCCTGATTTCATGCGTAGTATTGGATGTCCAAGTTAACGATTATTTATAATAGACTTCAGTATGAGTTTTTACTAACTATTAATTGGATTGATTCATGGTTTTGTTGTGTAGATATAAGTTATTCCTTGTGCTTTTACTCAATGAATAATTGAGTCAATCATTATCTTCTAATTGGCATGGGGTATATGAAAAGATTGATTTACCAACTTCGAATCTTTGTAACTGACAAGAATAATCAAAATGAAAATCTATGAGGCGAGCAGTTAACAAACTATGGGCATTAATCGAGCCGTGGTTGACTATTGTGTTTAACGGGATCGGGCTATGAAACGTGCGGTTCGCAGCTCAAATTGTTATTTCAAAGTTAAGAATAGATTTTATTACCAAAAATGATTTTCCTAAGCAAAATTGAGCATCATTTGTAGGGCGTGTTAGCAAACACTATTCTTTTAGAACCTTTGTGTTTAAGATGTCATTATTTTGGTTAATAACTCTCACTAGATAAACGCCAGATGGATAATTACCAATATTTAATGCATGTGTTTGAGAATTTATATCCTCATTATATATTAGGCGACCTGTAATACTATATAGTTCTATTTTCGAAATCTGACCTTGGTCTAAACTTATGTTTATTACATCATTTGATGGATTTGGAAATACACTAGCAGTGACAGGTTCAATATCATCAACACCAAGTGAGTATTCACTCGTCCATTGCCAGTTTGTTCCATTCCAATAATTTGTAAGACAACAAGTTAAAGTATCAACGGTGCCTACTGAATCGGTAAGAGTATAAGTGACACAAGTTGTAATTGTATCTTCATTGGTGGCATTGCTGATTACATGCGTACAGGGCTGACCAAAACAACTATCCGCAAAGGTATTCTAGCCGATAGAGGTAAATACATAGAGTGGTGCCATATTTGGCAAATTATTTCCAGTAACTCCAAATACTACTTCAGGGTCAGATTGTGTGCCGCTTGCGTAACTTCCAATACCATCACTACACAGTGTTTGTGCTTGTAGTTGTACGCCAATAGAGATCATAATTATTAGTAATATGACTTTCATAATCATATAAATTAATAGATAGAGAAGAATCCAAATTTAGTTCGTCTGGTAAGTTAATTGTCTTCATTTGGTTCTAATTGTCTCTAACGTTTGGCTAAAAAGCGTTTCTTGCTTCAGCAAGATATGATTATTTAGCGATTGTTATATGCATCAAAAAGATCCTCAATCATCGAGGGCTAATCTTAATATTCTTTAAGCTCAACCTAGTTCCATGATAGTAATTAAAAAGTCGAATCAAGGCGGCTGACTTGGCAAAAGACTAGCTTTTCGGATGCTGTGCTTTATAGAGTAATAAAAAGTGTTGAAAAGCGGTTTATTAATCGAGTACTAACTTTTTTTCTACCGAACCATCTGAATATTGATAGATCAAGACAACCCCTTTTTCGAATTCAGTTTCTCGCCCTAATAAATCGATAATTCTAAGTAATTGACGCTCAATAGTCGGTTTGACTTCTAGAATTCCGACAGAATTCGCACACAATTGCTCAAAAAACAACCAAGCTTCTCTACTCGCTGAAATGTCCATATTGCCCCATGCTCCTGGCCAATCATGTCCACCATTATCTACAATATAAAGCCACACTTCAGTGCATGAAGTATTTTCAGTGTGTTTTTCTGAACTGACCGTGCTGCCATCCGTTGGATCGATGTTCGGTAAATTACTTGATGCTAGATTTGTTAATCCGTATTGATTGACCCAGTAATCTATTGTATTTGGGATGCTTGGATACGCACCCCAACCATCATTATTCATTGGATCACCATCAATGGGAGTAATATTATCGTTCGTACCATGGATTTCAAGTATTGATACTTCATTCACTTGGTTACACGTATCAATGATGTGTTGAAGCATCATCCCAGCAACCGGAGCAATCGCTTTGAACGTTGCAGAGGATTCACAGGCAAGTAGGTAGGAAAAATCTCCTCCATTAGACATCCCCGTGGAAAAAATGTCTTCATTACTCAAGGAATTCGCTGCACTGAGCATCTCAACAAGTTCATCGACAAAAACTACATCATTGACCGTTTCGTTAGTTTGAAAATCATAGCCAACGTTCCAGAAAGTATTATTATCGAAATCTTCCGTTCCTTGTGGGTAGCAAACCGCAAATCCGAACTCTTCGGCAAGCACATTAAATTCGCTGTAATTCATAATACCCTCCGCATTTCCTCCATAGCCATGAAAAACCATGACTAATGGACAATTTGCAGCTGCCGTACTTGCATGATAATAGATATAGTCACGACTAATTCCGCCGCTAATAATAGTCCCATACTCTGCAGCTATAAGACTCAAAGATAGTTCGTCATTCGTGGCATTCGAATCTGCTGGCTGTCCATTTATATTACTTATGGATACATCCAAACTATACATCCCACTTGTGGTTATTTGCATTTGATCAGTGTGAGAAAAATTGAAAGTGCCTAAAGAAGGAATGGCTAAACCGGAAATATTATCGCTATAGACCAATCCGCCAATAGTCCATGACAAATCGAATGATTGAATCATGTCTATCCCACTATTTGTTACCACACCTGTTATTGGAGTGATTGAACCTGTGGTCTGAGCAGAAGCGACGGTCAGTGAACTTAGCGCAAGATCCATCCCAACAACTTCGAAGACAGTAACGTCGTCAATGGCCCAACCAAATAGCCAATTGTTATCATCGAAATAATGAAAACCAAGCATCACATTGGAATTCCCTAACAGAGAATTAAGACTTACCGTTTGAGCGTCCCATTGATCGTTATCAACTCCAACGATTGTTTGTAAAATCGCCCAGGTGACACCATTGTCTAGTGAATACTCTACAGTGGCTACTTCAGTTCCACCGAACTCAGTTCCACCGTCAAAATAATTCTGAAATTGAAGTACTACCGAAGCCATTCCAGTTAAATCCATAGACGGAGTAATGAGGTAATCCTCTGATTTGTCACAATCGCAGGCATCATCATTCGTTGCAATAAAATTTCCATGTGCCGCAATTGACCAATATGTGCTTTGAAGCGAAGTATTGGTTCCGTGCAACCAACCACCGTCCGTTGAATTGGTTGATTGACTCCATCCAGCAGGTAGTACTCCGAGTTCAAAATCTTCTGATAAAAGTACAGTTTGACCAAAAATATGTGTCGAACACAGGAGGAATGTAAAAAGAAGAGCTGTTAATTGTTTCATGTAGTAGCTTATTGTGAAATTCTAATTTTTAGTTCCATATAACGTTTCTCAGCTAAGAAGTCGTAAGGACTTTTTACTGGAATTAAATTTTAAAGATAAGAATTGATTTTCATCAAGGACTATCGTGACGAAGCGTGGGCCCTTATGCTTTTTAGGTGATGTTATAATTGAATTAAAAGGATTTCCCCAATTTCAGTGACAGACCAAATTCAATTTCTTCATTGGAATCATGATAAATTTGAGGTCCAAGATCTAAGCTGAAACGAAATCCTTTCTTTCCCAAAAATGTCATCCCGACAGGAACATAGTGTTTTGGGCCAATTAGTATCAGCATTCCTTCAGAAAAACCAATTAAAAAAGAAATTTTCCCATTTGACAGTTTTGGGAAGTAAAACTTAGTACCTATTGAACCACCAATGAGACCTATAGAGGCATCAATTCCCCATCTAGAAAAAAGAACCCTTTCGTACGAAATTCCAATCCATGGATCAAAATATCCTAACGTAGCGCTAATTGTATTTTTTCGATCAGTGTCAATTCTAGATTTAGTGTCTTCTTCTTCTTCTGACTCTAAAGTAATTGGGTTTCCTGTATTAAAGCTGTCATTTTGTGCGCTTAAATTGCAGCAGCTTATAAGAATAGAGAGGATGGTTAGCTTATATTTTGTAGGCATTAAATCAAATATTAGGTAACATTAATTATAGCGGTTAGTATAAGCGGTCGTTTTAATGCCGCTTATACCTTGTTATTAACCTGTGTTATTCTATTATTATTTTAATAATTGATTTTTTATCTTCCATTTCAAGAATTACAAAGTAAATTCCTTTAGGCTCATTGAGCGTGAATTTCAGATACTGACTATTCTTGTATGTGTCTCTATGGATTTTATTTCCGACTAGGTCTGTGATTGTTGCCGTTATAGAATTGTGTTTGTCTCCTAAGTCAATTGTAAACTTGCCGTTTGTCGGGTTAGGATAGGCTAAAAAACCAAAATTTAATTCCTTATTCTCTGTTATTGACAATGTTGAACCATAGCATGGATACTGTCCTTCCATATGCATTAAAGTCCAAGCGGTTGTATACCCAATCTTATGAGCCATCCAAGTTCGCCATTCTGTTGAGTCCGTAGGTTCAGGCTGTCCATCTAACGCGCATTCACCTGTCAGAATGGTGTACATATAGGTTGCAATCGCTTTGTTAGCATCACTGCTTAGGTGCCAGTCATCACCAGGAGGGTAGATATCCACACCAGGAATTTCTTCTATCATTTGTGATATGATTGTTCTTATAGGAACGTTTCTAGCCGAAGGAAGCTCCCCTTCTTCGACCATATCAAGTGCAACACCTAGATCAGTTTCAACATCTGCTCCGTTGACGCGTTGATCAATTCCATATTGCATTGATGTATGACCTGTGATAGCATTATCTTGTAATGGATATCCAAAGGAGTAATTAAAAATTGAAGTATCTACTACGTAAAGATGGCTTGTCCCCATACTTGAACGTCCATAATTGAAATGTACATATGGATTATTGCCATATTCAAGCGTTTTTTGATCCTGTGAAACAACCCATTGAAGTCCTCCAAGGATTCCATTTTCTGTACTTGTCCCCCCATGGTTATAGATTAAGGCAGTATCGCTTATTCCACAACTTTTGTAAGGAGAGTTAAATGTAACTTCTCCTGAATAATGGTTTTGAGACGGAGCATTAGCAATTGTAGTGTGCGTAATATCAGCAATTTCGTCATCATAAACATAACCAGATGAAGAGGCGCTTTGATTGAAAATGTGAGAGTAGATTGCAGCAGCAGATACGAAGGCTCCGTTGGGTGTAGGATGATTGGTGGAAACATCTATTTTTCCGCTTGGCAAATCATTCCAAGCTAAACCTGCAGGCACAATATCAACTGGAACCTGAGCACCATCAACAGTACGATAAGTAAACTCTTCAAAGTGTCCAATGTCAGACGCATTCTTAGTCCATGGCATTAGTAATAATGGTTTACCACCACCTTCTGCCACTTTGAAAGCAATTTTGTTTACCCCCAGCGAATAGAAACCTGGTATACTTGAAATCATGTGAGGGTCAGCACCTATTGCGACATAATCCCAATCCGTTCCGTCTTCTCCCTTTAAATTATTAATTCTAGACATTCTGTTTTGTGGCCAGAAATAGTATTGAACCAATGAATGGCAGAAATGGTCGACATTGATGCCTGTCCAATCATAAGCGATACCAGTCAGTAATGTTTCTGTTCTATAAATATCTTCTGCCACCACATTTATCGAAAGTGATAAAGACGGATCATTAATCAAGATGTTTTCAAGTTCAGTGCGAATTTGGAAGGGAGAAAATTCCTCAGAACCACTTTTAATTGATTCGCTAGTGCCTATTATTAAGATGTTTAGCATTCCATCTCCGTTAATGTCGGCTGGGTCTGTTTGAGCATTTAATAATGATGGCAGTAGTAAACTTAATACTAAAATAAAGGTGCTTGTTGATTGCAACGGCTTTCTTAGATTGAATTTTTATATGATTGATATACGTCGATTCAAACGATGCTTTTCAAAAATGGTTGCCAACGGTTAAGTATAAGCGGGCGTTTTAATGCCGCTTATACATTGTTAGCAAATCGTTTTATTTCTTTAGTATACGAACAACAGCTATTTTATCTTCTGCAAGAATAGTTAGTAAATAAAAGCCATTCGGCTCTTTAATAGACAAACTAATTACTTGTTCTTGAACATATTTCTCTGAGCGAATTAGCTTCCCCTTCATATCTAAAATAGAAATAGAAATGGCTGCGTAAGCATCACCTAAATCAATTAATATTTTGCCGTCAGTTGGATTGGGATAGACCTGAATATCTGTTTCAAAATTGGTTTCAATAATATTTAAATTTGAAATAGTATAGCAATTTGATGTGTCAGTACAATTGCCTTTTGTGACTTCAACAGCAAAACTCCCATTACTAATTGGCACATAGTTTTGATTTGTTTCGCCCAAAATTGGACTGTTGAAATCGTTACAATCCAACCATTGGTAGCTGCCAATGGTTTCTTCGCTTGTTAAATTTATACCTACTTGATTGACTCCAATATTAATGTCTGTTACCTCCAGGTTTGTAATAACTAAGCTGTCCCAGCCTCCTTGAGTAGAAGCGAATAAGCTATGATGAATAGTAGCCGATGAGATGTTCGATAGCGCAGAACCATCAGGAAAAAGATAGCTTTCATTCTTACAAATAGTATCATGTAAAACAGATATAATGCTTGGGTTATCAAGAAAACCGAGTAGTTCCATAGCTATAGCTGAACCATCATAAGCAACCGACGAAAAAAAGTATGGGTCAGAGCTAATTACATCTTCATTCGTTACTGAGGTTATTTTAAATAATGGATAACTGTTAAGGTAAGGGCTCGTTCTCAACAACAAACCGCTATTAGTGCTAGAGATACTCGCGGTAATGCTAGTTCCAGTCTGTTGAAAAAGATATCGAACGGAGTCAACATTAACCGCACTAGGGATATAAGCGGTATCAAGTGAGTTGTGTACTAAATTCTCATTCAGAATTTTGTTTTTTACGGAGTCAACATTTGCGCCAAGTACATAGAAATATCTGAAACTCATTGACTTTCCAAAGCCTAATTGTCCCGGGAATGGCTGCCTAATCATTTCAAATACATGATAATCCCTTTCGTTCCAAGTAGCATTTAAATTACCTGCATCACCGTATCTAAATTTATTGCCGTATGTATTAGTTGTAATTGGATGAGCCATCCCAAGCGTAGGTGAATTTCCATTTGTATCATTTGCCCAAGCGACCCAACCACCGGTGCTCGCGGTTTGAACAATAGGCGTTTGACCATAGAGGCCAGTAGTTAAATTATAATCATTAATGGGAGTAGATATAAAGAAATTATCTAAAGATGAATTTCGAACTCCTCCCCAAGGCATATTTAAAAAGCTAATGTTATCCTGACCAAAATTATAAATCATATTATCCACTTGAATAACTCCTTTTCCCTTATTTGTGTATTTGGTGTAATACAGCAACTTTGAAGTGTGATTAATATTTAAAAGGTCATCAGTATGTGCTTGCTGACCCCAGTTTACAATGCTATAAGATTGATTTTGATGATCATAATATTCAGCTATTTTTGGGGAAAAGAATGGTTTGTTTTGGGCAGGTGTCTTTAAGTATACTCCCGCCTGATGAATAAAATAGGAAGAGTCAGGAGGATTATTTAGGGATTCATCAACACATACCATTTGCCATACTTCATCAACCCATGGAGCATAAGATGTTCCTCCACCGTACAACGGTTGAACCCAGTTACTACTTCTCCATTGCGGCGGGACAGATTCTCCGAAAGCACTTCTGAAGGAATACAATTGACCGCCTTTTCCGATTCTAATTTGATAAGATTGAGTAGAGTCTAATGGGTTATCGTAACTCAACTCAGCGTTAAAAACGACGCTTTCAGGAAAACTATCTATAGCCCAGTAGGTTGGGGAAGTATTATAAGCTAAATTGAAATCAAAACCATTAGTATCGGAGCTCATAGCTCCATCGTTAAAATACAATGAGGTTAGTAGGCTGTCCATATTCTGAGAATACCCTTGAACAGCAATAAATAAGACCGCGATTAATAATTTAAGTTTCATCTATATTTTTGTTTGCTAACGTGTTTGTATATGGTTTGTTGCGTGATTTAAGCACCTAATTTAGCAAATAAAACCGATTAGAAAATCAGCGAGGATTTTCGTAAGTAAGCTAGAACTAGCAATAAATTATATACGTTGGATTAAGTGATGCGTCATTTGGCGCAACCATCGTATTACTAGCAAAGTCGTAACAAGCACCAGCCCCTGGTTCTTGAGCATTTACAAGACTAGAAACTAAGATAATCGCAATTAGTGATATAATATTCAAGTGGTTTTTCATTGGATTAGGTGCTGTTAGTTATCTTGTGCAAATTACATAATATATCGGTACGAGGAAAACGAAAAAAATCTCAACCGGCATCGTAATTAACTAATTGAAAACCATCTAATATGAGAATTCTCTCACTTTTTTGCTTTTTATTGCTTGTTTCAACCTCGATAGGACAGAGTAAACCAGCTTACAAAATCTATAACGCTAAAGGGAAAGCTGTTTCGTATAAGAAAATGATTAAAAAGTTAGAGAAGAGTGACATTATCCTGTTCGGTGAAAATCATAACAATGCGATTGCTCATTGGCTTCAACTTGAGGTAACGACAGATCTTCATAAAACAAGGAAATTGTCTCTCGGTGCAGAGATGATAGAACAAGATAATCAGGATGAACTAAACGATTATCTCGAAGGGTTAATTGATCAAAGAGCCTTCGATACATTAGCCCGTCTCTGGCCAAACCATGCAACAGATTACGCGCCCTTGGTAAACTTTGCAAAGGAGAATAACCTGCCGTTTATTGCAACGAACATTCCTCGTAGATATGCGAATCTTGTTTATAAGAAAGGTTTTGCTGCTCTAGATACGTTGAGTGCAGAAGAGAAATCTTGGATCGCACCTCTACCAATTACTTTTGATCCTGCACTTCCTCAATACCTTCA
>Ga0209092_10003163_pt1 | contig 14560 bp, 11 predicted proteins | sample FraStrMetagenome_FD_187446 | JGI IMG/M metagenome (GOLD analysis project Ga0209092, IMG submission 187446) | Marine eukaryotic phytoplankton communities from Arctic Ocean - Fram Strait ARC3M Metagenome (SPAdes) (version 2) | ecosystem: Environmental > Aquatic > Marine > Oceanic | place: Fram...
CTTCACAGACCTCTTTGCCGCTATCGGCGATATCTGTGACCTGTTCACCCCAGACCAATGCTGGAACTTCCTCTCAAACGCAGGCTATGCACCAACATGAAATGGAAATGTTCTAGCGCCTTTACTCAAAAGCACATTTGGTGAGGGTGGGTTTTCCCTGTTCTTGAGCCCGACTAAGGGCCGTTAGAGGTTGGGCTGCCGATGCTGAAATTCGTGTGTCGCGGTGCACCAAAAAAAATCAATCGCCATCAGCACCCTCAGCATCCTAGTTGCGAGTTCGGTTTGCCCGCCACCCAAGCCTGAGCTGTTACGATGGCTCTGATCGATTCTGACGTTATAACTGGTTAGTGTGCCTGCATCTCATTTGCTATCAAATGCCATTGTGCCTTTTTGCTATTTTGGGAAACTAAATCGATGATTTCACGCTCGACAACTCGACATAAAAAGGTTTGGGGTCTGTTTATTGGAAAAGCGGTATACAAAGTTCTCTCTATCGATGGATCTACAATCGTCGCATTGGAGATTTCATTATCTTCAACTAATTGATGCACCATGGCGTAGGATAAGATAGCATAACCCTCATTAGCCTTGATTAAATCCAGCATTGTAGTCGGTGAGTCAATTTCAAATACTACGTTTGGCTTTAAACCTTTGCTGTCAAAAGCCTTGTTATAGAGCTTGCGCGTGCCGTCAATCATGGGCAGAAGCAAAGGTAGTTTTGAGGCTTCCTCAAGCGTAATAGTTGATCTTTTTGCCAGAAATGACGCTTTCGGGCCAACCAAGTGTAACACTTCTGTGAATATTGGATAGTTTTGATTAACCAGGCTTGGGATTGTGCTGGTTGTTATGCCTATATCAGCTTTGTTTGAGTTTAAGTGGTAAGGTACCATATCTGGTACTGCTGCTTGAAAGCTAAGTTTAACAAGCGGGTGCTTTTCAGCCATTCGTCGTATCAGTGGAATGAACAAAACCTTTCCCACGCCATCAGGAAAAACTATCCGTACTGATCCACAAAATTGACCGGTTATTTCACCGATACTGCTTTGAATACTGTCATATTGTTCAATAATGTTAGCTGCATGGTCGCAAAAGACTTGCCCAATGCCGGTTAACTCAACCCCTCGACCATGTCTCTGAAACAGCACTACACCCAAGAGTCTTTCGGTATCATTTAATTTTCGGCTTAGTGCAGGTTGTGACAAATTCATATCGACTGCCGCGGCCGTAACACTTTTTTTCTCGGCAATCTTTATGATCATTTTCAGGTGTTCGTATGGAATATTCATGATTTGAATAAATCTCTCAAGCTATAACAATTTATGTATAGCAGATAAAATAAAACTGCCAATATCTCGTCTTTGTTTTCTTAGATAGGCGTTAAGTCAACCACGCTATGATCTGTTTTCAGATCAAGCAAGGCACTCGAACGCGAATGGTCAAAGGCCCTTAAAATGTCGATTTTATTTGGGAATAAACGGGGAAGCTCTAACTCCAAAAGCCAAAATTTTGAAAGATTTTTGTATGAAAAGAAACAGGTATGATTTTATAATAGTTGGTGCAGGTTCTGCCGGTTGTGCATTGGCAGCACGTCTCAGTGAAAACGGGAAATTTTCAGTTTTACTTCTAGAAGCTGGAGGTGAGGCGTCCAAAAAATGGATAAAGATCCCTATAGGGATAGGGAAAATAATCGGTGACCCTTCAATTACATGGCAATATGAAACAGAGCCTGAAAGAGGGATGAACGGGCTAAAAATGAATTGGGCACGCGGAAAAGTGCTTGGTGGATGCAGCAGCGTAAATGGTACCGGATTTGTTCGTGGTGACAAAAACCAATACGAGCTTTGGGCCAGAAATAATTGTGATGGGTGGCGTTATGAAGATGTGTTGCCAGCATTTAAGCGGATGGAGCATCGAGCCGGGGGTGATTCAAATTTGCGAGGACTTGGTGGGCCTATTTCGGTCACAAATGCCGCACATAAAGACGCATTAACTGAGGCCTTTTATAACTCCTGTGTTAATATAGGCATCCCAATTAACGAAGATTATAATGGGACTGAATACGAAGGCGTAAGTTACTTTCAATTTTCTCAATCTAAAGGGAGGCGTTGCAGCACTGAAGTTGGCTATCTCCAAAAGGTTAGGCACAGGTCAAATCTACAAGTGGAGACTTTTGTAACTGTTGATAAGCTTATTTTAAAAAGTGAAAAAATTGGCGTGTCTTACTTTAAAAATGATGACAATTTGCAGCAAGGTGAGTCAAAAGAAATATTTGCTGAGAGAGAAGTAATTCTATGCGCAGGCGCTTTGAGCTCACCTAACATTTTGGAACGTTCCGGTATTGGCGATGCGTCGAGGCTAGCTAAACTTGGTATACCCTTAGTATCGCATACTCCGGGAGTAGGAGAGAATCTCCAAGACCATCTGAATGTAAGAACAACGTATCAGTGCAAGCTTCCAATCACTGTGAATGATGCAATTAATAATTGGTATCATGGAACTAGAATGGCGCTTCAATATATTTTTTCTAGGCGCGGTCTAATGGCAACACCAACTATTGCAGTTCAGGCGCTCGCAAAAAGTCAGCCAGATTTAGATACGCCAGATTTTCGGGTCCAGCTTTCGCATATTAGTGGCGCTGATAGATCAGAGGTAAGCAATAAACTAGCAAAGGGGTTAAGTGCAGATAATTTTTCCGGATTTAGTTTACAAGCATTTCAATTGCATCCCAGATCGCGTGGATCAGTTCACATCCGATCAAAAAACCCGGCTGACTTACCTTATATTAGTGCAAACTATCTTACTGATGAATGCGACCAAAGAGAGGTTGTAAAAGCTTTAGAGCTTCTCCGAACACTTTCCCAACAGACTGCTCTTAACGAATTAATCGTGCGTGAAGTAAGACCAGGGAAGAAAGTATGTTCACATGAAGATTTACTCGAGTACGCAAAACAAACCGGCCACACCTGCTGGCATGCTGTAAGTACTTGTAAGATGGGGACCGATAAGATGGCAGTTGTTGACCCAAAACTACGGGTCCACAATGTGCCAAACTTGAGAATTGCTGATGCCGCAGTCATTCCGCACTTAGTTTCATCCAACACAAACGCCCCAGCAATCATGGTGGGCGAAAGATGTTCAGATTTTATCAAGTCTGAGTACCAATAGGCATAATGATTAAACATCACATACTGTAGTTTAAGGAGAGAAAGATGAATGAGATAAAAGCGCCGCTAGCCGGTAAAATTTCTGGTGGCCATGTACTGGTTCAAGCTTTGAAAAATAAAGGAGTTGAAAGGATCTATTCCTTGTGCGGTGGATTTCTTAATCCTATTTTAATTGCTTGCCAGGAGTACGGTATTGAAGTTGTTACCACTCGAAACGAGATGGAAGCTGGTTTCATGGCAAACGCAACGGCAAGAACAACTCGTAAAGTATCAGTCTGCCTCGCTGAGCCTAGTGGTTTTACAAATTATATTTCTGCTGTTGCAGACGCACATTTTGCTGGTGATCCTGTAATATTTATTGGCGTTTCCGCTAATGTGAATAATTTCAATAACAATGGCTTAAAGGAATTGCCGCAGCCAGATATTGTCAAATCGATGACAAAATATGCTGTAGAAATCAATGATCCAACGCGCATTGAGTGGTTTCTAGATAAGGCATTCGACATTGCCAACAACCACCCTAAGGGCCCTGTGCAAGTGAGTATACCTACTAATTTCGTGTTTACTGGAAAGGTGGAAACGCCTACCGCTGAGGGTGTAAGAACATTTGATAAGTTCAGAAAAAAAACTCATCGACCCCATCCGGATCCTAGCGATATTGAACAGCTTGAAACAATGTTGGCATCATCAGTCAAACCAATAATTATTGCTGGTGGTGGCGTTTGGTACAGTGAAGCTGAGAAGATGCTAGAGGATTTTGCTGCAAAAAATAATATCCCAATATTCACTCCATTCACTCATCTGAAATCGGTCGATATGGCACATCCCATGTATATGGGCCTTTATGATTACCACCAAAACCCTTGCTCCAGATTGCCTAGTTTGGAAGCAGATATGATTTTATTTTTAGGTGGTCGATTGGATTTTGGATTAAACTTCGGCGAAGCTCCACTAATTGGTAGCAATACAACGCTGGTTTGTGTTAATCCTACCGCCCAAGAATTAAGTCAGAACGCTTTGGCGGATGTTCGCATTTGTTCCGACATTGGTGCCTTCTTAGATTTTTTAGATACACGTGGAAAGGTTTCTGCGGTTTCATCGGACTGGGCAAAACGGATAAAAAGATCACGTTTTGAAAGTCTGGAGCCGTACAGGCAATTTCTAGAATCTGATACAACCCCTGTCCATCCACTGCGTCTTTGCTATGAAGTGCTGATGTCTTTGGGTGAAGAGGACATATTGGTTGTTGACGGTGGTGATATCTCCTGCTGGTGTGAAACAGCTTTTAACTTTTGGGCTTTTGAAGGACGAAAAATAGGTGGGGTCATCGCTAATGGTCCTTGGGAACATATGGGTACGGGACCGGCCTATGCAACTGCTGTAAAAATGTCCAATCCGAATTCGAAGGTGGTTTTGATTACTGGTGACGGCGCACTTGGTCTGTCTCCTGGATTAACTCCGCTTGAAACCGCAATTGATAGAGAGATCTCCATTACCGTAGTCGTTTCAAATAATGCAAAATGGGGAATGATCTATGAACAGCAATCAGCGATGTGGGGAGAAACCTACGCAACATCTTTACGAGATGTCAACTACAGTAAGATTTTTGAGGCTTCAGGAGCATTTTCTGAAAGTATTACAGAAGCCCATAATATCAAAGATGCACTAAAAAATGCGTCTTTAACAAATCGCAGCGGGCCATCATTTATTGAAGTAAAAACGTCGTCAGCACCTTCACCGATTACACAAGGTCTAGTTGAAATGCGTGTACGGACTGCAATTGAATAAGATGTGTAGTCTGTTTTGTGAGGTTCCCACCATCACAGATCAATTTTTTAATAGCTAGACAAGGGTCTTTTTTACTCTTCACGAGGGCACACCAATGACAACATTTGAAGAAACCCAGAATGCTTCTGAAATATTCATAGATCCTTTAAACAACAGGGTTCGCAGATCTCCATTTTGGGGATGCGCTACAAAAGCAGGCCGGGTGTCATATCATTTGTACAATCGTATGCTACTCGCAAATACGGATGAACAGGATTACCTACATTTAAAATCAGGAGTGCAGCTTTGGGATACTGGCGCGCAGCGGCAGGTAGAGATCAAGGGCGCTGACGCACCTAGGTTGGTCCAAGCGTCAACGCCAAGAGACATTTCTAAAATGGCAAACGATCAGTGCGCCCTAATCCCGACAGTGGATCAGCATGGCTGCATGACTAACGATCCAGTTTTAACGAAAGTAGCGGAAAACCACTATTGGTTATCTGTGTCTGATGCTGATTTAATTCTTTTTTTTAAAGGTGTTGCTGCTGCAAAGAATTTGAATGTTACTATCGAAGAACCGGAGATCTCACCCCTTGGAATTCAAGGAGCCAGAGCATTTGAATTGGCAGCGAAAGTATGGGGTGAACAAGTTTTAGACATTAAGTTTTTCAGATATAAACGAGTGGATGTTTGTGGTCAGTCAATGATACTAGCGCGGTCAGGGTTCTCATTGCGTGGTGGCTATGAGCTTTATTTCCAAGGAACGGCAGGTGCTGAGGAGATTTGGGAAAAGCTTATGATAGCTGGCAAGGATATGAATATCAGGGCTGGATGCCCAACTCAATTTGAACGCATCGAGTCTGGTCTTTTAGCATTTGGAATTGATATTACCTCGGATATGACACCGTTCGAGGCCGGAATGGGACGTTGGTGCCAAATGGAGGAAGATGTCGGTTGTTTGGGCTGGAGCGCTCTTCGTAATAAACGAAATCCAAAACGACAAATTCGACCTATCGAAATTCTGGGTGAAGCGCTACCTAGGATGCAGACATCTTGGCCGTTAATGAATGATAATGGTGTGCAGGTGGGTAGAATTTCGTCTAGCTGTAGAGCAATAGGATTTGGCTGCAATGCGGCAATTGGTTTGGTTAACTCTGATCATTGGCATTCTGGTACAAAGCTCGTCGTTGAAACACCGAATGGTTCGTGCGAGGCTATTGTGAAATCAAAGTTCTGGGCGCGAAGTTAAACTCAACGCACATAAGAAAAACAGCTTTTGGCTGAAAATATCTATCAGATGATGGCATGATTAGTCACTAAAGCGGATGGGGATAGCAAATGAATATTAATAAACAATTTCAATATTTGGATATGACAAAAAGCGAGCGCATAATTGTAGTTAGATATTCGTGCACAGGAAAACTAACCTTTTTCTCAAAATATTTGATGATTGAGTTGACTGAGGCTGCCGAGATTATATCCAAACTGTCAGATGTAAATGCCGTAGTTTTATGTGCGGATGGTCCATTCTGCTCAGGCGCTGATCTTAAAGATAAAGATGGACTATTTAATTCGAGAGAAGGCTTTCTAGAGCGGCGCCAAACTATGAAGGTTGGCCCTGACATGTGCAAAGCGTGGCAAAGTATTGAAGCATTCACCATTGCCGCAATCGAAGAGCATTGCATTGGCGGAGGCGCGGCATTGGCAGCGGCATTGGATTATCGTATTATGAGTAATAGTGCCTATATGAGGCTGCCGGAAATAAGTTTAGGCATGAATATGAGCTGGCACACTTTGCCTCGTCTTGTGGCCCAGATTGGCCCGTCACTTACAAAAAAATACGCTATTTTATGTGATAAGATCCCCGCAGACGAAGCTTTACGAGTTGGACTTGTAGAGGAATCTGTGAATGCTGGAAATACAATAATGCGGGCCAAAGCCATTGCGGATCAAGTGGCTGATATGCCAATACACTCGGTTAAAATGACCAAAGCTAGTGTTAATGCAGCAGCATTTTCGCTTGTAGAAGCCGTTGGTCATGCAGATTTGGATCAATATTTACTTACTGAATATACTGATGATTTTAAAAGTGCGGCACTGAAGTTTAAAGGTTAATGAAAATGGCATTTTTGCAAGCTACACTTATAAAATTTAAAGATAATACGGATCAATCTAATATCGCATCAATCAGTGAAGGATTAAAATCCATATCCAATATTGTGCCCGGTATACTAAAGTTTGAATTTGGCCCTGATTTGAAAATTGAAGAACGTTCAATGGATTTTGGTCTCATTATTGTTTTTGAGAATCAAAGTGCTTGGGCAGAGTATCGTGCACATCCAAAACATATAGAATTTGCTTGTAAAGCTATGAAAATTATTGAGAGAGTTGAGCGAGTGCAAATACAAATCTAATGTCATTTTATTTTGAAACGGTTCTATAAAATTTATAAAAAAGTAAAGATACATAAAGAAATAAATATGGCACTGTCAGAATAAACCACTTTGGTAAGGCAAGCCTCGATAATTAGCTATGCGGCTATGCCTAATCAACTTTAATTCCACTATTTTAAAACTGGCCCTGAGATCATCCAACTTGCGGTGATGCTGTATGTGAGATTGCCCCTTTCAATGAGGAACGTAGAAGACCAGCTTCATGAGCGTGGTGTAGATTTCGCTATGAAGCTGTCCGCTACTGACGGAACAGGGTTCGCCCCTAGTTCGCAAGCGATAATCGATTGAATTATTGGGGTAAGTTCTATCTTATTAAAGTAAGACATTTAGCTTTTCGGTTAAATAAGAAGTAGGGGGGGGTGATGACTAGAAGTGTGTTTTCGCCGTTGGTTCAAGACACAGTGGTTCCTCCATTTCAAACGAAACAATAAAAAACACACTTTTGCGCACACCTAATTAAAAATTATATAACATGTTGTAATTGAATATTAATCTAATGCCATCGCTACTGAAAATCCTCGTGTCGGTGGTTCAAATCCGCCCCGGGCACCATCTTTCATAGCAATATCAATGACTTAATTTTTTGATACTAACGTTATGCGTGTGTATTTCAAAAACACACCAAACACACACTTTTTTGCGTGTTTTTGGGGCTAGATTTCGGGCTTAAACACTGTGTCTTAACCCTATTGGGAGGACACAGTTCTTTCTACTGTTTACGGACATTACAACTGACCATAGCCTTGCCGGAACTTCGATGACTATTTTTCTTGGTGATGGGTTTACCGAAGACACTATTCTGTAGTTATGATATTTCACTAATGACATCCCTGCCCAACTGTATAGCTAGATGCAATGTGTCCAGCATACACCAGTTCTCAACTATTTTACCGTTTGAACATCGCCACCAATCACAATCACGCATGAATACTCGGTTGCCTGTAGGCTCAATGCCAAGAAATGGTTTCACATGAACACCCGTGATCATTTTCCAACCATGGAGAAATGCGTATTCGCCGTCTCCTGCCTTGCAGTTAGCACTAACCCCAGTAATTCCATCTTCTTTCCCATCACCCCAGCCTGCAAAGGTTTTCTCGAATGGGCGCTGAAATGCGTCAAAAGCATGAATAGTTGAGTATGTGCCCAGTCCACCAGGACCATACCAGACCATATTATTGCTCCAATAAGGTTTCCATTGAGCGTCCTCGGTTGCTAATCGTTTAAGCATTCCCTCTACCAAGTCCGCGCTGGCTCTTGATATATCTGGCTCGGAACTTTCAATAAGGATACCGTCATGCGTAGCAGGCCCAGGAACTAGGCCCTCATATCCGCTGCTAGATGCCAATGGCCATCGACCCAACGCGATTATTAATTCTGCAAGACCCAAATACACATATGTTTCAGTGATTTTCCCGTCTTCCATTTTGTGAAATTCGCCAAAACGCAAAAACGCCATTTTGTTACTTGGAGGAATACCGAACATTGGTTTTCGAAAGTGCCCGTAAAAATAGCCCGTAGAAGTAACCCACTCGGAGCCTTGGTATTCTCCTGCAAGAACAATGTAATTTTGGCGGGTAAAACCATCCAGTGACTGCGCAATTGGTGCAATTATATCTGAATAATATCCGACCCCAGACTCTGCTTCATTAATCGGATGGCTACCATTTATTTCCGCGACCTCACTAAAATTTTCGCTCACGCCGAGTTCTATTGCCTGCAAATTACCAGTTTCAAACGTATTGAGAAATTCCCAGTAGGTTCTTTTGTTTTGAGAACTTATTAGTGTAGAAATTCCCATTGCTGGTCTATTTATTCGAGAATTCATGTTGGCCACCGTTTAATTACTCCCCACACACATCCAACAGTCTAAAACCGCTAGATCCTTTAGTGCCACTATGAAAGATTTCGTTGGCCAACTTTGCATTTCCTGTGATTGGATACAGCTATAAAATCTAAGCGTTTAAGATTTTGATGTAGTTTATTTATGCATCTTTTTCTTGCGTTCACGGGTGACACGCGTTGCTTCCTCGGTTCCGTCATTGAACGTTCCAAACCATCTATCCCAAGGCATTTCTTGATTGCCGTAGTTGCATTCGTAATAGCGGTGATGCAGTTGGTGATAGAACGTCCCTAACGCTAATCGGCGTTTGTCTTTGATTAGCAGATCTTCATAACCAGTATGGGTTATAGCGGCACCAGGTCCTTGGTAAATAACATGGAAAATCAGGTGTATTGGGTGGCTGGCAACAAACCAGTGAATGCATAGGGATGACAAATAAAGAAAATGCTCAACTGGATGCATGGATAATCCAGACCATGGGCCAATGTTGACGTTGCGATGATGTAGAGAGTGCACTTTTCTGTAAAGGAGCGGGACATGTAACAGCCTGTGCACCCAATAAAAATGAAAGGCCGACCATATCGGGAGCAGTAGAAATGCCAGAAGAAACCAAATAGGATTTGAGCTTAGCGTTACGGTAGGCGCATATCCATTGGCCATCATCCACATTGTAACCACTTGAAAGGCGGTTAGTTGAGTAACGCCTGAGCCAAGCGACCAAAACATATTGTCTTTAACCTGATCAGAGAAACTCCAAAGTTTGTTATTTTTTCCTTGGTCGCGACGGTCAAATTTAAGGCTCTTGTTTTGCTTCTTGTACTTGATGAACCAAAGATGCAGCCCTCCGGCAATACTGCCTACCAGGGCAAGGTTGATTATCCAAACCTGGGCTATCCAGCCAGAAGAAAATTCCTTAGCGGCTTCCAAATCTGGATAAAGCCAAATCCACAGTAAAATGGCGAGCAGCAACATCAGAACACGTTCGGATAGGCTTAACCAGTTAGTTCTGAGCCAGTTGGCTGCGAAGCTTGGATCTGGGGGCCATTTGAATATTGATGGGTCGCGCAGTGGTAACTCTGGATGGTAATTCCAATTTGAGTTTGATGGGATTTTGGAATGTTCTGTCATCATACCCTCCGCGATCGGTAATATTCAGCGTAAGCACCCGGTCAGGGCGCGCGCCAATTTAAACGACATCCAAATTGTAAAAAAAAGACAAGCATAAAAACCTACTATTCGAACACCAAACAAACGGTGGTGATTTTTGTGACTGACGTCGTCCGTTTCAAACACTGTGTCTTAACCCTATTGAATGAACAGAGTCTTTACTCCTAACATTTCTCCTAATCAAAAACACAGTTTGGTAGACTTGTAGATGTTTTGATCCATAATAATGAAATTGAAACGAGCAGGTTGCGTCCTGCTCGCTCTTTTTCTTCTAATTTGTGGGTGTGAACGTGTATACAGTTCCGTTTTCACCGGCTTGGATAGTGGTTTTGCCAATCCAGCTAGCTCCAACATATGCTGCCCATTTGCCAGTTGCTGCAATGCTCGTAATCATAGCTGAACCATCTGGTTGAAACGCCCCAGTATTGAGCGTTACGTCACCGTCTGGATCTACTGATCTGCATACAAACGTTCCGCCAATAGGCTGCGGTGTGGCTCCAAATGCGATGTATTGGTTGCATGTAGCGGTCGATGCTGCTGGAAACCCTTCTGGTGGATTGTCCCAAATCCATACATCCTGAGTAGTCTGCATAACTAGACCGCCAGTCTTTCCCTCCATGACATGGGTATCAATTGTAACTCCAGTTCCATGTCCGCCTAAGCTTCCATGTCCACCTGCAAATACCAACGCAGGAAAGCATGTTAATAGCGCCGCAGTAGCTAAATTCTTCATGTTCCAACTCCCTATTTGAACAAACCAAGCCCACCCCTTATCCAAGAAGCCGTCAATATTTACGTTGCGGGAATTTGATCTAGCCATAGCCCACTTGATAAAGATGCCCTTTAATTGAGCAAAGTAGATATTGAGGTCAAAAATTAGGTAAACGCCCTCAGGGTGTTATTGTAGGCATGAGAGGCGCATCGGTGTTCGAAGTCGCTTGAGTTAGCTGCTGATTGTAAAACTGTGTTTGCGCCATTGAATGCCACCACTGTGTCTTAACCCTAGTAAATGAAAAGAGTCTTTGGTCTTTGGATTTCTCCTATTCAAAAACACAGTTTGGTAGACTTGTCGGTGTTGTGAGCCATATAATTTGGCAAGGAGATTGGCGTGCGACACTTGCGAGATGATACTGTGTTGATCTTGGACAGTGAAGTTCGTGTGTATCGCCGCGAACGTAGCCGTAGATGGCAGGCTGCATTCAGTATTGATGGGAAGTCCTACGCATCAGCACTGGGAAGAAAGATTTAAATGAAGCCAAAGAAATCGCCCGTGACACCTACCTAGAATATAAGTTCCGACATAAAAACGACCTTCCTGATATTACCAAGAAGTTCTCAGACGTGGCGCGACTTGCTATTGCTGATATGCGCAAACAGCTGGATGCTGGATTGGGCAAGAAAGTCTATGCAGATTACATCGTGTGCATTGCGCGATACCTCATTCCCTACTTTGGCTCGCAGTATGTGACCTCCATTGATTATGAGAAGGTGCAAAGCTTCTATGAGTGGCGCAGAGCCAAGATGGGCAGGGAGCCTACTGCTCATCCCACTCAGCTATCACGCTGGATTCATACAGTGAATCCCATCAGTCCATTTATGCAACAAAGCCGAGTTGCCTTTTTGAGTTTTAGAAAGTGTGCCAACCGTAATAAAGAAATGGGCACTGGTAGTTTTTAACTCAATTATGCAGCTGTTTAATCAAGTTTTGCAATGCGGCACGAGATACCTTTTAAATGCGGTATTCCCTGTTCATTATCGAGGTGGTCAGGATCGTCTGGGCATATTTGGGCGTCAGCGTGCTCCCAAGCCCCTGATAAAGTGCCATCACCTTCCTGTCGTTCAGGCAACCACCAGCCATGGGGTACGCGGATTACACCTATGGGCATATCGTCACGAATGGAGGCTTTCAATAACACCTTTCCTTGTTTGGTTTCTATCATAAGCATATCTCCATCAGAAATATCATGATCCTTAGAATCAGAATACGATAGAAAAGCCAAAGGTTCGGGCTGACGCTTGCGCAAAGAAGCTATATGACGATGACCCGTTTGAAAAAATGCATCTTCTCGTACGCCAGTAAAGAGTTTAAGTGGCCATCTTGCTTGTGAGGGCGGGTCAGGACGCCAATTTGGTATAGGATCAAAACCAAATTTCTGTAATACTGTCGACGCAAGTTCAATTTTTCCAGTTGGCGTCGCAAAGCCCGTACGCTCATATTTCTTATACTCTGGTGGCTGCATGTAAACTGGATGTTTATTCGCAAATTTTTCGAAGCTGGATGAAACTTGACGTACCCGGTAATCGAGAAGTTCCTCTTGGTTAGCCCACGGAAAATATTCTCCCAAATCTAGGCGAACAGCCAATCCCCGCCAGAAATCGTAAACCGATCTGCATTCTCCTGGAGGGTCTACAGTTTTCTGACTTGTGCGGTATATTGAAGTCCAGCCAAAACTGTCGCTAAGAGCGTTGCGTTCTAGCCATGCATCACCTGGCAAAATGTAGTCAGCTAGCTGTGCCGTTGGAGTTTTGAAATGTTCCACGGCCACTACAAGATCTTGGGTCAGTATTGCCCGCTGAATAAGTTGCATATTTGCATAGCTCATCAAGGCATTATTACCCAGCACAAAAAAAGCCTTTACTGGATAAGGATCACCGTAGGCCATCGCACGAAATACAGAAGTGGGCACCGCCATAAAGCATCCATTCACTAAGTTAGGATACTCATATCCCCAGATTTTTTTTGCAGGCTTGCGTAAGATATCAGCTGCTCTGTAGGTGAAGGCAGGGTGTTTTTGACTGCCCAACTGTTTTGCCCGTTGGCCATCTGACAACAAGTTGTGAAGTTCCAATTCAGACTCGCTTATAATGTCTGGATTAAAGCCATGTAACAATTCCCCGCCTTTGACGTCCAGATTACCACAAATTGCTCGCAAAATACACATCAGTCGAATGGCACTTGTGCTGTTGCGCTGTTGGTCTGTTACGGGCGTCCACGGAATAACTGCTGGACCGGTCTTAGCGTAAGTGCGAGCAGCTTCCAAAATCAATTCTGCATCGACACCAGTAATTTTAGAAACTTGTGAAAGAGAAAATTCATTTACACGCGCTCGCAAACTTTCAAAGCCTACTGTCCAATTGACTACAATATTTTTATTGTACAGCCCTTCTTCGATAATTACTTTGAGCCAACCCATGCACATAGCTGCATCCGTACCAGGGTGGAGTGGCAACCAAAGATCAGCTTTCTCTGCATTCTCACTGCGTCGTGGATCTAGCACAATAAGTTTAGCGCCACGGTTTTGAGCAAGCCTTATTGCATTGTATACCGGCGTCCAAGAATGTGGTTTTGGGTTGTGCCCAAAAAGGACCACACAATTAGTGTTGGGATAGTCCGGGTATGGGTACCAGCCATAGACAAGCCGATTGATCGCTGCAGTGTTTCCGGCACACATAGATACGCCGCTGATCCAATTAGGTGATCCAAACAAGTTCATAAATCTACGTGCAGTGCCATTATCAGTCTGGGTATTCCATTGGGATGTTGATACGGATAAGGCCTCCGGCCCATATTGATCAGTAATCCTATTGAGCCGTTCGGCAATGTCGTCTAACGCTTCGGTCCAAGAAACTTGTTCCCATTTCCCCTCACCCCGCTGACCAACACGACGTAGAGGATGGATCACGCGATTGGGATTTATAAAGCCTTCAGGAGCATGTACGCCTTTCATGCAAATATTTGCCATGAAAGGCCTGGTGTCGAGGGCTTTAACTCTTATGTCGCTCAGACCGCCATTTTTTGGCATTTCCGTTTTCACTTGGCAATAAATATCGCAACTAGAGCATAACGCACGACCAGTTTTCATTCAACTGCAACTCCCATTAGCGATGTAAAGTCCTGACCCAAATAAGCATTATCCACTTCTTAAATGCACTGGGACCCACTGCATATACATAAAACAAAAATTTATTATATTTACGCCTTTTTCAATGTCTTCACTATAGATTAACTACTGTTTCTTTGCATCAGCAACAGTTCTTCGTAATAGGTGGCTAAGTTCATCTCACGGTGCGAGTTTCAAGTAGCGGCCGCACCGTTTGCATCCCACCGAATGGGGGCATTTCAGTTAACTACATTACCCTCAATTACGATGTTACTATTCTGCATTCAC
>Ga0209092_10003164_pt1 | contig 14556 bp, 13 predicted proteins | sample FraStrMetagenome_FD_187446 | JGI IMG/M metagenome (GOLD analysis project Ga0209092, IMG submission 187446) | Marine eukaryotic phytoplankton communities from Arctic Ocean - Fram Strait ARC3M Metagenome (SPAdes) (version 2) | ecosystem: Environmental > Aquatic > Marine > Oceanic | place: Fram...
ATATATACCGGTATACCTAAAAGCATACAGTTAAAAAAAAATATATATACCCTTATATACCTGGTACGATAGTAGAAGTTAACAAAATAAAAGCATACAGATTAAAAAAATATATAAAATAGACACACAAGACAGAAAGTATAATTCCTATAAGGTTATCTTTATAACTATCAATGGTTGTAGAGGGTGAGGAGTGCCTCGTGTTCGACGTCTCCTGCATTATCGGCATAACAAATTAGGCCATATTGACAATCATGGTATCCCGTCGGTACAAATATCTTTAATGAAGTAAAACAAACTGAATTCCACTCTACAATAACAAAACTCAGTTAACACTTTTGTAATCAAGCATAGTACCAGCACCAGAGGCTTCGGAAGGCTTCCAATCATTATTTTGCGTAAGCCCTGCTCCTTCGATCAAAAGATATGAAGCTTCATGTCGTTGTTGGCAGCTGTATATAGCAAATCCTCTGAAAAACGTCACCAGACTTTGCGCCACTCTTTACATCTAAATTTGTTGATCCTAGAGAAGATACAAATGTCCTTTCCACTCTTTAGTGTCGCTATCAAGAGATAACGTCTCATTTTTATGCATGTTTGGGATACTAGATTAGATCTATCGCGTCGTTTCTTTGTCCACTTTCTTTCATGTCATTTGTTTCTCTTTTAACAAATATCATCAACATTTCTGTATCTACAAAGATGAAGGACATCTCTCATTTCCATAATGAGATACTGCATTGTAATAAGACATTCCTCCTGCAAACCACTCTGCTCATCTCGAGAAACTTTGTACACATACAACATCTAAGCATCTTAACAGTAATATATTCAAATGCAAGCTACTTTGTTGGTTTCAGAGCTAGATCGTCTGGACTCATATATTTTTCTAACCACTTGTGGAATACGTCGACCCGGTCTTCTCAACCTTGCGTTTCAACTTTCAACATTCACCAACCAATACTTTGCACATCAACTCTCGTATTCCTCTCCTGTTCGCTCCACACATCTGTGAAGATTTCACCAATTAATGTTAACTTGAATGCATGTGCATATTGTGAACCAACAGGCACATCCATCTCGCAACATCTTATCATTCCATCCAGTAATATATCAATCAATCGCGTACAGACAGTAGATCTAAGCGATTGGAAAGTGGAAATGGAATAGCAATTAGCAATTAGCAATTAGCAATTAGCAATTAGCAATTAGCAATTAGCAATTAGCAATTAGCAATTAGCAATTAGCAATTAGCAATTAGCAATTAGCAATTAGCAATTAGCAATCAGTGACTAGAAAAGTAAGCAATTGCCAAATACCAAAAATCTCCCCGAACATCGTACGTACATGTATCTACATTCGCACGGTTCTCACGTATTACGTATTTTGTATTTTGGGAATTCAGGGAAGGGAAGTGAGGGTGAGAACAAACTCGAAAATATTGCAATAAGTTATCGAAACACGTCATGATACGAAATATATTTAGCTCAAAATCAGAAGACTAACATATGATATATGGTGATGAGCGATGATGTAATTATTTTTCTAGCTAGAATGCACACGCATATTGCGCGTATGGACCAATGTAAATGCTTCATGTTTTCTCATTTACATTCACACATTTGGCGTGGTCCAGGTCCGTAATTATATAATACTGCATCATCATCATCATCATGAATGGCAATAACCTTTCGGTGGAAGAAAAGAATAGGATTCAATTACAAATAAAAGATGTTGCAAAGGGCAGAGAGTGGCATCGAATGGAAGAAATCGTTACGAAAATAGGATGTCGAGAAGTTGAAGATGCCGTGGATTTGTTTCGTAATGTGATCGAGTCCGTTATTCGATGCAAGGCTCCATTGCATGTAATCGTCTGCCTGTACGATTACGTTCAAAATTGTATGGACTTGGCAAGGCCGGCTCTGAACGAGAACAATCGTGATTATTTGTTAGCGTACAAGATTTGGGGTCTGCAAAAGAACATGGCGCATAACAATAGTAATACTGTCACAGGTTCGGTAATGCATGATGCCATGGCGAAATCTGAAGTTGATGTTATAAACATGTTATTATCGATTGTTTCAGACAGCATCTTGCTTGTTCAAGATGTCGACGGTCAAGTGCCATTGCACATCCTTGTGAGGAGGGTATTTATGAGCCCCCCAGAGCATCATGATGACTTGTTGGAAATTATAGGTCAAGTATTAATGAAGAAACCAGAGGCGAGCATAATTTGTGATCGTAATTTGTATGAGGAAAATCCCTTAGTCCTTGCGCTGAAGTCTGAATCCTACTGCGATTTTGGATTCAATGCCTTCTTTAATGAAGACGCAGCTGAAAAACAAAGAAGAATACTCGAATCGATAACGCTCAGAGTGGTCTCACTTATTTTGAGGCTTTATCCGAAGGCGGCTTCGTACGTTTCACCAAGAGGATATACTCCCCTTCATAGTAGCGTATATCATGGCAGAAGTCCTTTAATTATACGAGAGATATTTTCACATTTTAAAGAAGGGTCTTTGATTAGAAATGGTAAGATCCAAAGCCAACATCTATTGCAGGTTATTTTCATAATTTACAATTTGCTGTATTTTATAAGGTTTGGGTGAAGTTGCGTTACATTTCGCTGCGATGAGATTTGACGATTGTGAAATATTTCGAACTTTATTGGACTGTCCCCAGAGCACCCGATGTAAGGATGCGAAAGGACTGACTCCGTTGCACTGGCTATTCATACGATATTTAACGAAAATCGCTATTCCACAACCACGCAATGTCGACCATCAGATAGAATTTACAAATATTCGTTTTATTCCTAGATCATATATTGAACTTGTTAAGTCTTTAGAAATGGATTTCAATGTATTTACAGAAAAAGTGGGGTTTTCAGGATTTTGGGACAGAATGGTAATGGTTTTGAAAGCTGGAGCTACCGACGAAATTCATGGAAGTGAAGATAAAAGACAAATGCTGAGTAATCGTTATCTTTTACATGCGAGCTGCAGTATGTTAGGCCCACTTTGTATTCCGAGATTAATTTATGATTGTGACAGAGACAGTATTCAAAGACGCGATACAATTGGAAGACTTCCATTACATTACGCGTGGTAAGTAGTAGATATAAAGTATTTATTTCTCTGTCTCGTGTCACTTAATTTTCCTTTCCAGTACAAGGAGCGACAACGAATGGAGTGCACCGTTTATTCATTTTCAGGGCAACGTGCAGATTACAAGCAGCATCGTGATAAATGAAAATGCAATAGATTTGGTGAAGTTTTTAATTTCTCGCTTTCCACTCGGAGTAAGGTATGTCTGACTACATCTCAAGTGATTTATTAAATTTGACTTTATGCGCTGAACTCAATAATTGAAAATGTAGGACAAGTGACAAGAATAATCGATTGCCACTTCATAAAGTGTTGGATTCGGTCAATTTAAACACTTCTATCGTGGATACTCTTGTCGAAGTTTTTCCAGGTAGCGTAAGTATGCGAGATGGTGTAACTTATTTGTACCCTTTCATGTTAGCTGTTGCGTCTAAGCCATCTGATTCTCCAAGTGACGACGATATCACATTGCGTGACCTTGAAGTTTGTTTCAAGCTTTTGAAGAATGATCCCGATTTAGTGAATAGGCAAAAGAACGAAGTATTAATGAAACAGAGGCGAAAACAAAAGAGACAAAGGATTTAATTGCAATATTCTGATGGATCTGGACCTTCACGGCAATATTATAGTGCATAAATACGTAACATTTGAAGTTGATTAAGATCCAGATTTTAGGAAAGTATTTATTTGAAATGTTTGTAGTGTTTCGGGATATTCCATTGTCCACGATATTAAATCTTGGGCCTCATCATCAACGTTTCTTATAAAATGGAAAATAAATCGTACATTTATTTCGGATCAAGTCGCGGTTTCGACAATTTTCAGCCAACGATATTGTATCTACCTGCTAACATTTGAAATCCCTGTCGCTAACCCAAATATATACGCGTGAAGTGATCACGACACCTAATGATATCCTTGCGCCATAGCAACATAATATCGCGGAATCTCTAACATATCACGAGTCATAGTCATGTTGCTCAAAAGTTGTTCATTCATCATTTCTTAATCTTACTTTCCCACGGACTCGACCGAGACGCCCTTTGAATCGATCCATAGTATTTTTCAAATACTTTCTCCGGTGACATGCCGCTGGCGTATAAATTCACTAAGTAAGAGTTTGTGTAAGTAACTCTTAATACACCAAGTTTCAGCCATCGCCGAGGAGAACAGCGAGATGGCTCACCTCCAATGATAACAAGCTTTTCTCCTTGTTTTACCAATTGCGCTCGCATACGAACAAGAGAAACTAATTCGTAGTCCTCAAACAAACATTGATACGGGAATCCTCCGAGATATTGAAAAGCTGTATTTGGAAGACTAAGGACCTGGTCGCCGTATGGAAGAGAATACATATTTGACCGAAGATTAGCGGTAACCACCACGGCTCGCAAACCTGGAGGCATTCTTCCATTCGACTTATCAATGCCAAAAGAAAAAGCACACATGGCCGTCGGCTGTATATACAAGCAATTAGCGATTTTTGAATCCCATGCGGAGGGCAATATTGTATCAGAATGTAAAAATGTCAAGAACAGCCCCTTTGCGCACATTCCACCTTCATTTTGTGCATAACCTCGACCACCACCGTTACGGAAACCGATGACTAAGAAGCTTCCCCAATTTTCTTTATGTTTAAAAATCTCCTGCAAGTTTTCATTTTCACCGGCATCAACAACAATAACTTCTACTTTATTTGGGTTGCTACAACTGCTCTTCGCCTTGTTAAGATGATCTGCAAGCTTGAGTCCGTTTTCTCGATAAGCGGGAACAATCAGGCTGTGGCGATAAATGAAAGTAGGGGAAATGGTTGTTTCGCTGGTCAACGCATCCGATTTGCAAGTTCCGATTGAAGGTAGTTGCAACAATAACGGCCAACATTGAGCTAATCGCTGACATAATTGAAATTTCGGATGGGTATCCAGGAGCCTTCTCTCAAAACGACCATTCTTCATTTGGGAAAATGATAATATGAAAAAAATAAGCACAACTAAAGCCGGCAAATGACCTATCTTTGACTTCAAATGTGAAGTCATCATGACAACAAACGGTAAGGGTGCCCATTTCGAAGCTAAAAACCTTTGAAACCTGTCCACTTGCCGATAGGGAACAATTTCTGTCCTCATCGTCAAAGTTGCAAGACGCCTGCAAATTTCATCAGATCTGATAATTTCTACCAACTTACCGTCCGAAATATCATTCACATCATTCGCCTTTGACACTTCCAACAACCTACTAACCAATTGATCGTATCGATTCGCAGTTGATACGAACTTCTTCTCTGCATAACTAGTCGTCACGAGCGGAATATATTGGAAAGAAGAAGAGGAACTGCTAAATATTGTCATACATCGAGCAACAAGGGAACGAATCTTCACCCAAAATGGAACAGTCAGGCAATATACGGCCAAGTTCCATGCTAAGAAAGCCTCCAGGGCACGTGGAATGCGTCCCGTTATATATCCTCCTCCTCCTGAAAGCAACCACAACAAAATCATTTTGATGTTGAAAAATTTTGAAGTGGATATCGGTAGGTTTTTCTGTTCGAGACCTGCTTCAAGAACATTTTAAATTTTTATGCCAATGATCAGTGATATGTGATATCACGTCAGATTCGTCCCAACTTTTCTTGAAAATCCGAGGTCCACTTGGAATTTTCGAGATTCTGTATTTACCGTCGACCAGACTTACGATTTACATATTATCTTACTGGACGTAGTATAAAATAGCCAAAAGTGATCTATACCACTTACTTGACAACAATCATCATGAAAAATCCTGAGAGACATCCGAACATACCATCATCGATCATGCCGCTGAAAAAGAAAAGATCATCCAACTTTTCAGATCGCGAGCTCCACTCAATGCTCGACACCATCGACTCAATCATACCCATAGGATCAGGAGAATGGGATAGGGTGGAAGTCGCACACTCCGTGGAGTTCGAAGACAAGGCAAGGACGGCGGATTCGTTTAAACGGAAGTCCCGTGAGTTATATTAAAGGAAGGGACCGAGTGGAGATCCAACAATACCGGAGACTGTCCGACGAGCCAAAGAGATCAATAAGAGGATTAGAGAGAAATCTCTTGTATGCATCGATTGCAACGAGACAGAGGAGGAGGGGGAGGAAGGAGAAGATGTCCGGGATGCTGTAGTTGCTGCTCGAGCAACTACATTGGCTTCCGTTCCTCTTCTATCTGATAGGAGAGAAGCGGAAGGCAATGCAGTTGCTCAAAGACCAACTGCAGTCGGATTATCAAGAAGGGTCATAAGAGGAAGGACAGCATCAAATCCGATGGACAATGTTGTTGCATTCATGATGCAGCAAAGGGAAGAATCAAGGCGCGAGGAAAGGTTGGCAAGGGAATCTAGTGAAAGGAGACACCAGGAGATGATGACAACGATGATGATGATGATTAATCAAAATAATCAGAATAATCATCATCGTCAATTTCCTCTGACTTCACCTTCTTTCAGTTCTAGCCGCAGGACTGAAGAAAGTGAAGACAATTTATTTAATTTTATTTAATTATTATTTAATATTAATTTTGCTTCGTTCATTAGTAGACTAAAATATAAAGGGGGTTTAGCTCAGTGGTAGAGCATTCGTTTGCATACGAAAAGTCGCTGGTTCGATTCCAGCATCCCCCAAAGATTAAATTCATTTTTCTTTCCTAATTTAATTTTCGAATAAAGGGAGTAATGAAGTTAACACTACATTAAAAAAAGCTTGAGGTTTTCATTGAATTATGAATTCTTTTATAATTTAACTTAGTCATATTGTATAATTTTATAACTCTTCAAGTAGGTCATTTGCGTTTGCGTAAAGGCGAGGCATGTACACATTTTAACTCAAAAATTTGAGGATGAATCTCAAACAACACATACGAAATATAAGCTTTCTCTCATCAAGGTCATCAAAGCGTAGTTTGTCCTTCATCCTCGGAAATGAGGACTGCAGGAGACCCATACCCCATTCTGCTGATTGACGCATAGACGTCGCTTCTGAATTGATTATGTACTGTTCCACACCACCTTCGCACACTTGTGATGACTTAATGAGAAAGTCATACCGAGCGGAGCCAAACGCGCAATCAACGGTGCATTTCCCTCCATAGCGTTCATACACCTCTTCTAACTTGTCGTAAACACCTCCCCATTCAGCGACCATCGAATCATGTACCAAATCAGGACAGTTATAGGCAACGATTGGTATCGTCTCATCTGGACAAAACACAATGACTGCACTCACGTAATGGCCGTGTGTCCAGCCATTGTAATACCTTCCCTGCTCTTCGAACCCACTCGCAGACTGGATAGAAAGCTTCAACCCATCCATCGTGCACCAAACATTCTTTAGACTAGGATGTCTACTTTCTATCGCTTCCATGTAGGACTGAATTTTTTCGGACGACGGAACTTGAACCTCCGCTGATGGATTGTTATATAACACCTTCAATAATATTCTTGTTCCAAATTTCAGATAATCACAGCAGATCGTGTAGGAAATCCCAAAAATAACTTGTAAGGAACAAAGCGAACTCCTAGTCCTCGTCCACATCAATACTAATCCCAAACAATCTTCAGGCTGTAATAGCCGATTTCTGCCTCTTCTTGGATCAATTGCAACGTACTTTCCGTTCGCATCTGGACTAGGCGAAGTAGATGAATAATGCGTTTCAAACTCTGGCACCAGAGCATGGAAGGATGCCCAATCTGACCCCGTCAACGTTACAAAAGATTGATCAATTTTTGATTCGTAGATCTTCCGCCATGCACTGACTTCCGGTCGAAGTAGGCTGACCCTCGGAACACGTCTCTCTCTCAATTTGCGCTGGTTGTAAGAGAGGCGTTTGTGGAAAGCCTTTTTGTAGCGGCTATGTTCTTGGGGTTGATTAAGTAGATAGATGAAGATTAACAAATCAGAGTCGTCGTTCGTTCTGTAATGTGTTGCATGAATAATGGATGATAAGCTTCTTCTAAACTAGCTAATATGTTTTTAAAACGATGATGCGATATGGCGCGCTCTAATATAGCTTAAAATTCGATAAAAGACTACAAAATATCATCTTAGCGAACTTTAATATTTATGTATGTAGTTACATATAAATGTATTTCCGGAGCGCAAAAAAGTACATAAAAAATTTATATATGTAAGTACATAAATTATTTATGTATTCCGGAACGCTCCAGTGACATAAATAATTTTTTTAAATATGCATTAGATTGAGAAGCTAATTTAGTGCTTTTAGCGAGTTTTCTGATGATAGGGATGGATGACTCTAAGCTCACAATTTACTACTTTTTACTTTTACTAGTCAATATGTATTATTACGATACTACGCTATGCTACATGAGAGTCTACCTTATACTCTATATATGATATATCATTACCTCTGGAATATGGCATACATGTACAGCTACGATGTGATGTGATTACCGTGAACTACAACAGCATCCCAATTTAACGGTTTATCAGACCCACTATGCTTTCTGCTAGTGAAGAGCCTGGGAAGGTTATGGAAATATCTCAAGGCCTGGGGAGGTCAAGGAAATACCTCCTTAAGTCGTTGGCGAGACGTAAAGGGCCAGAGGTTTAGACCACCATTGAAGAACGGTCTCATGATTCTAACGCTCTGCAATACTCGGCGTTGGGCGCGCCTGAGGCAGTAACTCATACGACACTTGATACCTTCTTAGTTAAGGCATGTTGTCAGGCCAACGGCAGACGTGCCAAATCGAATGTTACGGCTAAACATTTTGTATATTTGTGAACTCATGTCACTTATACATATTTATTCGCTTACGATAGCACCAAGTTGCTGACCGTCGTTGTCATCATAGCATTTATTATCGCCATAACATCTTATATATATATATGTTTGACTCAACAATATCACATATATGATGCAGGGCAAATCATTATAGCTTGTGCTATATAGCTTGTGCTATAAATAAATCGCAACTCTTCAACGAAACACATACGAAATGAGTGACGCCGGACCAGTAAATGTTAATATCACATATGTAATCTGAGGACATGATAATTATATGTCAGTCGCTATAAGTATATTCACTTGGCGAACCTTTAGCGAAGAAATCCTTACGATAGGTGATTGACCCTATGTCAATCTACAAGTATTCTGTTTTATTTTACTTTATGTTGCGTACTATTTACTCTAACATTATTCATCACACGTTTCAGCAAAACTATGGCAGCTGTAATAGTATTCAGGAACCATCTTACCAACAATCTACAAATTCCAGCAGCGGTATTTTCCCAAATCATTGATGTGCACGGGTATGATTCGATTCACGAATTTGCTTCCGCAACTGACCGCGAAATAAGAGATTTAATTTCCACAATTAGGAAGACTCCTTCGGTTGCAACCGATGCATCGTCCCCGAAGATTGAACTCGGTCAGAGCTACGCCATCAGGATCTTACATTTTATGTACTACGCGCGGTTGATATCTAAGGTTGGGAGGCAACACACGACTACCCCAGTCGGTCAAGCGACGTGTACTATCGACAACATCAGGACCGTCGGGAGATACTTTGAGCGGATTGGAGATCACGATGAATCGGACAGTCTCGAATACCCTAGTGCCTTTGATGGGAAGAATTCGCGTACTTTACTTGAAGATATTGATACATGGCTAAAACGAACCTACGGACAGGGAAATGTTCTTTTGTCCTACGTCACAAGAGAGTATGTGGATCCGAACATGAATCCAGATGACGACCCCGGCTTTCTACAACCAGACGTAGAGAGCGAATTAATACGAAGAACGTCAATGAACGACGATGACTTCAACGAAAATAATAAGCGGGTATGGTTAATGTTGAGGGCAGTGACGCATAAGACGGACGCCAGGTCAATCATCAAAGGATTTGCGAGAAATCAAAACGGTAGGCAGGCTTACATCTCGCTTACAGAACATTTCAAGGGGAGAGGTCATATCAGCAGGATCAAGACGGATGCGAGGAACCTATTGGAGAGAATATTTCGGAAAGGCAGTACGAGAAATTTCACGTTCGATGTGTTCGTGTCAAGATTACAAGGGGCATATCATGATCTCGCAGAATATGGGGATAATAGAACAGACGAATCGAAAGTTGACACCCTGATAACTAAAGTTGCAGGAGACAGTTCCTTATCTTCGGCATGTACATTCATTCGAAATGACGCTCAACTTTCAGGTGATTTTACTGCAGCAATTCAGTACCTCTCGAACGAGGTATTGGCAAAGAACCGTGTGGTCAACACCATTAATACCCGGAATATTTCATGTACGTCGTCGAGGAGAAATATCTCACGAAATCGCAATAACAATCGAGGGAGTAATCAAGCTCCTAGCAGTGCAAAGTCAAATACAGGCGACCGATACTCCAAAGAAGGCAACATCTTTCTGAATGATGGCACCTACTCCAACCACATATGGTGGAATATCCTCAGTGATGATGAGAGAAAATATTGTGAGTCATTAAGGCAACGCAGACGAAATCGTAACAGAAACGCGCAACCACGAAACGAAAGATTGTCTCGAATGTCGAGACGAGAATCCAGGATGATAGCGAGAAACATGCTAAGCCAGCCGCCAATGCTGGTAGCGGAATGTCGAGGAGACGACACACAAGAGAATGACTAGGGCCCTACGATGGGCGACCACGTCCAAGACGAGTTATGACTACGATGTCATCTGAACCACGCTGTGAGCTCGACTCACATGCCGACACTTGTGCTTCGGAAAGAATTCCCGTGTATTACACACTTATTCCCACACTCTGGATGTTACAGGTTTCCATTCATCAATGAAGACAGTTAAGAACGTGCATATTGCCTGTGTTTGTGTCGCGTATGATTGTGCAACCACCATGAACACTTACATTCTTGTTTTTGATCAATGTCTGTTGATTCCCTCACTTGATGTGAACCTGCTATGTGTGGATCAGCTGATAGAAAACGATATCAAAGTAAACGACATTACTCTCATACGTTTGAGCAAGGATGACAGAACGAACGAATCACACTCCATCATGTGCACGGATATGGGACTACACATACCACTTGAATTCAATACACCGATAAGTTATTTTAACCCACACTCGACGAAGTCAATGATAAAACACAACACACGACGGTCCATATGACGAGCTCCGTACAATGGGAGCCATATGATGAGACCACTACTAGGATGGAGGAGAGTATGAGGTATCATATTCAGTCACAATCTCGTGAAATCTATACAATATTTTCACAAACTAATCCATATTTTTCGTCTTGCCCATATGCACTCTCACAACTTCTCTCGAATGAATCTAAAGGGAAAATTAGTAGCGTTTCAAGCAAAGGGAAGACTTATAACATCAAGCCGGAACAACTGACTAGGAGATGGCGAACCAGCCTAGAATGTGCGAGACGTACTATCGATAAAACGGAACAGCGTGCATTGCGAGATTGGACAAGAGTTCAAGGGGACAGACGTTTTCGGCCCACGCAGATGCAACTACGATACCCTCGCCTAAAAAGTGAAGTATTTTGTGATATAAAGTTTGGCCCGTGTAAATCCTTTGAAGGTAATACGTGTTTGGCGGTTTATGCTACGAAATTTCAATGGGCTCGTGCATATCCTCTCAGTAAGGAGAGAGATGCACATCATAGCCTTTCACATTTTTTCAGAGACTTTGGGCTTCCAGAAATTCTGATTTTTGACTCGGCGCTATCACTCACACAAGGTGAATACAAGAGGACGGCTTCAAAAGCTCAGGTACCTATAAAAGAAATCGAGCCGTTTCACCCGAACCAAAACCTAGCTGAGGATACGTTTAGAGAAGGTAGTCGTCTTTATAATCGCTTCATGACGGCAAGGAACATTCGGACAGCCTTATGGGATCGAGTTTTCATGTATTGTTTAGAGACCCGAAGTCATATGGCCCTTGGGCATCCATTGCAGAACGGGGAGTGTGGTGCGACAATCATACAAGGTCATACAGCGGACATATCCCATATAGCAGATTTTTCTATGTACGACTGGTGTTGGACGTTATCGCCCAAGCAGTCGAACCAACACAGAAAACAATTAACGAGATGGTTGGGACCTAGCTTCAACATCGGGGGAGAACTATGTTACGCGTTATTGACGGCAAAGGCACAAGTCATAATAAGATCATCAGTTTCACCTTTGAATAAAGAAGGGATAAATTCCGAAGATATTCGGGCAATGAAAAATGAATTTACGCAAGAATTCAGCAGGCGTCTTGAAAGCAAACAAAGTAATACCGAGTTGATTGAAACCCCTGATAAAATGAACTATAATAAATATTCAATTGTCACTGACGATTCTGGACCATCTTTTATAATGTATGAAGATGATGAAAAGGATGACTTTACCGCAAGTGATTATACTGAAGAAGAGGATCAAATAGAATCCGACAAGTATATTTCATTTAAAGTTCGTCTGATGGAGGACGATATGGAGCAAGTTGGGATCATTAAAGGTAGGAAAAGAGGTCCTGATGGGAAGTTCATCGGCAAATACAATGCGAACCCGATACTTGACACGTCAGTCTATGAAATTGAATTCCAAGATGGCAGAGTGGAGTCTTACTTTGCTAATCAGATTGTTGAGTGCATCCTCAATGAGAGCGAGGTGGAATCTAATATTAGTCATCATATTAAAGATTTCGTTGATCACAGAAAAGACGCAAAGGCATTAACGAAAATGAAGCTTTTCTAAAAGTAAGAGGGAAATTTATACCTAAAAGGACCACCAACGGATGGTATTTATGCGCAGAATTGAGCGACGGTAAAACAGAGTGGCTTGATCTAAAGACCGCGAAAGAAGTATCCCCGATTAAAGCTGCTATGTATGCGGTGGCCAACAAAGTTTCAGATGAACCTGCTTTTCGCTGGTGGGTCCCCTATACTTTGACAAAGCGCGAGAGTATCATCAATGCAGTCAAACGAAGGTCAGCAAAGAGGAGAAAGACAGAGAAGTTTAGTTTAGAGGTGCCTAGACTGGACGATGTTCGAAGAGGTTTATGCATAGATGAGGAAACAGACACAAGACACTGGAGTAACGCGTTAGCGAAAGAGGTTAAAACCGTGCTACCCGCTCTTAATATTCTAGAACGCGATGAGAAGGTCCCACCTGGATACCATTGTATTGAACTTATGACAATCTTCGACGTCAAGATGGATCTGACAAGAAAGGCACGGATATTTGCAAGGGGCGACAAGATCGATACGCCACCCAGTGTAACCTATGCAAGCGTTGTCACAAGAGAAAGTATAAGAATTGGTTTCATGCTTGCTTATTTAAACGATCTAAATATGTTATCGGCAGATGTTACTGGTGCGTATTTGAATGCGCCATGCACAGAAAAGGTTTATACCATTTTAGGGGATGAGCTCAGCGATTATGCTGGCCGAAGGCGATCATCAAGATGGCGTTATACGGCCTAAAGTCAGCTGGATATTCATGGCGATCATTTTGTGCAAGAATTTTGCGCGAAGAATTAAATTTTATCCCGTGTCGCGCGGACATGGACGTCTGGCGTCGTACAGCGAGAAAGAAAAACGGCAACCGATATTATGAATATCTTTTTGTATATACAGATGATATCATTGCGATATCTGAAGATCCAAAACGAATACTGGACGTGATGAATGAACATTTCTTACTAAAGGCGGACTCTATTAAGAAGCCTACGAGGTATCTGGGAGCAACTATCTCCAAACACCTTATGGATGGTGACTCCTATTATACATGGGCGATTGGTTCTAAGGAGTACTTAATTGAATCACTAAGGGTCGTAAAACAAAGGATTACGCCATTGAACTTAACACTCAAGTCAAAAGTGTCATCAGCTTTGCCATCAGGATATAAACCTGAACTAGATTCTTCTGACTATCTTGATGACGACACCACGATTTTGTATATGCAATTAATTGGTATTTTGTGGTGTCTCGTAGAGCTGGGCCGAATTGATATATGTGTCAAGGTATCTATGATGTCATCGTATAGTTGTATGCCGCGTGTTACTCATTTGTATGCAGTATTACATATGTTTTTCTTATTTACAGGCAAATCCGGAATGGAAAATAGTGATGGACAGTGCTTATAATGAGCATCTCCCGCAGATCGAGAAACGTGATTGATCAGAGTTCTACCCATTTGCCAGGAAGTACAATCCTCCCAATATGCCAGAAGCGTTAGGCCTAGGTGTCGAGCTGACGATGTTCGTGAGTTTTAATTAATGTTAAAAAAGCACCAATAATCTGGTTCTCTAAGAAGCAGAACAGTATTGAAACAAGTTCATTCGGGAGTGAATTCATGGCACTAAAGACTGGTGTCGAATTATTAGAAGGCCTGATTTACAAACTTCAGATGATGGGGGTACCGATAGAAGGTTACTGTCACACTTGCGTTGATAATATGTCGG
>Ga0209092_10003165_pt1 | contig 14552 bp, 9 predicted proteins | sample FraStrMetagenome_FD_187446 | JGI IMG/M metagenome (GOLD analysis project Ga0209092, IMG submission 187446) | Marine eukaryotic phytoplankton communities from Arctic Ocean - Fram Strait ARC3M Metagenome (SPAdes) (version 2) | ecosystem: Environmental > Aquatic > Marine > Oceanic | place: Fram...
CTAGGTGGTAGTAACATTACTACTATTTAGCCACACTGCCGTTAGTAACACATGACGACACAGCGAACGTCGACGTGTCACTCCAAGACTAGCGGTCACTACGATAATCTCATAATTATTATGCTGATCTTAATGACCAAAGCTTCATCTTAGTGTAATACTCTGATCTGAAGGTAATTATTCTATGGTGTGAATTCGCAATGACGGATAAATTCTCAAACATGAAGAAATACTATAGTATGATTGGCTGAAATTAGGGGTACGGGTTCTGATATTTAGGGGTACGCCTAATAATCTAAATTTGCTTAGGGGTACGTCCAAATACATTATTTATAGCCCTTTGGGGTACGCCGAGTGATGTATAACCTAGTATGGATTGGTTAAAGTTCGCTTTCGACGTTTAGATTTTGCATTCCAGAAATTCCAGAGGGTCATTTCATTTTCGGCTTTCGGCGAACCTCATAAATGTACCTAACATACCTTTCTTATTTTTCTTATCCATGCAACTTCTTTCTCATTTTCTTGACGTCATCACTTTTGTGGACTATCAACTATCAACGCATTCTCCAGCAGTCCAAAGGATCGAAAATGATTCCCGCCTGTCAGAACACACACACAACACACACATGGTCACTGTTGAATGAGAACATACCTCTAGAAATAGATGTAGAAACTAACATTTTATTAATACATCTAACGTCAAGTCAACATTGAATTTGTTGCGAGACAGAATGAACCAGTCAAATGACGATGAGACGAGAGATTGCGAAGAAAGTTTTTCAGTTAAGGACGGCGGTGATTGTGTTCTAGACAACAGTGCGGAATCGGAGGGTTGGTGCATGTCACCAATAAAAATTGTACTCATTGCCCTTATTGTTGTTGTAATAATTTTAGTTATTCTTGACTCTGCGGTGGATGGTGCAGGGTACACGGGCAGTTTAGCGAAAGACTTTTTTGGTTGGCTTGGAGATCATCCAGGTGAAGGGATCTGTGCTTTCATTTTGCTATATGCGTTCGCAACTGCCTTTCTCTTCATTCCTGCTTCAATCTTGACGATAGGGGCTGGATATGCTTTTGGAATGGCAGTCGGTGATGGGCTTGGTCTTGTGTTAGCTTCTTTGTCTGTTTTTCTTGGGGCCTCAATTGGAAGTGTATGGGCTTTCTTACTTGGACGATACATCTTCAAGGACGCATCGAAAAAGCTTTCGGAGCGATATTCTAAATTTCGAGCGATTGACAAAGGTAAGGCTATATTTCTTGTTTAGTTTTGCTAGCAACGCAAATAATCAATGGTTTTTCCGTGCTTTAAAGCAATGCAGAGAAAGGGGCTAAGGATTATGATCTTACTTAGGATATCTCCCTTGGTTCCTTTCAATGTGCTAGGCTATATTTGTGGTACTACTTCAATATCTGTTAAGAATTATACATTAGCTCTCTTAGGTCTCCTTCCTGGAGTAGTACTCTTTTGTTTTATTGGCGTGGCAGGATGTACATTTACTAATGACTCGTCAAATCCTGTTACTATCTGTTCAGTCATTATTGGGATACTGTTTGCTGTCGCAGGAATTATGCTTATATCGCGATATGCAAAGAAAGAACTTGATCAGATTACCGAAGAATCCTCAGTTACGAGTCAACGATCAACTGCAGTCACTGCTATTCGCCATGATTCGAACACAAGCTCATTCTCTGATGAAATGCGTACTTCTAAGGTAGATTCCGAAACGAGTGTCGAAGATAAAATTGAAAACACCTCGACCTTGGTAAACAAAATTCCGACCACTAGTGATGTAACCAAAAGAGGGTTGCCTACGAATATGCTACGGCTCTCTTCTTCACCAAAAGAAGCGTTTTGCGGATGGAATTTAAACTTACCAGACCAACATCATTTTGATTAGAGGAAGGCAGAGTCCTTTTTGTACCTTAATCTGTAAACTAAAATCAAATAACATTGATTCCCCTTTAGATTTCGAGAATACCTAGAGCTAATCTTATAATGCTCGTTTGGATTTCGGTTGTATCCAGACCTTATCTTACTTCCGTCCTGTTTCTTCTGTTTATGCCTGATGTGCACGTTTTCGTCTGATCATTATTTACAATTATTGTTCGTTGAATAGACGAAGCTTATAGGTGGACAAGGTTGGAAATAAGACTTGCATTAACTTCACTTGAAAATGCACTACTTACAAAAAAAGCCTTTTGATGAGATTAAAAATATGTCGTAAACTAAGTTTTATGTCAAAAAACTTGATCAAGTTAGCCCGTTCGGAAAGCTATAATAAATAACTAATAACATACTCTACAGATATTTAAGTGTAATGATTTCAATATGCCCTAGATTCTGCCACGAACTCTCATTTACTATGCTGACATTGTTAAGGTTTAGTTTGCATAATCGCATTCGTAAATATCTGAACTTGTGATAATCAAGGCAATAATAAATCCATACAGGCCAATGGCACCACTGAAGCTCAAAATCGTTACACTTCCAATGTACAACCTTCCGGCATCACCCTCATCAACGATATCACCTCCGCCGCCACCCATACCCATCATACCTCGGGAAGCCTTAGCATGATTTAATTCTGCTCGAAGGCCAGTTGATTTAATACCAACTTCACCTGCAACGCCGGTAGCAGCACCTGCAGCAAGACAGGACAACCCACAGCACAAGCCAGCAGCAAGATGGGCCCATCCCGTATATTCTGAATATGTATTACCATTCGCACCAGGTTCCGCAACTCCTCCGGATATAATAATGGCGACGATCAATCCATAAATACCAAGCACACCTGCCATAATGATAGCCACGAGATTTTTGATAATTCCATTAGGATGGTTCACACCCATCTGACAAAGACCGATTCCACTCTTCCAAGTTCCCCAAGCAGCCCCCCAATTGGCAAGAATAATGCATGAACTGGCTCCGAGGAATCCACTGAAACAAGAGTTAAAAAAGTCACAAGATTAGATAACGCAAGTACATTATATATAAACAGTTAACGGTCGAGGCATAAGATTTGGCGATCGTTATGCGGTATCTCTCAATCCAAAGACGGCAACTTACAGTGACGGAGCCCATGAGGGACATGATTCAAATCCTGCACCTGTGTCATCTCCCATGATGTTATGTTATATTGTTGTGGATGTTGGTGTTTTATTGGGAGCTTTAAACGTGACAACTATGAAACAAGATGCTCCTTTGTTGTATTTGTGCATATTTCAATATACAAAAAGACACAGACAATTTTCACGAGCCAACAATCCAGACGGAGATAAGAAATAGCGAGCGGTAATCCGGCTAAAATAGTAAGGACAATGACGAAAAACTAATTTATATTGAAAGGGAGTATGAAACTCGAATTTTGAACATTTTTTGAACAAGTCGAAGTAGATCTTCTCTGCTGCATAGGTTGCGTGCTGCTTTCAAAGAATACGCTGCGTTGGCCATAGAGCGAAGTACGTAGGCCACAGGTCAAGAATGTATGTACACGCACCTGTCCTCTTTCTCCTCTTCCAAAAAGAGTTCCAAAACGACCACTCTTTTTGGAACGAAAGAGCAGAGAAGTAGGTTACTAGTTGCAGCACTTTTTCCATTATAAATATATCAGTATGAAGTTTTCGAGTATTGCTATTCTTGCGTTGCCAAGCTCAGCTTCAGCGTTTACTCCCGCGTTTTCTGCTTCTAGCAGATCGGCTTCGAACAGTCGCTTGCATGTGGCTACGATTCCAGAGTCGGTTGGAATTAGTGTTCCTAAATTGGGAAATAACAATGACAACAACAAAGATAATGAGGATAAATTTGGTGCCATGAAAGTGGATTTGGATGGAATCGCATTTAGTACGCTTAAGGGAAAGGCGCTTAGTTTGGACCACGATGATTTCCCAACTCGGGCAGAACTTGCAGCTGTTATTCCGAAAGATTGTTTTGAACCAGATACTCTTCAAAGTTTGGGATATCTCAGTGTTAGTACCATTGGAACTGCCATCTGTACTGCCATTGGCGTTCAAATGATAAATGTTATCCCTGTTAATTTGTTGACGAGTCCGATCTGGGCTGCTTATTCTGCTGTTACTGGTACAGTTGCTATGGGACTTTGGGTTTTGGCACATGAGTGTGGACATAGCGCTTTCTCGAAGAATAAGGCCTTGCAAGATGCTATTGGCTACATTATTCATAGTATAATGCTTGTGCCTTACTACAGTTGGCAACGTTCTCACGCTGTTCACCACCAATATACCAACCACATTGAGCTTGGTGAAACTCATGTTCCAGAAGTTGCAGAAGATGGGAAACAGCCTGGAAGTAGCTTGGAGACACGTCAGTGGTGGTTAACTCAGTTTGGAGAGGAAAATGGACTCGTCGGATATGGTATCTTTCAGCTTTTCTTGCACCTTGTAGTTGGATGGCCCGGGTATTTGCTAATCGGTGCCACTGGCGGTACTGGTCGTGGTGTGACCAATCACTTCTATCCCGACCCGTTGACAACGCCTGATATGCCCAACAAGGAACTTTTTCCAGGTAATTGGAAGGAGAAGGTTTGGAAGAGTGACATTGGTATTGCGGCCGTTGTTGGTGCATTATTTGCATGGGTTGCAACTTCAGGATGGGGACCAATGATGGCACTTTACGGCGGACCTCTTTTGGTCATTAATGCCTGGTTGGTCACGTATACATGGTGCGTATTTCGTTTTAGACTATTGCGTGTTCTTAGATGCCAATCTCATTTGTATCTTCAGGCTTCAGCATACGGACGTCGACGTACCTCACTTCGATGTTAATAATCACAACTTTGTGAAGGGAGCTATGCATACTATTGATAGAGTTTATGATAAGATGGATCCTTGGGGTCTTATTGATTTCTTGCATCATAAGATTGGAACAACGCATGTCGCTCACCACTTCGACTCGTCTATTCCTCACTACAAAGCGCAGGCTGCAACCGACGCAATTGCTGAAAATTTCCCTGAGATTTACTTGAAGGAGGAAACTCCTATTCACGAAGTCCTTTGGAGGCTCGCCCGAGGCTGCACTGCTGTCGTAAAGAGAGGTGATCGCTATGTCTTCGATAACAAAGGATTTGTTGACAAGTTGTAGGAACTTCTTACATTTCATGTGTGTATATGTATATATATATATATATATGCCCTCAGTAAAGAATCTACAATGCTAGAACTCTCAAAGCTTATTGTGTAATTTTAGCCACTAACATAAAGTAAATGCTGTAACTGATAGAATAAAATTAAGGTTTCAAAGGTAGGAATGTACGTTGGAGATTTTAAAGTCACAATTATCCAGACCCTTCTCAGAGTTTTTTACTACGATATAAAGTTCATGACGAGCATTTGAATATACTTCACGCACTGTTTGATTTGACTCACGAAGAGAAATAAATGCTACTAAATCCGATGGAGACGTGAAAGTACTGGTTACAGGTTGAACTTAAACATTAATATTTACATTATTTCTTTCATTACTCAAATGTACCCGACTTATAGCTCAGTTGGATTTCTTCAATACCTCGGGTCGAAATTAACCTATCCGCCGTCGATCTAATTGCGACCGAGTATGTTGTTGCTGTTGGTTAGATTGTGTAATGTCAGAGAAAAACGGATGCTCTAATGCTCTAGAAGCCGTTATCCTTTTAGAAGGGTCATATGCCATCATCTTCCTGAACAAATCAACCCCGTCAAAATCTAAAGTGGGCACCAAAGATGATATATTTTTTGGCGGTGGATATCTAGGCATCATATCTGAATAATCTGGGAGGTCAATTATGCTCGGGTATTCGGCTACATTTGGCGTTCCGAAAGTTCTAAAGATGCGATCAAGTTGATCGTTCTCACTTGTACCAGTTATCAGCGGTCTTCCGTTCGCCATCTCTGCAAAGATGCAACCAATACTCCAGACGTCAACGGGTGTGCTATATTTCCGACTTCCCATGAGAACATCTGGTGCTCGATACCAAAGTGTAACAACTTCATGTGTATAACTTCGAACTGGTATTCCAAAGGCACGTGCTAATCCAAAGTCAGCGAGTTTCAATTGACCTTCTCTATTGATCAGGAGATTTGGAGGTTTCAGGTCCCTATGTAGAACGCGATGATAGTGACAATATGATACACCCATTAACAATTGGTATAGGAAGCTTTTCAATATGGGCAAATTAAGTCCTCCGTCGCACACATCAAGATACTTTTTTAAGTCTTGATCTAGAAATTCGAATACAAGCGTCAATTTCCGTTCTGTATGAACCACATCATAGAGCTTCACTATATTTGGATGTTGCAACTCTTTCAGAAGACTGATTTCTCGAATGGCTGTCGATGGTATACCCTCATCTTCAGCCTCGAGCCTAATCTTTTTCAGAGCAATAATTTCGTTCGTTACCCTATCCTTTGCTTTATACACCACTCCATATGTTCCTTCACCTAAAATTATTTCGCATTGAACGTGAACGTCAGCGACGTGACGTAAGTCAGACTATCGAATAGGAGAGTTCTCACCTATCTTTTCCATTTTTTGATATCGTTCCATCTTGAATAATTCTCGAAATGACTACGAATACGTAGGAAAAATTATGAATCACACAATAAAACACAGTCTTCGATAAAAATCCCCCTATCTTTCACAAGATATTCCTTTGGCGCGTCTTACAAATTGTTGGAATGATCCGATTCGCAAAAAAGGCTTTAATGTGTGGTCCATCTGGTTGCAGTTTTTCTTGGTTAGTAACTTCGAAAATACGTCGTATAACATAACGGCAATCGCGTCCACTCATTTAACCAAGTTTCGCAAAATTTATTGTTCTATTGATTTAGTTCCTGACGTTGCTGCGTAAATATGTGTAGGCATTATTTACACTGAAATTGAGACTTTTCAAGAAACCACCTGTCCCGGATCCCGGGTCCCGGTGCCCGGTCCTATATCAATTAGTACATCTTTGCTGCTTTAGCTTTCATCAGTTTCTACATCAGTAAACGTTTCCTTCGGTATATTGGTCTGTATTGCATTGGTATCAATAACATCAAAGAGGTTAAGCAGGTCTTTGATCTGATCTTTGTGGATAATCAAGGTTCAAGCTAACATTATATTGATTATTGTGTTTGTTATTTGAATATCTCTCCTATAGATTTCTAGAATCGTATCGGGCACAGCAATTACTTTCCTATAAAAGTGAGACGAGTTTCGAGTTCTTCTCCTTGACCAACAACGCTAATTATTGGATTACCAGTTATCAGTTATAGGGGTCATCTGTAAAGTGCTGTATTTTTCCAGCCGATCATGTGCTGTTGTTGTCCAGATGGGATAAAAGCGATCTTATATCTATGGTGTCGAGCAGGATGTTCCAAGCACAGTGTTGCTGCTGCATTATCGGTATGGCTTCCATTTGTTATTTGACTTTTAGATTGATACCTCATCTACTAACGTTCAGTTCATACGATATGCGATATTTTACGATAGTTCTTTCCACCAGAACCACCGTTGTATACAATCGAGAGATATCATAACGGAAAACGTTATCATGTAGAGGAAGAGGTTGAAGACGTTGAGATAGCCTCTGAAAACGGAAATGATGAGAATATGAAAGAGTCTCCGGTTACAATGATAATGAATCGACATGAACACTTTCGCGCAAAGGCAATGAAAAAAGCGAAGCAAGATAGAAATGAACCAAACGAAGACATGACTTACAAATTCATTTGTTCTCATGATTACGATGTTGGAAGTCTAAGGCATAACAACGTTCAATTGAAGACGAATAAATTGCAAAATGGAGTAATGATCAACACGTACACTCCTACTAAAAACCAAACAGGCACCGATAAGGTTATATTGTTTTCTCATGGAAATGCTACAGATTTGGGAGGCACACACCCAATCGCAGTGGCTTTGTGCAAAGCTACTTGTTGCACAATTGTCACATACGACTACTCTGGTGAGAATCATTTCTTGTTTCCGTTGAGAACAATTTATTAACTCACATGCTTCAGGATACGGTCACAGTAGCGGTTTCCCAACCGAAAAGAAGACGTACAGTGATGTTGAGCAGGTTTATGCATATTGCCAGTCATTGTCATCGAATGATGACTCAGTTTCAGAGTCAGATGAAACAAAAACGCAAAGTAAAGTTATATTGTATGGTCAATCTGTTGGTAGCGGTCCAAGTTGTTGGTATGCGGCAAAGTTATCAAACAAGGGGAGTCCTCCGGCGGGTTTGGTTTTACACTGCCCATTCACATCTGGTATACGTGTGCTTACGAATGAAGAGAAAATTCCTTGTCTTATTCAGTGCTTGGATATTTATGATAATTTAGGCAGAATGGAAAAAGTCAGGTGTCCAGTTTTTATTTTACATGGTTTGAAGGACGAAGAAATTGACATTCGTCACTCTCAAATGCTTCTTGAAAGGGTTCATAAGAGATACGCTCGAGATCCATGGTGGGTACCCAATCGCGGCCATAACGATATAACCGAAGGGAGATCAGGAATGACAGAATACGTCACAAAAATCAACAATTTTGTTAACACCCTAGATTAATTGTATTTAACGTTTTTTGTTCTTGAAGTACTTTTCACACTAACTCTAGTAGGGACACCACATACTCAATTCTGTCGGGATTAGCGTGAGAACAGATTTCGAGAAGTTTATCAACGTCTGATAACCTATTTTTAACTACATGGAATATGACGGAGAATTTGAACAGATTCGCAATTTAAACTAGGGGCAAACAGTGAGTTAGAATGATAGAAGATATGATCATCGTAAGAGATTCGTTGATAATAAGTTTGCTCTTGTGTTTCAAAAAAGCTTCGCACAATAGCGTAATTTTTTGAAAAAGAATCACCTCAAGGTGTCTTTAGAATTTGATATTATTGCTCTATTCAACTCTTGATTTGGATTAAAGGTGTCTAACAATAAACAAATATTAAAAAGATAGGTGAAAGAAAGAAATGGGGAGCGGAGCTTCGACTCAACACGGCACAATAGTGACGAACGAGATGGACTCCCAAGTTGCTCCCGATATTACATACAGCGAAGATATTTCTGTAATATCCGTAAGTTCATATTTAATTTTTCGCAGAAACAACGTTTCTCATGATGAAAATCCATTTAAATTTAAATTTAGGATATAGATGAAGCGAGAAAGGAAATTAAACTCTTGAGACAGGTGCGTGGATAGGTAGAGACTCTATATACTCTAAATAAAACCTAACATAACCTTGACAGGCACTCAAAAGTTCTAGGAAAGAAATCGATGAGCTTAAATGGAGTTCTGTTGCCAAGGCAGCTTCCGAAAAAGAAGGGGCAAAGAAGAATTCAGAATTTGCAAAAGGTGCGCTTTTACTTTTTGATGAAATCATTGTTTGTATGTAGACATATGTTACCATCTTTTCAAAACATTAGCCAAGAAAAAGGAAGCACGAGCAGCTGTGATGGCAAAGGCTGTGGACAAAAATTATGTAAAGAAGTCAATTGAAAAGCCCGAAGAGGTGAAAACGCTCATATACAACGCTATAAAGACAAACATGTTATTCCGATCATGCTCGGAAGAAGAGCTTTTTGACTTAGTTGACGCTTTTGAGAGTTCATCATTTGTCTCAGGAGCAATGGTCATCAGACAAGGCGATGATGGTGAAAAATTCTTTGTGGTTGAATCGGGAACGCTCGATATATCTGTCAAAATGAATGAAAATTCTACTGAAGAAGTTACAGTTGGGGTACCGTACGAGTCTGGTGCAGCATTTGGTGAACTTGCTCTCATGTATGGATCACCTCGCGCGGCAACGATAAGAGCTCAAAGCAACTGTAAATTGTGGTTCATTGAGCGACGAGATTACAGAGGAATTACAGGTCAACACAAGCTTCGACGTTCCAAATTATACGTCGACTTTTTGTCCAAAGTACGTATCCAACCTTTTAGTATTGACAAAATCCAATATATTCTCACAAGTTCTCACATTTTTTCTCAGGTTCATATTGGGGAGAAAATTCTTGGAAATGTGCTTCGGCAGGCTGACATTAACGCAATGGCCCTCGCTCTACAACATGATACTTTCAAGAGAGGAGACGTGATTGTACGAGAAGGTGAAGCTGGTGATGTCTTCTATCTCATAGAATCAGGAACGGTGGACGTGTTCAAAAAAGGTCAGAGCGATTCCCCTGTGGCAACTTTGAAAAAGGGTCAATTTTTTGGGGAAAAAGCTCTTTTGTCGGAAGATACAAGACAGGCGACTTGTATTGCTAACTCAAATGTGCATTGTTTATCCCTCATGAGACATGACTTCAATATCTTGCTAGGTAATCTTCAAGACCTCTTGGACGAAAGCAGTGAAGACAAAGAAGAAACCAAAAAACAAAATTCTACGGAAAAAATGAAGAAAGAAGAGGATGTTAGCGCCTTGTCTAAATTTTCTGTCAACGATTTGCAGCAAATGCAAACATTGGGCGTAGGCGCTTTTGGACGGGTGAAGCTTGTGAGAGTCAAGGAATGTAATGAGCAACATAAAAACCAGCATGGAAAGACATATGCTCTGAAATGTCTCTCGAAGAGATCTATTGTTGAAAACGGACTGCAAGATCACGTACTCAATGAAAAATCCATTATGAGTGAATTAAATCATCCATTTATCCTCAACTTCTTTGGGGCTATGCAAGATGACAAAAATATCTATTTTGTACTTGAGCTTCTTCTTGGCGGCGAGCTCTTTAAGTACTTAAGGGCAGAAACTCAATTTCCCGAATCGTGGAGTAGATTCTACGCCGCGACCGTTGTTCTCGCGTTTTGCCAAATACATTCAAGAAATATTGCATACCGTGATCTAAAGCCTGAAAATTTAGTACTTGATTCTCGGGGCTACTTGCATATTGTTGATTTTGGTTTGGCAAAGAAAATTGAAAATGGAAAAACTTGGACTTTATGCGGAACTCCTGATTACTTGGCACCGGAAGTGATTTTGAACGAAGGTCACGACTGGGCTGTTGACTATTGGGCATTGGGTATTCTTGTATATGAAATGACAGCTGGTTCACCGCCATTTTATGCCGACGACCCAATGGAAGTTTACGAGAAAATTCTATCCGGTCATATCTTTATTCCTGCATACTTCACTAGAGGGCTTTCCGACCTTGTCAAAAAATTATTGAAAACTTACCAATCGAAGCGACTTGGGAAGACGAAAGGTGGCACCAGTTCCGTCATGAAACACAAATGGTTTTCAGGTTTTGATTGGGACGCTTTACTATCTAAGAAAATGTGCCCACCTTTCGTCCCAAAAGTCAGGGGTGACGATGATGCAAGTAACTTTGATGATTATCCTGAAGACGAGGACGACGAAGACGAAGATTATCCCGATGATGTAAGTCAAATGAGATCGCGTAATTAATAATGTTGTTCATCCTAATGAGACTTACATACATCTTTTTGCCTACAAAGAAAATAAATTTACTTTGGACTCCAAAATTGTAGACAATCTGTAGGTTCGTGTTGTTTCCTTTCTGAATGGAAAGTGCCAATGCTCTAAAGTCTAAAGACAAGTAATCTTCAGTTGAGAGAACGCAATAAAAGGAAATGTTGATGTAACTCACGAAACGCTCACTAGCTAGGGATCTAACATTCAATTAGCTTAATACGTTCATTTAGAATAATTCGCCAGATTTTGTTTCATGCGACTATCCCTTTATGGCCGCCACAATATTCATTGAAAGAAAAAGAGCAATAGGCAAACCCGAAACTTACATAGCGCTAGAGAGTAGTAACATAAATATTTAGTTGTATAGTCTTCAGATCTCTTTATAATCCTCTTAGCCGAATCCCGATATTATGTAAGGAAATTTGACCCTTCTCTACCCGTATACCATATGCTTCCACAAATCAAATCACGGCCACCTCCTCTTTTCATTATGATCCCAAAGCTGCAAATAATATCTTACATCAAAAAACAGATCATGTTCAACGAAAGTACCTTGGCGATTAGTGTTGGTAATAGAAAATGAATTTGTGGAGTTACTCATTTGATTTATTCATTTCTAGCACTCGAAGAGAAATTTCGATCGTAAGGTATATCGCCTAGGAAACCGTCTCGAATACAGTCGAGGAGGTTGGAATGGGGAATATAAAGGAGCCGCACGAAAATTGGGTGTATTTCCAGCACATAATTGGCTTTAACGCGATGATTTTAGTAAAGAGTAAGTGCATGGGAATATTGGTGATAGTTGAAATGAATTGCATGAGTAGTTCATTTGATATTTCAATCTCTTAGAGATAGTCTAGGATCAAAAACGAAAAGTGTAAACATTGAATGCAACCTGGATCGGAATATGTGGTATGCTGATGACTGTGGCGCTGGTGCTACCTTTAACGATCAGCTAAAGTACTTTGATCTATTAAAAGTTCTCAGTCTACCCAAAGGATATACGCCTGACGCCTGTGTAGCAGCCTCGAAGTGTGAAGTATTTATGTTTTGAAATTGCAGTATGCTAAAAGCTACTACATCGATGTAAGTTAAATTTATAGTTAGATTTAAAACTCTAAAGGATCTAATATCGATAGGTCAGGGAACACGTCAGCTATCGTATCTATTCGATTCAATTAGGGAACATTTCAGCTATCGTATCTATTCGATTCATTCGAAGAACATGTTAGCTGCAGCTTGCCGTATCTATTTGACTCAACAACCTAATTTAGTTAGGAGAGGTCCCTACCCACTGCATATCCCCCTACGCATGAACTTCGTAATTCAGATAGTGAGATGTGCGTCTGAGGTTGATGCGTTCCGAGATAACTCCTTTCTGTATTCGGCCTGTCCCATTCGTATATACTTTAGTTATAGTGAAGGGACCATCTCGTAATGGACTCATTTTACGTTGCAGGGGTTGCTTTCTAACATGACTTCATCCTCTTCTTTGAACTGATACTTGGTCCGTTTACAATTCTCTTGTTGATTGTTGGTTCGTCGTCGTTTAAACGTTTTTGCTTTGATCTTCTGGATCTAGTACGACTTTTTCTAGTTTCATTGTGCGCAACATATTTTCTAGCCTAGATGTATGCGTTCAACCAAGTTCGCTTGTGGGGTTTTGACTGTGCTTGGCGTAGGTTCTATACCGAGACTCTGCATCATTTCATGAAATTCCTTGCCAAGAAACTCTTTTCCATTGTAAATAATTTGTATAAAACCACTGATACCATTGCAGTGGATCTTGGCGTATCACTGCCGTGGGTAGAATTAATAGTAATATTTGTTGAAAAGCACATACGAATGTAGCGAGATGAAAATTAGCGTAATACATAATAACTACTAAGATTCTTGTATGATGTGAAATTGTTGCTAGGTAAGGAACCTGCACTACGAAGAAAGACTAAGAATGATGATGATTAGCGAATAGCTAGAAGATTTATGAGTCTACGACTATGTGAATGTGTAGAGATGACACGCGCTGACGTGGTCGCACGGACGCGCGGAGTAACTCACCCTGGCACATGACCTGAGACGGAGCGAAGTAGTCTTTTTTCCCGATGGAGTCCTCTGTCTGATCGGCAGGTTTCATTTTAGTAATATGTCTTTTCTTCGATTGAATCATCCGTCTGGTCTAGGCTCAAAGGATTCTTGAACAAAATTCTGGAGAAGGTGCGCGGGCACAGAAACCCAGGTCTCCTCCATCCTGCGAACTCGATCACCCTCGGAACTGAAACACTGGTAGCGATAGAACTAGCATGGGACGGACCGCTGCTTGTGCCGGAGTTGTGCAATGCAATGTTTGGTTTGGAGGCGGGAGCGTTAGACAGAGGAGGTGGCCGGGGCCGTGAGCAGGAGCTCGTTTGTGGTTGTACCTGTATCGTAGGAAGGGGTCCACCTGAACGGATAACTCTTAGTAACTCATCTTACGCTGCTCGTATTGTATCAAAACTGTAGTCGACATTCTTCCAGCTATGTTGCTAGGTAAGGAACCTGCACTACGGCGGAGCACCTGTCGGAGGGGGAGCACCAATCCCCTTTGCGCTCGAACCAGCAGCCCACGACAACGCACCGCTCAACTATGCTACCAAGGCCGGACTCAAGAAATTCGAACTGGCTACGGCGAAACTCAACAACGAGTTTAACGGGAAATCGACGAGCATGACCCTATTCAAGGGCGACTTACAGACGCATGCGTCGAAGAACGGTTGGGACAGCAACCAGCCCAACGCCGATATCATTCACATTACTAACCAAGCAGGCACGAGAGTTTTCAACTTGGTGGCTGAGTACAGTCAGCTCAGCCACGACGACCTCGTTTTCTGGGCCAACGTCAACATCGTTGGACAAGGTACCCGAGCTGCACAGAACAACGCCAACATGTATCGTTGTCTCTACAACACGGCTACGCCTGAGGTGCTCAGCAGACTTCTACTTGAGGCTCATCTCCATCACATCGGTGAGACTCCAATCGCCGCAATGTATTACAAACAAATGATGGGATTCGCCAACGTAGACACCGAGGCCACCATTTCACTCACAAGGCAGCAGCTGAGCACGCTCGACGTCAAGATGATCGAGCTAAACTCCGATA
>Ga0209092_10003166_pt1 | contig 14548 bp, 10 predicted proteins | sample FraStrMetagenome_FD_187446 | JGI IMG/M metagenome (GOLD analysis project Ga0209092, IMG submission 187446) | Marine eukaryotic phytoplankton communities from Arctic Ocean - Fram Strait ARC3M Metagenome (SPAdes) (version 2) | ecosystem: Environmental > Aquatic > Marine > Oceanic | place: Fram...
TACCTTAAATAGAAAAATAACTTATAATAGTGATTACGAAAGAATAATTACATGCTTATCAAAATGAACTATAAAGAAATATTGATTAGAGGAAGTCTAAGTAGGGGTGTTAACCGTAATTCCAACACTAATAAATAATTATGTCGATCTTTTTCATTGATAGTGCTGTATCCTTCCATAAATAAGAATAGAGATATTATTGCGTTGAATGTTTAGATATGTTTTTATCTGTGCTTCTTGTTATCCAGATGTAAAACAAGAAAGAACCATGATTTTCTTCTTTCTCACTAAGTAAACAGATTTGAAAACTGTTCCTAGTGCTGTTGATATTGCAGATTGTACAGAAATTCATGCTGTTAGTTTTCATCTATTGGACAAAACGTTCTGAAAATGTAATCATAATTATAAGGTACCATTCAAAGCCCGTGTATGAGCAAGTTAAATGATTAATAGTAGTTTTAAAAATTTGCATGTTAATAGATTATCATATTTCTGTAGTTATCGCCCGTGGATAGATGCATCTATGATGAGATCGTATCGCAAACACAATCATCAAATGCGTTCCCTTTATTTTCTTCACGTCGCTAAAAATCTTTACCGGCTTCCCAATACTTTGAAAAATGAAAAGAATTTGTCCCCTGAAGCTTTGCCAGCTAACCCAGCGAGTTTTGTCACAATATCAGTGGGGGACCTTCCAACTTGACCTCTATCTCTGGCAGCAGCCTCTTGCTTATTATATTTTGGGTAGACAATTGGGAAAAATGGGGATTCAAGTTTATTACCGTGTTCGAGACCATGTTTTCCAAGATCTGAAAGAACACCTCCACTTCCAATTTTGTCAACATAGCTTGTGCCAGCCTTTGCGACAGTCCCCCCTAATACACGACGGTAGGTAGTCCATATTCCATCATCAGGTCCATCAACCTTATGAATTGTCTTGGGGTGCCAAATGAGCATGTCTCCGGGCATTGTGCGGAATTCAAGCAAGTCTTCTTTGTAACCTTCAAGACCACCCATTTCAATATCTACAAACACGGCATTTTCGTCTACAACTTTGTTTTTATGAGATCCCTTAAGATAAACTGGAGCACCATACTCCTTGGGGGTCTCATCCATTGTAATCCAAAATCGGATTCCATCCTCCCATGTAATAGGTCCATTTTGATTATCCTGGTGCCACTTGAAACCCTTGTTTGGGTTAACCATAAGAAGATCAGTAGAAATGCGAATCTCATCAGTACGTCCACATTGTCTAAGTACATCACCCATTGCGGAGTGGTAGTAAAAGTCTGCAAAAGATCTATTTGTTTGCCACACATTTCGTTGAATATAGTCGTACAACTTAGAAGCAGTACCAGCAAAAGCCCAAAAGTGAGGATTATCAACCTGGTAAGCAGTACATTTTCTCAAGTAGTCAACCCATTCATCATCGAAGACCCCTTTGATGTGCACTACACCATCTTCCTCCAAAGTTCTAATTTGCTCTTCTGTAAGAGCATATGTCTCTGGCGGAGTTATTTCTTTAGCAATTCCGTGCGGTAAAGGAATATCTGGACTCTGAAGTCCAAAATTGTATTCATGTAGACCTGGTTCATTCAAGATCTTTTCCCTTTTTGTTACACCGGTGTCCAATACAGTTTTTGTGTCTGTTTCTTCCATTACTTTTGTTGATTGTTGGAGACATGACATTCGCCTGCAACCAAAATTAATCCCACTGCCAGTATTTGAGAAGGCACTGACATTTACCCCGATAGAGGTAAAGAGTAAGATAAGAACATTTGAAGAAGTCGCTACCATGTTAAATTCGAATACAAAGCTATTGATTTGGAAGTGTTCAACTTGTGATTGCACAAGATTCTGAGTATATCCAGGGCAGTATGTGTAGAAGCGAAAAATCAGGATAAGTTCAACATCCTCGCAGTATGAATCTACGTCATCTATCTGCTTCAATATTCGTATGTACGTAGAGACCTCATAATCATCGAAATATTTTGAGGGTATCTGGCAGCTGTAGACGTCCTCAAGATTTGGTTCTCTTCTGATAAAAACAAGCACAATGCATTGATTCATGCACGACGTATAATGAATATTGGAAGATATGCTCAAAGCCTAAACAACATTTGATTACTTAAGGAAATGTTAAAGGAAATTGATAGGCACACATGAAATTGTTGTTTGGAAGTCGGAAGGTGATTTCAATTTTCAATAAGATTGAGGTAAGTAGAAACTGAATTTAATCCACATATAACTTAGCGATGAAGATATGCTGTTCAAGTTAGAAAAATATAATTAGGAGGACAATATTCAAATAGGCTGTTGGCATTTTTTGATTGAGGAGCATGAAATAAGACGAAAGAAGTGCGCACTTTTTCGTCTCATGAAAACGAATATATATCCAGCTTACATACGCTTTAATAAAGATTCGTGGAAGCACACCACATGCCTCAACCCGCACTCATGTGAAATGACGTCAGCCACGTTTTGATAACTTCATGAATTATAAGTGAAAACCATTTTTTGTCACAGCTCAAATTGAAATGATTTGTTGAAGTTTCTGACATGCAGACGTGGCAACTAAACAGTTTCCCTAGTTGAAGGGGATCTCATCAACAAACTATCCTGGATACAGCATGTCCAAAATCCTTCTATGAAGGCACATATTTGTTTCTTGAATTTGACGATATGTATTGCACAAAACATTTCGAGCAATATGGTTAAGTTCTGAAAAATCATATCAATAAATTAAGGTCAAAAAGGAATCGATAACGATATTCCATTTAGAAATCGAAACTTGGCATCTTTAATCCAAAATACTAAATATCAATGTAAATAAATTTTAGATTTCCAGAGAGTTTATCACATTCGTGTGGACTGTGTTGTTTGGGCTGTGTTGTTTGGGCTGTGTTGTTTGGATTGAATCAGGAATTTCTGATTTGTTTGAAGCGATAATTTGTTCATTATAACACCACTTCTTCCTCAAAAAAATGAGCAATAAAATGATTTTTACGTATCTTCAGAAATCTGATACCTACCTAGTTTCTTTATTTGGTGGTGCTTTTGTAGTCCTTCCCGGCGCTATGTTTGTTTGTTTGTTTGTTTGTTTGGTCAGAAATGTTTAAAGTGTTTCCCATGGCATTGTACTGAGACAGGGCCCACGATATCATGCGATGTTGTAACTGTTATTTAGTAACTTCTAAAGATGTTTCTTTGTAATGACTCCATGTGTAATGTTCGAGTTATTTTGGTAATTGGATGACACCAGCTCGCTTAAGTTCAGTTTATAAGAGATAATCTAATTTAGGAGTGAGCAATATTGTATATTGGTAATGTCACGCAAGTGTAATGAACATTAATTCATTTCGTTTTGTGACAACGATTCAGTGTACGCAATAAGTTCTTATGGGATTGCTCCTCAACAATGTTAGGAATACGAGTAATAAGTATCCGAGGGATAGATAGTGACATGTCTATTGCGTAATCTATTTTCATACACGTCTATGACTGTCATTCTATACGTATCTAAAACATTCTCAAGGACTTGCACTGCTGGGTACCATACTCCAAAGAATATTCAATACTCGTAATGTCTCATTCGTAATCCTACCTTCTCCGATGTCAATTTTGTATATGTTTGACTTATTTAGCTCGACCATAATTATTTTAGAAGAAGTAATTCTTAAAAACGATTAAAACTCTTTTGACTTCTTCGAGAATTTTTGGGATCAGATAAATAAATTGTTTCTCCCAACAAAAAGAATATTTGCTAAGAACTAGTGAGGTTCTATTTTGTTTATGCAAATACTACCGTACTAAAGTGTTGAGGGTGGAATTCTTGTCACTGCGACTGCCTTTGATCGTTAGCTCTGATTCCAAATAAATTCATGACAGAAAAATGTATGCCCGATTTCTCTATTTTGGTACCTTTCTTTCTTGTAAAAAGGTACTATTCCGTATCTTTCTGAATAATTCTCATCCATATTGCGACTGAAAATATGATGCTTCCCACGAATAGAATAACAATTGCACGATTAAGAAGAAAAGGCCTGCATTCGCTTGAATCATATTCGAAGAAAAGAAACAAACCAGCAATTAATTGCAATCATAAATCTGCATATTTTGGTTTAACATCGCTCTCGGTAAATGAAAATTTAAGTGAGTAACGAAATTGATTCATTTTTTCATTTGATCCCTTCATACTTCGACATTTTTGTATGAATCACCATGTTGGATTATTCGATATTTCTATTTAATGTTATTTTTATCGTGATCTGAACTGGAAGCCTGCATGTTCTTTTAGCTGAAACAGACCAACTCACATCAATTCTATTCTTCATCAATATTATTGCAGGATGAAGAGGTTTTGTCTGTTTTTTTCCCTCTGTTTAAATATATTTCCAGTTGATTCTGCCATCACAAGTATCGAAGGTACACCATTTTTTCTTGATAATATTGCAAGAACTTGGGACGATTGCAACGCTGTCGCGCTTAGTAATGGATTAGAACTTGCCTCCATTCGTAATGCAGCTGAAAATAAAGTTCTTAAAAACGCCATTACGAGGGAACACTGGATTGGGGCATATCAAACAGACTTTAACATGGAGCCAGGTGGAAGCTGGGCTTGGACTGACGGTTCAGACTGGACGTACTCTAATTGGAATCCTGGGGAGCCCAATAATGCATATAGTCTTGAGCATCATGCTGAAATGAAAGTAGATGGAAAATGGAACGATGTCAATTCCGGTTTAATAAGATTTTGTGCATACAGAAATATAGCTGTAGAAGTTCTAATAACTGTTGCTCCAACTACTATGAGCCCAACTGGAAGTCCTACAACTGATAGGATTGATGCTGTCATCACAAGTATCGAAGGTACACCATTTTTTCTTGATAATATTGCAAGAACTTGGGACGATTGCAACGCTGTCGCGCTTAGTAATGGATTAGAACTTGCCTCCATTCGTAATGCAGCTGAAAATAAAGTTCTTAAAAACGCCATTACGAGGGAACACTGGATTGGGGCATATCAAACAGACTTTAACATGGAGCCAGGTGGAAGCTGGGCTTGGACTGACGGTTCAGACTGGACGTACTCTAATTGGAATCCTGGGGAGCCCAATAATGCATATAGTCTTGAGCATCATGCTGAAATGAAAGTAGATGGAAAATGGAACGATGTCAATTCCGGTTTAATAAGATTTTGTGCGTACAGAAATACTTCTCCTACTTCCAGGCCAACCTTTACTCCTTCTGAAACTCCGACTTTCAACCCATCATTGAGCCCTTCTAAATATCCTTCTTCCAGCCCAACATTTAATCCTTCAAAAAAACCATCTTCCAACCCAATATTTGCTTCTTCTACAAATCCGTCTTCCAGCCCCTCTACAAAACCAAGCTTGTTCTTAACTCCTTCAGTGACACCAACTTTACATCCATCTTTTCAGCCATCCTCAAGTGCATATCCGTCTTTTCAGCCATCTGTAAGTTTTTATCCTACAATATCGATCCACCCATCATTGAGCCCTTCTACAAATCCGTCGTCCAGCCCATCTACACAACCTAGCTTGTCCTTAACTCCCTCCGTGACACCAACTTTACATCCATCTTTTCAGCCATCTGTAAGTTTTTATCCTACAATATCGATCCACCCATCATTGAGCCCTTCTACAAATCCGTCGTCCAGTCCATCTACACAACCTAGCTTGTCCTTAACTCCCTCCGTGACACCAACTTTACATCCATCTTTTCAGCCATCTGTAAGTTTTTATCCTACCACATCGATCTACCCATCATTGAGCCCTTCTGCAAATCCGTCGTCAAGCCCATCCACACAACCTAGCTTTTCCTTAACTCCTTCAGTTACACCAACTTTACATCCATCTTTTCAGCCATCTGTAAGTTTTTATCCTACAACACCGATCTACCCATCATTGAGCCCTTCTTTGGTATCGACTTCACCTCCAACTATGCATCCGAGTACATCTATAATTCCAAGCGTAAACCCTACGTATTCTACCGAACCGTCTAAGAATGCAACCCTAGTCTAAGTGCTAAGGCATCCTCTTGTGTAAGAACGGATATTTTAACAGGTTTTATCGAACTATTAAAATTCACATAAGTTTCACCATCTGTAAAGCCTAAATTCGCTTTTCTGATTCCACTCACTCACCATATCATATTCCTTACAACTTAAAAACTCTATGAAAACGATGTTATGTGAATAAGCTCCACATGAATTCTAAGATAAAGTTTTGAATAAAAAATAACCTAAGACATACCACTTTAACGAATCTCTTCACAAGAGTATTTTAGCCGTCTGGGGACTCGTATGGATTCGATTTTCCAAATCACAAATTGGATTATCCTCTATATTTAATATGATGTTTTTATTGGAAAGTGGTAGACAATTTGCCATTTTATATTCAACTTGTAAATTCATTCTGGGCTATGGTTTACTGTCCTCTTTGTATTTTTAATACATTAAGTCTAGCCTTTGAAATAATAAGAGGCGCTCTCCGTGGATCCATTGGGTACTCTCTTGCGGCTATGGGTTTGATAGTCGAATTTCCGTATGCTACAGATATTGTCTCTTGTGTAGGTTCGAATGTGTTGGAAAATACTGATCTTGATATATTGAAGAATGATGATGGGGTGGTTGGAAATTTAGTAGATGTTGTCCTACGACCGTGCGATTCGACTTCACTATTTGGACCTCAGTTAGGTCCTATTTTTGATGATATGTTTCCAGGTATATCTGCGGTTATGGAAGGAGATGCTGACAAAACTGAAAACACTGATGAAACTGTCTTGACAGAAACGTATGAATCCGATAAGAATGAAACAAACGGAGAGTAGGAATATTTTGTTGCGTGAAGAAACAACGCCCAAGAACGATTATTTACATAAAGATTTCTTTGCACGGAATATCTAGTTGTTTTGCATTTTTGAGCAAATAGAAATGTTTTCTTGATCGATTTTAACAAGGTCAAGTGATTAAATGATACTGTGGATTCAAAAAAAGTTTGCTTTTCGATTACAAGACTATACTCAAAGATTTTGCTTTGAATAAGGTCCAAAAGATATTCATTGCAACCTCCTATTTTGCAACTCAAATTCATGAATACACTTCCATAATTTTCATAGAGTAAAATAAGTTATATATATATATGTTTAGTGAAAATATATCATTGCTATGAACACTTTCAGTTTCGCCTTGGTTTTAGACAATAGCTGATGCATTAGTCATATTTAAAATCCTTAAAGAATTCCTGCCATTTCTCGTCTTCTAGTGTAGCTTCTGTGTCAAGAATGCAGAGTTTGGGTTTAGACTCTTCAAACATTGTTCGCAAATCTTTACCATCGGCGTTAGGGAACATTTCTGATTGAAACTTTAAAGAAGTTTCCAAAATATCGTTCAATACTCCCAGAGAAAGGCATTCTTGGGGCATTTCCTTGGTAGTCTTTCCAAGACTTTCCTTGATATGTGCTTTGATCTCTTCACATAATTTATCCATTTGTTCATCATTTGCGATCTCAATTAAGCCCTGTTTCTTCGCGGCCCAAGCTAAATCGCCGTAAGCTAAGTCAACACTTTCATTCGCACTCATACCCTCATCAGAATTAGCATCTCTGATCGCTTTACATGTATTTGATGCTCCAGGTAAAACGTCACAATAGAATGCTTCAACTAGATTCTTACTTTGGTCATGATAATCAACAACCACAATATCATCAAAATGATCTCTCAGTCGATGAACAAGGGGTACTGTGAAATAAGGATATCGTAAATTAGCAAATCGAGTCAAATAAAGCAACAAATTCGTCTCAAATGCCTTTTCATCATCGAACTTTCGTTTCTTCACTCCCTGATTGTATTTTGATCGAAGATAATCAAAATAATGGCGGTAATAGACTACAATTTTAGTATGCTTCCATTGTGACAAGTAGGCTTTCAGACTGTTGATATTATCTCCTTCAATTGTGACAAATGATTCTGCAGATATAAAAATGTTATTTTGTCGTTGTGCAATCTGTGTTCCAGAAATGAGCAACTCGGGTGTGCAACCATATTTTTTACTTTCGTCTCCTGAGGGAGTAAAACATTCGGAAAAATAAACTTGATTCGGTCCAATATATGATTTTTCCACCGGTGGATTTACCCATGGCATTTCATATCCATCTTGCAAAAGTTCATCTATGACAACTTTACTCATATCTTGAATGGAGGAGGATCCTGTTTTATGCACTCCCATGTGGATCACAGCAAGCTCTGGCAATTTCGGCTCTAAATGCGATTCTGATTCGCCACGCGTATCGGAATTGGAAATTGAAGGCGATTCGGAAATTGGCATAGAAACTAATTCAGTGCATTTTACATCCTCCTTGCTTGGATCATAAACTTTCAAAAAAGAATCCTGTACATACAATATGGTAACAATATTGATGATTCCAAAGAATATACAAATGAGACACGACTTTACTGATAAGGAAAATCTTAGACGGGAGAATTTCTTGTCGCTTTGCATTATCTCTTCAGTAAAAACAATCATTATGAACTTTTTTAAAAAATCATTTCGGCTTTCGCGTATGATAATTTATGCATGACTATAGGTAGTTCTTTTTTAATCGTACATCCTAGAGAAATCTTCTCTTCTTAAATAAGAATTAAAACTCCTCGTATATAAATGAAGAGAAAATCTGTTTCATAGAGGATTGATGAAACGTCTCACATGATAATCTAATTACAAAACTAGACCGTAGACAGGAACTCAAACATGATGACGTTTCCCCCATACTACGAACATATCTCAACCAACCAAACCTACGCCCGTAATGATTTATACAGCTTACGATTGTCTACCTAAAACAACCTCAATCATAGATACGTCTTCTCTCACTTTTTCTTTCTCTTTCGAATTTTCACATCGAAAGCAGGTTTAACATAGAATCATCAAGACGATGAAACATAATGTTAAACTATACAGAAACAAAAAATCCCCACCCTCACCGCCCGGGCGAGAGAAGCATAAGACAGATTAGCTACAATAGCTAGGCTTAGGCAAATAGTAAGTAAACATCATAAATCATTCATTTAGCGTATACAAATATCATATTTTATTAATACGTGCTAATAACCTTGCTACCTATTTTCTATACTTATTTGGAATTCTCAGTGGGGCGTGAAGACTGGTTACACATCTTAGAATGATTTCCGTAGTATGTAACACGTTAAAAAAATAACATACCAAACAAACAAACAAACAAACTTACTTCTTCTTCTCTTTTCTTTTGGATTTTCTTTTTTTTTGGCTCTTTTTTTTGTTGTAATTTATTTTTTATACTTCATGTATAATTATAATGACGGAAGTAGGAGGGCCACTCGACAGATCCCATTGATGATAACGTCAGTTATGCACATGAAGGTGAACCGTTCCTACGAACGGGGGAGAGTAGGAAATCTTAGTGGGGCGTGAAGGCTGGTTACACATCTCAGTATGATTTCCAATAGCAACACGTTAAAAACATAACATACCATAACATACCATTACATTTTACTCTTTAACTAAAACCCACGTGAACGACCCTCCTCCATGGGATTTTGCCGTCTTTTGTAGATATCCGATCGAGAACTTCCCCGCCTTCCAAGTTTCACACATTATTGAATTCCTTTCTTTTTGGACTCACATTGTGTGCAAAAATAGCTTCTATCGCTATTCTAGCCTCCTTTCAGCCTAAATTAAGCTAAAAACGAGCTTGGTTAGCCTATTTCTCGCGAATCTTCATTTTATCAAGCAGTTTTAGCCCTATTTTCACATCTAATAGCGCTACATTTATCTACATTCCATAAGCGAAAAGGTTCACAGCTTGATTTTGAATTTCGATTTAGAGATCCTTACTTCGGAGTCACAACTTTCGCCATTTTCATTTGTCAATCAGAGCAACATAAGACCGAGAACGTATTTCCACCGTTTGTATCTAGCATCGAATCAGATTCAAATTCCTATATTTAGCAACCGCTTCCTAAGTAAATATTTTTCAAATCTTATCGGATATACAATGGCTATTTGATTCTGGAAATGCCATTAATCATGAGTTTTCTTTTTCTTGGTAGCAACGGGGGATTGAGGCGATCTTTTTTTTTTGGGACAAATTTTCTTTAGTTGGGATGGGAGATTAAGACTTTTTTTTTTGGGACGAACGGCTTTCGATATCGATATATACAAGAGAGTTTTACCCGGGACGAACGGTTTTCTCTCGAAAGTTTTTTTTACACGAGGACGGAGCTTCAAGAAGGAGGGAAATGTCAGCAGCATGATGACTTTTTTTTGATTTTTTTTTTTACTTTGCTATAATATTTTCGGAGTGTCGGAGCATGCGGGGTAAGTATTTAGAGGACAGAGTGCGGAGAACGGGGTTCCCTAGTCCCCGTTGGTAAAGCTTCGGCTTATATACACCTTTTGCAGACTCGTGCGCAAGCACGGAAGGGACCCTTGGCGGGTTGGGACGTGAAGATCTTGTTTACGCCGCAGTGCGATCAGAGTATAACACGGTAAACAAATAGCATACATAAACATAAAACATACCATTACATTACTTACTTCATCTTCTGACGACACCCATGTACAAGGCATCGGCGTTAGGCTTAAATCGGTTCCGATTTAAGAATATAACTTCCTGAAAATTGTTGTCGGGATTAAAGCACTACGACGAAGATTGAAAAAGATGGAAAAGGTTGCTAAACAATGGACAGAAATACCGAAAGAAGATTCGATGATTGAAAGTGTGAAATATGGAAGGTGGCGTAAGGATTATATTGATGCACACAATAATAGAATTTTCTTCAAGGTGAATTCTCATCAGTTAAATGCAAATGGAAACGATATAAAACAAAATCCACTATATGCAAAACTTACACCGAACCTATGCTTCTTGAATATGAATCATCATGCCGACAGGACGGCAGACTTGGGAAAAAGCTTTCGGGAAGGGGAAAAAAATTTTCGGACTCTACAAATATTAAGACCATCCTCAACCCTCAGATATCATTTCACGTGGGGAGGTTGTCCAGTCGATCGCCATATTAGCGATTTTGTTAGAAACAAGATTAATTCAGAAAGATTACTTAGACTCCAAATAAAAGCCACACAAGGCTTAGCTTGGGGATTCATAGATCATATTTCGGTCGATTGGGTAAAAATCGATCAACAAGGGTTGGAAAAGGGCCTTAATGGGCATAAGCAAAACACATACCAGAAGTATGTACAAGTCAGAATCATATCGAATGGGATGTGCAGAAGAATTTAAATCAAAATGCCAATGTATGGGAATAGAACATTCGACTCCAACAGCAAAAAGGGAAAAAGATATTATAAACACATATTCCAAATGTATGTGGTGCCCAAACCACATTATCAAACCAACTCCACATAGAAATAGAAAGCACGCATTGTTACATTGTAACCGTCCAGATTTATTGCGATTTCGGGAAAAAATGACCAATTTGATAGAACAGAAACTCAAAAATTTATTTGTTGCAACAATCAAGTATTGGAAGATGCAAAAAATCAAATTTCGTGGGAAGATACACTTATGTATCTACGGAGGAATTAAAGAAGAAGTACAACCTTCATAATTTGATGGAAGGCTGCGATACGCATGGTACATTCTGCTCTGAACTCATGGGCATCGTCCAACAAACAACAGCTAGGGACATTCAAGATAGGGACTTGGAGATTTTGGATGCATTTTGGCTAGGGATGGTACCAAAATCTTTGGATAACATAATATGTAATCACATCCACAAAAACAGATTACTCAATTTCACACAAAACATTCAGGCTTGCAATGCAATGGCAATAGATCTTACCAAAGCATGGTCTGAGGTGAAGGAACTGTTAATGGCGAAAGCAATTGGTCTACACCGCATTATAAACCATATCAGCAAATTGAAAGAAACGCAATTCAGGAAAAATATAAATAAACAAAACGCACCTGTCATACATATTCCGAAAGATATTAAACCACCAGCAACCATCAAGCGAACATTAACCTGTGAGGACCACGATCCTAAAAGACTCAAAGAAATTCATGACACACCCGAAAAAAATCGAACGACAAAAGTGTCTCCAACTATAAATCTATGCTTATGTAAGGGTATCACCTGTAACAAAAATAATAGCCGCTGGTGCCTAGATCTAAATTTCAATGCAAATAAGATTGAAGGACATAGAAAACATTGTGTGAGATGTTCCAAATTTTGCACGGTCATGAAACAATGGGCAGAACATTTAGACAAATACAGGAAGTCAACAATATGAAGGAAATCAAGATATTACAACATGAATCCAAGATGGCCACAACCAACGGAATCAATTACGCTTCTATGATGCACTCGCTTGTGCGAAGTGATGGTAAAATATTGTTTAAATCTCACTCACCTGTAATTGCTGATTATGATTATCACTTTTCTGGTCGTGCCGAACTTTTAGCAATTTTGGCAGCAACATCACATATAAAAATGATATTCGACACCCTGCAACTTCCCAACAAATTGAAGTCCTACTCCTTCCCATTGTATACCGATAGTGCATCCTCGATAACTAGAATAGAGGATAAAGCTTCCAATTCCACCAAAACAGTTTTAAAGAGTAACCTGGATGTTCTATTTGAAATTCAAGCGGTTTGCAAACGAATGAAACCAAAAATTAAATTTCATCATGTTGATTCACATCAAGACGATGAGATTCCTTTCATTGACTTACCACTCCCTCTTCAACTTAACAGTTTAGCGGACACGTTAACCGAGAAAGAATATCGTTGCGCTCCTCCCTCTCTAACAGCTGAAATGCCTCATTTACAGGCAAGCATAATTACTTTCAAAAATAATGATTTCAAGCTTACCTCCAACATTCCTGACGAATTGATCAAACTTCGGCGTGACTATGATGGAGAACGAGCTGCTTTGAAGAGTTGGGGGGTAAATCTCAAGCATGCAAGAAAAATTGATTGGCAAGCAATCGATACGACAATGAAAAAATGGGATGCTGTGCAATATGGAGGTGCTGTGAAGTGTGTACACCGCCTATGGGACACTTCAGGTAGGAAACAGGATTGGGGTCATGCTTCAAACGGAATTTGCGCCCTTTGTGAAACTTGTAAAGAATCATGCGATCATGTTTTACAATGTCGATCAACAAAAAAGCCAGAAAAATATTTTTCAATGAATTGAACTCTGGTATGAAAAAAAATAAAAACTTTCCCATTGTTGAGAAGATGGGTGATGATTATGGTACGACAATGGGCAGGTGGCTATGATGTGTCCTTGCCACCAAAAAGTACTAATGCCTTGAAGGAAATAAGGGGGGCATCAAGAGTCAACGCAAACTTGGAATATCGAATTTCTTCCGTGGTATCCTTTTGATAAAATGGAATGAAATACAATTAGACTATGAAAAAAAAGAAAGGATCACATAGACCCCCAAATGCGTACCGTCTTCACAATTGGAGTGCCATTGTTTCCAAATTGTGTATTGCATGTAGTGTGAAAATATGGAGATATCGTTGTGAGATGATTCAAATAATTAAGGAAGGTAATGTTGATGATATGTTGTGATCGAAGCTACTCACCTATTCTTTAGCCTTGCAAGATACTCCGTGGCTCCTTAGATCTCGTGACAGACACCTTGTAAAAAGAAATATGAAGTTCTTTCAAATATCAAGGAGAGTCACACTGTTAAGTTGGAAAAATTGCTTAGATGTGGCTTTAAGATTAGCTGAGCAAAGTGTATCTGAAGTTGGTGGAGATCTAACTTATTATCACAGAGCCGAGGCTAGTCCTTTCCCTAAAAGTAGTAGCCAAAAAGGAAGGCTGTGGACCCCCAGAAGGTTCGAGTATTATGCCAGTTCCTGGTAGTAGATAAAAAATAAAATGATTTTAGGAAACTCAGTTGAGATACGTATTTTTTAATTTATTTGAACAGCTTATTGTTGATTATTCACTATATTTTATAGCTAAATCATATTATGAAAGTGTATTCTGATAGAGCGTGTTTTTCTATTAATTGTAGTATTTTTGTTGTGTTTAAATGACATTCACATGTCGAAATAAAAGAAGAAACGTAAAACGTATGTATAAACGTACTAAGAAGGAAAATTGAGTTCGTGAAATTTAAAAAGTTATTTTTTTGCGTAATTTACTTAGAGTTGGGTTATGGGTACGTAAAAAAAACAAATAAACTATTTTTTTTCCTACGTGGGTGTAAAAACGTGAATATCTCGGGAAGGAAAAGGAATTGGGCCAAATAAAAAATTTTAAAATTCACTTCTTTGCAAAGTCACCTAAATACAACCACAAATAAACGATTTAATACTAAAGTCTACGTAATCCTACGTAAAACAATAAACATTCAACTGAGAAACGTCCAACCAATTGGACCATTATCAAAGATTGAAAAATTCAAATCCCAATATTGAAATAACAATAACTTCTTATCAATCTTAAAGGTTAAGTAAGAAAACAAACATAAAGATTAAGGCTGAGTTCCAAGAGAAA
>Ga0209092_10003168_pt1 | contig 14546 bp, 12 predicted proteins | sample FraStrMetagenome_FD_187446 | JGI IMG/M metagenome (GOLD analysis project Ga0209092, IMG submission 187446) | Marine eukaryotic phytoplankton communities from Arctic Ocean - Fram Strait ARC3M Metagenome (SPAdes) (version 2) | ecosystem: Environmental > Aquatic > Marine > Oceanic | place: Fram...
AAATAAATTAAAAAAATACATATCTCCACTAAATTTCCTAAATTCATTTTATTTTTTAAGTACTACCAGGAACTGGCATAATACTCGAACCTTCCGGGGGTCCACAGCCTTCCTTTTTGGCTACTATTTTTTGGGAAAGGACTAGCCTCGGCTCTGTGATAAATTTTAAGATGCATTTAGAATTCGTAACAATTTTTTCATGTTCAATATCAACATGGGATATTAAAAAAGAACAATTCTTAATCATAGATAAAGTGTCATGGATCTACGTAAGAGGAAGAGATTACTTAAGAAGAATGATAGTTCCAAAGGAATACGTAATTTATGTTTCTTAAGTAAGTATATAAATACAAAGTCATGTTGGGATGGCATGGTTTGCATTAAAAATTTGAGGCTTAGATTTTTTTGTGCTCGTAAGTTACGTACTAGGTAAGTAGAAATTTAACAGATAATTAGACCAAAGTAAACAATTCTACCTGTCATTTCTTTTCTTTTGAAATTTTAACCCCCTACAGAATTAAACTCAATCGTATTCTTGCTATTGATTCATTTCCAATAAAGCAGGCCGGCGAACACTTCCATTGATTAAAGCAAAGTTGAATGTACAATGTTCAAAATGGACATTGTTGGTGCCTGAAGAAGATCCCATACGCTTTTCGAATGGAGAAACAATCGCTGCGTTTTGCGCGAGCTTGCGATTTGATACAAGTGGAGAAACTGTCGTTGCGTTTCGCGCGTGCTGAGCAGCTGAAACAAGCGGAGGTGGTAGCACAGGATTCGCAGGTTGCATGCTCATAATTCGTATTTTTAGAAGAGGATTTCCCTTCACCGTAAACATTTTTATGAATGACAATCTGAGACAGAGTATTATGATGTACACATGGATATCTATCTGTGCTAGGATATTTTTCTGAAGAAACATTGTTTGCACTTGTTGTTACCTCAAATTCAGAGAAAAGATTACTTGAGCAGGTCAAGTTTCTTGTTCCTCTTCTTCATGAGTTTCAATTGATTTTTTTTCTTGGGTAAATGGAAAACGAGCCAACCCTGTGATTCGGATGCAACACTAACACCACCAATGCAAAAACAGCTACAATTCGGATTGCACCATTTTATTGAAGGCAGACCTGTTAGATAATTTGAGAAATATATGGACATGTATTGTAGAAGCAAAGCAATGAGCAAGACTGGAAAATCGTGGCTATCGGCTTTGATTCACAATATGTGGACATTATTACATAGACCACAATGGGAGAACCGCAATGCACATGTGCACAACTACAATGAGGAAAGTGAAGCAAGCCACAACACAGAGAATCTCCAAAGTGAACTCCAGGACCTCTACACTGGTGAATTAATAGAGAACTTGCTTGTTCGAGATCGACACCTGATGGAACAATCACTCGAAACCTTGTTGGAAGAACCTGATGCCTATATGAAGCCGTGGATCGCAGAAATGAAAGTTGCAATATGTGAGCGAGACCAAATATTCAGTACGGAACACAAATCAGAATCGGCGTTGATGCGAGGATGGATGATAAAACGCGACCGCGAGGAAGATAGTGAAGAGTTAATGGAGACCAAATGTAAACGAGCTTGTCATGTCAGGGAAGAATGATACCTTCGCAAAATAATAATCGTGAAATTCCGATAACTAGTGGAAAAGCGAGTAGTCGCCGTTTCGGCTGTGTCTTCTCTAGTGTCAGAATAATTTACGGAAATACTACTTAGCAAAGTATAAATGCAATATATAAGCTTAACTTAACCGCTGCCGGGTGGCTATGCCACCGGGCTCCGGGTCGCCCGTGTTAACGGGCACGGCGACCAGAAAAAGTCCATTAGGGGCAAGTAAAAATCGTAATTACTTAATCTATGAGTTGTTTGTTTCATAAGAGACTGCTTTGATATCATTTTGATCATAATCCTCATCACCTGAAGAGGGCCCATATGTCATACACAGCAATGCGCGTATGTGAATATAATGATTAAATGAATTAAATTGTTCTAATGTACATAATGCAAATGATGTTTTTAAAGCGTCGCAAAAAATCAGGGCATTGCTTGAGGAAGAATCTTCTGGTGGTGGACATGTCTCATACGCAGCAATACGTGTACATGAATATAATTATTAAATGAATTAAATCATTATTTACGCGTCATATATGTTATTAAATAAATAAATAAAACAAATACAAAAAATCAATGATCTGATTCAAATCCATATTCAAGGGCAAGACCCAAATGTATCCCTCCATGTCAGAGGTTGACGTATGCAAATAATGCCAGAGAACATTAGTACAAGTTGTAAAGATACATATCAAAGTGAGATGTGTTCCAAGAGAGAACAGCTCACGAGGAATATGATTGAGTTTCTTTCCTAGGGTTGTAATGAACCACCTATTGATGCAACTGTATATCACCCGCAAGATGCTTTGGGCATAAGATTTCTTCATTTGGTTGAAAAACCTTACCAAATGTGTATCTGAGTAGCTACAATTCATAGGAACTTGGCTCTGTTTGCAAAAATCCTTGTACATTTCCTGGTATCGCTTGTACATCCTTCTAGATGTAAAAATATTCAGTAAAGGCTCACCAATAATTTGCTGCATTGATTTTTAGGATTATTTTGTTATCAAACGCGTCTGAAACTTTACTAGAGCAACCAGCATTAGGATAAAATTTATTTGAGAGTGTTCGAGTGCAGAACCACATTTTGGATATATTTGTATGTATGTCACAGTTTTCTTTTTAGACAAATATATCGTTCGAATATTTACTGAGGGATTATGCTATTATTTATGATTGCACATAAGTATTGGCATGCTCTCCTCTTTCACCAAATGTTTTCAACACAGCAGATCTAAAGAAATTACTATACGCCAATTTTTATTGTTGTCAAAAGATAAAACGATAAAATAAATACCATAATCTGCCGTAATGCTTTTGATAGATATCCCTCTATATTGGAGAAAGGAATTGGTGTTCACAATCAACACCAAGTGCCTTATGCACAGACTAGTATCTAGATTAAAAGATGGTTGAAAGATAATTATAAGTTTAGTTTTAACATTTATTACTTTGATCACAAATTACACATACATCCCATACCAGACGTATATCAAAACCCACTTGGTAACGGCGAGATCTCTAACATCTGTTGGCCAGACAGCTGTTCAAAGAATTCTCATTCACATGTCCAATGGAGACATCACTCGCATGGTGATAGGGATCTCCACTGGATGCTACTAGAATGCATGCGTGGCAGTTCATGTTCTTCGACATTGAACTGGCTTCCTTGTGTTGAAGAAGACTGGATTGTTTTTATTTTTATTTTTATTGATGACGTAGTATACGAGCAGTCACATGCTGCTTTGTATCCTAACCAAATATTTCAATGCTATTTAATTATTATAATTAAATAAGTCATTGCTATTTATTTTGTTTAAGTCAGTTTATCTAAATCTTAGATAAATTTAGCTAATGCATACGCTGTATATTGCACAAGATTTTCACGCATGTTGTGATCACAAAAGATTAATTCAATTTTAAAATATATGTGAAAGCTTCATTGATTTTGGTTATGCTCTCTAGAGAAGTCAATTCATGCCAACTTTGAAGACAGTAACAGGTATTTAGATAAAATGTTCTGTGCCTAAGTTTTGATGTACGCAATCCCGATCCTTCGTATATGCTGCAGTAGCATAGGTATTGCCTGATCTCGACCATCATTTCCATGCAAAAAAATGCTGGTACCATAGCAGAATTTAGTTTTATGTACGGTAATGCTTGTTCGTTATCCTATATGAATTGTGTGACGTCGGCGTTGCACTGTGACAGACTCCATATGAATGCACAATAAATTTAATTCACTGGTGACAAATCTTTCTTTTCAGTTAATATATTTCTGACAGTTTGAGCACATTTAAGTACATAAAAATATTTCAATTCAAAATAGGAATACTTTTGTATGAATTTCGTGAGTGATAATTTAATATTGTTGAGTCGAAGGAATTGATTAGGGACAAAGTTTGGAGTACAATGCTTCACTTTCTTAAGTAAATTTGTAACAATACGGAGGACATTTTTGTGGGAAGAAATAGGTTCACTTACTTGATTGAAAGTGGCTCTTTAACTAAAATAGTAATGCAAAATATTTTCAGGTCTAGAAAATCGGTCCTTGTTTGAGATTCAGAGTGAGATCCACAACCTACATCTATTTCAACAATGAATGATAGACAAGGGAGTCACAGACTTAAGATCGAATTACCACATAAGAGAGCAATAAATCCAGACCCAGATGTGGCATTCCTGGAAATGGATCAATCGACATCTATTTCAAAAATGAATGATAGACAAAACAGTAATAAACTAAAAATCGACTTACCACAGAAGAGCGCAATGATTCCAGATGTAGATGTAGCATTCCTGGAAAAGGATCAAGAAAAAATTAGCCCACTCATTATACAAGCAAGTACAAAATATGGTCGTTCATACGAATCAAGAATAAAATGCAAACAAGCTCGCCTTTTGTTGTTACGGCATGCCTCTTTATGCAATAGTAAAGATGGTGAATGCAAAGTAACTCCATATTGTGCGCAAATGAAAAGACTCTGGAATCATATAAATATGTGCAACAACGATAAATGCAAGGAAAACTATTGCTCAAGTAGTAAAAGAGTAATGCAACATTATCGAAATTGTGTTGACAACCGATGTCAAGTATGTATTCCTGTACGAAAAACTTTTGAAACGAAATCTTCATGCTTCGAAAGTAGTTTGTGTTCTATCGCAGAGTAAGCAAATGTTGTTGATGTAACAAAATGAAAAGTAAATCACCATAAACTTCAAAGGAAGTACATAAATATCACGCTACGATATCGTCTGGTTAGATACTTCTCTTTACATTTTCAAATAGATAAATATAAAGCTTCAATCTTCGGCTAAACTCATTATAAAAACCTCTGAATTTTCTTTAGATTCCACTAATTAGTGTATCTTAATTTTTGAATTTTATGTTGGAATATAATGATTGCTACACTCACAGACAATGGCATGAAACAGTCCCTGTTGAATGGCTTCCATTGCTTAAAAAGTAAGAGTATTTTTTAAATCGGAGAACTAAAAACTTTTGCCCGCAAGGATTATGCTTGGTTTTCCACCAAGTTTAAAGATTCACGAGGAACTTCAAAAGTTTCAGGAAATAATGTCCTTTGATAGTACATTTATCGTGCTGTTGAAGATATAGAGGTGAGTCTATAAATTATGAGAAATTAAGGGTGTGTGATTGCTCCAAGCTCATTAGAGGACTAAAACTCATCAAAATAAAACACTTTTACCAAGCAGAGACCCTCTGGAGGTGCCGGTTTAGATGGATTACTGTCTCTATCAAAATATCTTATTTTTGAATCGTTTTCAATTGGTAATCTCTGCTCTAATAAATCCAAAAAAACACTCTCATTTAACTTGCCTCTACACACATCGAAAGCAGTCCCCATCATATTTCTTATTAATAAAAATCACAACGAGTATGGGTATCAAAAGAAGAGCATTCTAAAGACGCTATAAACCGACAAATTAGAAATACGTACCTCACCATTTTGTATAAAGCCCCATTCAGGGTAACATCAATACGATAATTTCCATCTCCACTTCTAAGGATACTATGATCATCACTATGATGGGTACTACTTTCGCGAACTAAACTCACACTATGGACCGTTCTAATTGTGTCAGTATTCTCTGCTGTTTTACCTTGCTTGCGAGCATTTTGCTCAATAGCTGCACTAAAAGCTCTGAAGTCATGAGTCCCTTCAAAATGTTTTAGAATCATTTCTAATTTTCTAATGTCGAAGTCTGGGTCGTGGATATGAGCCCTAGTATATCGTTGCATTGGGTCCATTGCCGCACCCACATATATACGATAGGAGTAAATTTTTTTGATGGAGCTCGCAATGGCGTGCCAAGAATAAAGTGTATCTTCCTTTCCTTCTATTTTTATTATTGAGGAAGGAGCAAATGATAAATCCCATACTCTTACATCTTTGGAAATCATACTGTTTATCGAGTGCTGGAGTTCTTCTAAATTTAATGTTTCCATGATTTTTTCGTTATGCGTAGAAGATATGTTTGTAATATTTTGAAGAGATTGCATGGATTCCATCGAGTGCAGATCAAAATGGAAGGCTTGACCACGAGCGTGTACACCTGCATCTGTTCTACCTGCACCAACAACTCTTATGGTGCGATTGAATCTTCTTGAAAGAACTTTTTCCAACTCACCCTATAAATAAATTCATATCCATGAGAAAAGTTGATATTTAGTTTTGTAAGGAATGCTCAAAATTGAAAAGTAAGTCATGAAGTGCATTGGTTGAATACCTGAATAGTTCGAAGATTTGGTTGGTATTGCCATCCACCGAAACTTGTGCCATCGTACGCTATTCGTCCTCGGCATCGAATGGCTTGTTTACGATTTGGACTAAGATTTTGATCATTTGCATAGATATTTTCCTGTTCCTTCGACGCATTCGGTACCGAATAAATTTGATGTCGATGATTTGCTTGTTGGATAACGGATCGTTCTGGTTTTATCTTTATTTGCACCTTTGAGTTGGAAATAAATGCTGAGTGAAAAATGGGTGATAAAAATAAAGGAGATTGAAACTTATATTTGGTGAAGATTTCATTTCCTTTTGAAGCACTAAGTAATGTGGATGATAACCAAGTGAAGCAAAGAATTATTCGGAGCCACTCAGTTGGTTTTAGTGTCATTATTGTTGACGAATGATTATAATAAAAAGTAACGATAATTTTTTTTATAATTCTTTCGAGTTTTGGGTATACCGTAGCTTGCGTACGTCATATTGAGTCGGAGTGCGTAGATTCATCCTACTGCACTTGGCTTTCGTGGATCTTGGTTTTTTCGTGTCAATTCTCATAATGAAAAATAAGATTTTGACCTCCCCGGACCTCCAAAAGTACTTTGTCCATAACTTGAGATTCAATTTTATCTGCTGATACCCTAATATAAAAATCGGGAGACTCATTTTGGTGCAAATGTGAAATATTATAGGCCTCCTTCTAAGATACTTACGTCCTGTGAAAAAGGATTTTGTTCGCAATCGAGTTGTCCCTTACTTTTGATTGAAAAACAAATAAAAACAAACACGAATGTGTGGGTTCATTTGCTTTGCTTTTCACTTCGTTTTCATTGTCACAATGTTTGAGATACTGTTTAAGGCACTTGGTCTACTATACAGTTTAGCCAAACGTTCCTACTTATTTATATTATGTGCGCCTCAGTTATCAGATTGGTGTTTCTCTAATAAAACTTAAGCGTTTTTTTAAGGATGAAACAAAATTTAATTACTGGGTGAGCGTTTCTATCGAAGTGTTGTAGAAAAATTAGATATCATTTACAATAATCTGCAGCTTAATAAAAAGAAACAGTTTACAAGTCGCATATACGTCAATATTCGTTGACAAAGATATCTTGGGCTAAATAATAATTCAAAGAATCGAGGAGGTATTTATCTGGCTTCAGTGCCTTCTCCGCCCTCAGGTTCACCACCACGCCCTCCACTGTATCCCCTTTCATCAGACCTGTATCCTCGTTCATATGTTCCACCTACTCCCCTACTACGTCTATATTCATCGTACTCGCGGTCTTCACCTCTATCTCTACCTCCACGATCATAACCACCTCGTCCTCCACGACGATCTCCGTCGATGTCTCTACTTCGATAGTCATCCCTATCTCTGCCATTCATATACTCTCTACCACCCCTTGGTTTTCGATACATTGGCGGGCTACGAGAGCGGCTTCTGCTGGAGGGTCTGCGACGTTCGTAATCAAGACGATCAGGGCTCCTGTCTTCACGCCATGCACCCCTAGGTCCACGAGCAGGTGGGCGGTCATCATATTTATCATCGCCTCTGAATGGACCACGACGTGGACCGTCCTCATATCTCCCTCCGCGCCTACGGTCGTCCCTTCTGTAGTCTGCGGGACCTCGATCGGATCCATAATCACGCCTTTCACGATAGGGTCTTCCACGGTAATCATCTCTTGGTCTGTCCCTGAATGGTCTACGATCATCACTCATTCTTCTGGCCACGTATTCAACAGTAATGGCACTTTGATCAAGCTTCCCTCCATTAGTAGCTTCTTTTGCAGCTTTAGCTTGTTCCACATTGGCGAATTGTACAAAAGCATAATTTCGTTTCATATCGATTCGAATCAATTCCCCATACGGAGAAAACAGCATTTCCAAATCTTCTTTACGGGTAGTCTCTTCATGAAAGTTGACCACAAATAAAGTCTCATTTGGGACAATTTTTTCACGGCGAATATCTTCTTTCCGTTTCACCCGTCCATCTCCACGAGCAAACTCTGCACGGAGTTGCTTGGATACTTTATCAATTTGACTATTAAAATCGGATTTTTTCATTGGAGAGAAATTGGCGATGAAGGGTGAAACAGTAAATGGTTGAGTGAGAAGAAAGAATGTTGTATTGAGGATGTGATGCGATGAAAAACATGAGAGTATGTCAATAAGTAGTAGTATGCGAAGAAACATAAACGACGATTTGAAGAAGATCAAGGATTGAAGGGAAGATGAAATAGGCGAAGATGATGCGTATTGATGAGTCGGAGAAAAGGCATTTCAGCAAAATTCTACAAGTTATGGTTGATCAATCAGAAACAGGATGGAAACGACGATGAATAAACAAATGGTGTGTATGCTCGATTGATATTGTAGATAATGACGACTCGACAGGAGATCAGATAGGATGTCAACGAATGATGATAGTAGTAGGACGAGAGTACGTGAAGATGAAAATAAACGATGTTGATGATCTCCTTTTCTTGAATAATGTGGAGTTCAATGGCTTTATGAAGATCTTCATCTTTGGATGCAAACAAAAAAAATCAGGTTGTGATAGCCATCTACTTAGGCTGATGAAGATCGATAACCTACGTACGTAGGACGAAAAAAGTGAGGATAATGGTTGGAGAATTACTTAGTGTAGCTTACATTCCGTTCACACCTTCCACAAATTTCATGATGCGCTCTTTGTCTTCAGGTGATTTGGCATCCTTCAAATATACGAAGCAGAAGCCACGTTTCATGTCAACCCTCTGCGTTGGTATGGGCTGATCTCTCTGCTCGAACATGTCTTGAACATCTTCGGCCATACAGTAAGAGCTTAGATTGCCCAAGAAAACGGTCGGCATAAAAACCCCTCCAGGGTCCATGGAACCCCTATTTTCTTGGGGAGGGCGTTCAATCTCATCGCGCATCATTGAATCGTCTTTTGGAGGAGCTGGCTCCATATCGTTAGGTGGCGCTTCGGTTGTTTCCATGATGACCCTTCACTACCGCCAAAAAATTAATTTATAAGCCTGCAATCCGTTTCATTTAATCACGTGTATTCATTCCTTATGTAGAAGATTGCTTAAAAGGTTTGATCACTAATTACATAGGATTAATTAAGTATAATATACCAAAACACGATTCAGGCAGTCTCTAATTATTAAATTTTTAAAGTAGGTACCGTATCTTTTATTGGTTGGACGTAAGTGAATGATTTTACATGAAAAGCAATAATTTTTTAATGTTCACTTTCTACGTCGTAAAATTATTACCGATCCGTTCTAAACAAGAGTATCGTATTCACGATAGTATATATGGCGCATATATATGAAACCAGATTTATTCATTCGTTGGTGCCTAATAATGACATTTTGTAAAAAGAAAAGGCAGGGCCCGGATTTTGTGCCCCATCATCAAATACACATCATGACCATCCAATGTTTCATCACAAATATAAATAGTTTAAAATAAGTTGCAGAATATTTATTTTCAACATGACGGACCGTAAACGCAGATTGGATGTAGAAGGCTTGAAAACTAAGTCAAGCAAAACTTCTGATTCTAGGATTAATCCATGGACAAATGAACCATACAGCCAAAAATACTATGATATTCTCAGTAAACGCACCAAACTTCCAGTGTACGCATTTCAGAAAAGATTGATCGAAACAATCCGTGAAAATCAAGTTGTTGTAATTGAGGGAGAAACAGGTTCTGGTAAAACGACTCAAATTCCGCAGTTTCTGGTTGATGCAGGTTTTTCCAATCAAGGTAAAACATGCACTGCATGTACACAGCCACGTCGTGTTGCTGCAACCTCGATTGCGGCTAGGGTGGCAGATGAAATGGATGTTGAATTGGGATATGAAGTGGGTTACACAATTCGTTTTGAAGATGTTAGTGATCCGTCTCGCACGGTTCTTAAATTCGTCACAGATGGTATGCTTCTACGTGAGGCAATGAGTGACCCAATGCTAAAACGATACTCTGTGATTGTTCTAGATGAGGCTCATGAACGTACGTTAGCAACTGATGTGTTGATGGGATTATTGCAGGAGCTTCTTCCAAAACGAAAAGATTTGAAATTAGTGGTGATGTCTGCTACTCTTGATGCGGGGAAATTTCAAGATTATTTTCATGGTGCTCCTCTTCTCAAAGTGCCAGGTCGCACACATCCAGTGGAAGTATTCTACACTGCTAAGCCAGAACGAAATTATGTAGAAGCTGCCACAAGAACATGTCTGCAAATACATAAATGTGAACCTCCTGGAGATATTCTACTTTTTTTGACTGGAGAGCTTGAAATTGAAACTGCTTGCGAAGAAATTAGAGGAGCAGCTTCAGAGTTTGGACCTGATGTACCTCAATTAGTTGTGTATCCTTTATACTCATCTCTTCCTCCTCAACAACAGAAAAAAATATTTGACAAAGCACCAGGACCAAAGGTAACAGGGGGTAAACCTGGTCGAAAAATAATAGTCAGTACTAACATCGCTGAGACATCTCTTACTATTGATGGAATTGGTAAGAACGTTGAATTATTTCGATACGAATTTGGGGTTTAAGCTTACCATGCACTTTTTTCATTCTTCAATCAGTTTATGTCGTTGATCCTGGGTTTTCTAAGCAAAAAGTTTATAACCCTCGAATTCGGGTAGAGAGTCTTTTAGTATCGCCAATTAGTAGAGCCTCTGCACGTCAGCGCTCAGGTCGAGGTAAGAACATTTTGTTTACTATTTTTTTTCTTCCTATGGTTTATTACTCACATAATATACAATTGATTATTTTATCACACAGCTGGACGTACCCGTCCAGGTAAATGTTTCCGACTTTACACAGAAGAAAGTTTCCACCGTGACTTGCAAGAAACTACCTACCCTGAAATCCTAAGAAGCAAAATGAGTAGCGTTGTTTTAACTTTAAAAAAACTAGGTATTGATGATTTAGTGCATTTCGATTTCATGGACCCTCCAGCTCCCGAGACATTGATGCGAGCTTTAGAATTACTAAATTATTTAGGAGCACTTGATGATGAAGGCGAGCTTACTCCTTTCGGTTATCAAATGAGTGATTTACCCATCGATCCCCAACTTGCTAAAGTTTTAATTTCTTCTTCCTCACATTATCAGTGCTCCAATGAAATTTTGAGTATTGTTGCATGTTTATCTGTTCCTCAAATATTTATGAGACCTAAGGAAGCAGCCAAGGCAGCAGATGAAGCCAAAGCAAACTTTACAAATTCGGAGGGCGATCATTTGACTTTACTTAATGCTTATCAAGCATACCAAGAGGTTCAAGAGAGAGATCGTAAAACATGGTGCTGGGATAATTTTCTCAATGAAAGAAGTCTTGTTTCAGCTTCAAATGTTCGTCGCCAGCTGGCTGGAATATTACGCAAACTGGATTTACCGATAGGCGGCAATGATCCAAATTCAGCAGGTTATTACCATAATATACGTTTGGCACTTACTGCTGGGATGTTCATGCAAACAGCTTATAAGCAAAGAAACGGAAATTATTTGACAGTAAAAGATAATCAGATCGTGCACATTCATCCAAGTTCTGTGGTAGATTCTAAACCTGAGTGGGTGGTCTTCGAGGAGTTCGCTTTAACAACAAAAAATTATATTCGAACTGTCACTACAACAACTGTCGAATGGCTTGTTGAACTCGCTCCTCATTACTTTGATTTGGAAAACTTTCCAGAATGCGAGGCGAAAGCAGAATTAGAGTTAGCTTACAGAAAACTTGCCCATAAATCTCGTCGGTAATTTTTATTAAAACAAGTAAAGCACAGTAAATATATTTAATTGATGGTAACCTTCAACCTAGTCAAGTATGAGGTTTAAAAATAAATTGAATAAGAAGTTTTCTAAAAAAAAAATCGTTGGAGTAGTTCTAGGAATAGTCAATAATCAGTCAGGTTCCGTTCGTTTATTTTTATTTGAATAAGTTTGTAGTATTGACGGTGAGATCCAAATGAATACCAACGTAATTATATGAATTTTCCAAAAACTGGTTTCATCAAAGGCAGCAAATCATTTCACCTCTTGCCCCTGCATGTCATTTTGCTCATTCTGATCTGTTATATTTGATTTTTGTTGCTCTTGCTCAGGTTTTTGTTCCTGTTGTAAACCAGCTCCATATAAATTTTTGTTCCTACTTTGCCATGCGTAGTATTGCTGTTCATGCACAAAATTACGAAAAGGCATATTGGCAATTTCTCTTCGAAACCTTTCGTTATTCAATATCAAATCCAAGAAGTGAAGTGCATGTGGATATGTTATGAACCTCACATATTCAGGAGTTTTCCAGTAAGTTAGATATTCTAAGAAAGAGAGAAATTCAGGATCAGAAAGAAGTCCTGTTGTGGCTAGATTATGTAAGTATGCTGGAGATGCAAGACACTGAATAAATTCAAGTTCCAATTCAAATCTGTTCGAAGGAAGAACGTCATCAGTATTAATATCTTTCGCGCTGGTATCTTCATTGGTTTGATTTGAAGATTCCCTGTTATCGGATGAATGCTCCATATCACCTGTTAATCTGTGACCTATGTGCGTACTAAAACAACGCTGGTGTCGTTATCATAAATCGAAACTCTTTTCTATCCTAATCGAAGAAGAATCTTTAATGTTAAGTTGACTTTGGAGAGAGAACCAAGGATAATAAGCAGAAAAGTTAAAGGACTACTAGTACTTATACTCCTCAAAGTAATGACACCAATTGCAATATGTACTCTATGCCTTCACAATGAGACCGTAAACTAATTGTAGAATTCTACGCAGCAAAATAAAAAATGAGTTCGCTTTTCCACACCAAAGAAATTAGGTAAAATGCTCACATGAAGCTAAAAATTACCTTAAATTCGTGGTTTGATGTTTGACAATATTCATGACTATCTCTATAATGTTTGCAAAATTAAAAGTTGAAAGCTCTTATCCTATATTAAAATTCTTCCTTTTCAATTGTCAAATCTGCTTATTTATTATTTTCTCAATATTTTTTCCCTCCTGCTGTTTTATAACATACATTTGTGGGCTTTTGTTCATGTGATCATTTCGGCATCTTCATCACGAATAAAAACACATCAATATTTATACGAAGAAACTCCTAAATCTCCTCATTAAAATGTCAAAAGATACATTACAGTCTCTGCTGCTGTCGTCATCTTCTTCATCCACCATATGTTCATAATAATCATCCACCCACTGCTCATCTTCTTCGTCTTCGATAAAAGCCATTCTCTTATCAACACCATCACACGCCCCAAAAAATGCCTGCGATATCCTCCCATCTTCAAATTTTTCAATAAGACTTTCACCTGTTTCAAAGTAAATTAAAGCATCATGAAAGAAATTAGAATCTCGTGTAATTTCATCAAATGAAACCAACTTCGTTGCATTTAAATGAAAATAAATGATATATCACTTACCATTGAAATCAATTGAATAGTATCCGTCTCCGTGCTCGCAGCAAATTCCATCTTTATAATTGTCTCTCATCTGAAATCTATAACATTTGTTTTTATTGCGACATTTTCCCCAAGTATATAATTGATTATTGTTAAACCTATTCTTCTTCTTGAATATTTTGAATCTGTCTTTGTTGGCTTGGTAAAGGGATAAATGAAACCTGTTTTTGTCGGACTTAGCCCATTTATCTACTTGGATGGTTACGCTCATGTAAGCCTGATTTGCTTTGCTACATTGTGGAGTGCTGGATGTAGGACTAGATGAAGGACTAGATGAAGGACTTGACGTAGGAATTGTTGTGGATACACCTGTTGGACTCGATGAAGGCTTGATCGTCGGGGTCATTGTTGGACTAGAAGTAGGACTTGCTGTAAAACTAGGCGTAGGGTTTGGAGTAGAACCAGGTGATGGATTAGGTGTGGGATTTGGTGTGGGATTTGGTGTGGGATTTGGAGTGGAACCTGGTGATGGATTAGGTGTGGGATTTGGAGTGGAACCAGGTGATGGATTTGGTGTGGGATTTGGAGTGGGACCAGGTGATGGATTTGGTGTGGGATTTGGAGTGGGACCAGGTGATGGATTTGGTGTGGGATTTGGACTAGATGTCGCTTCTAGCCCTCGGTATAAGCTAACTTGAGATATCATTCTATTTGTTTGATCTTCTGTAAATCGATACATACAGCAATCATCTGTA
>Ga0209092_10003172_pt1 | contig 14533 bp, 16 predicted proteins | sample FraStrMetagenome_FD_187446 | JGI IMG/M metagenome (GOLD analysis project Ga0209092, IMG submission 187446) | Marine eukaryotic phytoplankton communities from Arctic Ocean - Fram Strait ARC3M Metagenome (SPAdes) (version 2) | ecosystem: Environmental > Aquatic > Marine > Oceanic | place: Fram...
TGTCAGCTTATCTCGCCACAACCGTTCAAATCCGTCCGGCGCATTCTCATTGCGCTCTGAAACCAATTTGATGTCGGCGACATTGGAATCTTCATCCGACCAAATGTTGCCATGGATCACAACTGTGATGTCAGGGTGCAGCACGTTAAACTCAATGACCATGCGGGTCAGCCAGTTTTGGGCCAAAGAAATTGGGCACGCGATCACGACCTTTTTCTCATACAGGTTTGTGATGATGGCCTCGGTCGCATTGTCAATTTCAGCCAAAGCATGGCGTACAGAGGGCAAATAAGCCTCTCCCAACGTCGTCAAGGCAAGGCTACGAGGATAGCGCGTGAACAGTGGCCTGCCGATAAATTCCTCAAGCGATCGCACATGATTGCTAATAGCTGACTGCGTGTAATTGAGCTCAGCTGCGGCAGCTGTAAAGCTGAGGTGTCGGGCGGCGGCCTCAAAAGAACGCACAAAATTCAGATAAGGCTTTTTTTCCACCTGCCAAAGTCCACAAATTATTTTCAATCACTATAATTACATCATATGATTTTAATGGTCAAAATTAAAAGCCCCTTAGGGTCTTTTATCTTGGCGGGTTAAAGTAGCCACGATGCTTTACACTTTTCTTTGAAAACACATCTAAGGAGTAGTGATAGTGGCACGTGAACGGCGATCTGGCGGTAGAAAAGCAAAATCTGGCAGGTCCTTTCAAGGGATCACGCAACTGCCATGGCAACAGGTCAAGAACAGCCATTCGCCGATGGAGATGTTGAACCCCGATCAGCTCGATCAGCTCCACAAAACGTCACTTCGCATTCTGTCTGAAGCTGGCATCAGAGTTATGAGCGACAAGGTTCTTGATATCTTTGAGGCCACAGGTGCCATTATTGACCGTGACGAGATGCTGATCCGCATTGATGAAAGCATTGTTGATGCTGTGATTGAAACGGTGCCATCAGAATTCACCCTTACATCACGCAACCAAGACAAACAGATCATTCTGGGCGGCAACAATATGAACTTTAGCCTCGTTGCGGGCCCGCCGTTTGTGCACGATATGATTAATGGACGTAGACAAGGCAATCACACCGACTATGTCAATTTCATTAAGCTCGCGCATCACTTTAATGCTGTAACAATGCTTGGCAACCAGGTCATGGCCCCGCTAGAGTTGCCTGCCAACTCACGCCACCTTGATACCTATCTTGCGAATCTCACCTATAGTGACCTGTCGTTCCATTGTACGGCGATTGGACGCGGTCGGGCATTGGATGGCATCAATATGATGGCAATCAGCCGCGGTATTACGGTTGAGGAAATGAAGTCTTCCCCCGGTTTGATGACCATCATTTCTGTCAACTCGCCCCGTCTACTGGACGAGTCGATGTCAGACGGTTTAATCGCCATGGCTGAACACAACCAACCCGTCGCTGTCACGCCGTTTACACTGATGGGAGCGATGACCCCTGTGACGTTGCCCGCGGCTCTTGCCCAACAAAATGCTGAGGCGCTCTTTGGTGTCGCACTTACGCAATTGGTCAATCCTGGCGCGCCTGTCATGTATGGGTCGTTCACGTCTAACGTTGATATGAAATCTGGTGCACCCGCATTTGGAACACCAGAAAATACCAAAGCCAATATCATCGGCGGCCAACTGGCCCGCCGCTATGGCATCCCCTACCGCACATCTAACGCTAACGCGTCAAACGCAGTTGATTTGCAGGCAACCTATGAGACGATGATGTCGTCTTGGGGCGCTGTCCTTGGTGGGGCAAATATCGTCTACCACGCGGCGGGTTGGCTCGAAGGCGGTCTAACGGCGTCTTATGAAAAGTTCATCCTTGATATCGAGATCATACAAAACATGATCGAGTTCATGAAACCAATGAAGTTTGACGCCGAGGAATTGGGTTTAGAGACAATCAAATCCGTGCCAACCGGGGGCCATTTCTTTGGCACCGACCATACTATGGCTCGCTATGAGACTGCATTTTACAGCCCTATGCTGTCTGATTGGACGAACTATGAGAATTGGGAAATGGCCGGTGCCAAAACTGCCTTGGACCGTGCAACTGAACTTTGGCAGCAAGCATTGCGCGATTATGAAGAGCCCAAAATGACGGAAGATCGCAAAGAAGCGCTGGACGACTATGTCACCCGCCGCCGCATGGAAATTGGGACCGATGAGCCCTGAAAAAGGCACTGTCAGACAAAACTACTTGAGATCGGACGAGCGACTTTATAGCGTTTTCTAATGATAAAACATTCTCCATTTCGCTACTTTAAAACCAGCCCTGAAGTCATTCGCTTGGCGGTGATGCTGTATGTTCGTTTCCCGCTTTCGCTCCGTAATGTTGAGGACCTTCTTCATGAACGGGGTGTAGATGTAAGCCATGAAACGGTCCGGTTTTGGTGGAACCGCCTCGGGCCAATGTTTGCATCAGAGATTACGAGGAAAAGACGTAACCAGGCGCGCAGTCACTCGAATTGGCAGTGACACTTTGATGAGGTCTTTGTGAAGATCAACGGTGAACGGCACTACCTTTGGCGTGCTGTAGATCACGAAGGTGAAGTTCTGGAAAGTTATGTGAGTAAGCGCCGAGATCGCAAAGCCGCATTGAAATTCATCAGAAAATCAATGAAGCGCAATGGCCAACCTAAAATTATAGTAACAGACAAACTGCGGTCCTACCGCGCAGCGATGGTGATCATAGGAAATGCTGACCGGCAAGAAACAGGTCGCTGGTTAAACAACAGAACTGAGAATTCTCATTTACCGTTCAGGCGACGAGAGAGGGCGATGCTAAGATTTCGACGAACGGCAACCTTGCAGAAATTCGTCTCAATCCACGCTTCAATTCAGAACCATTTCAACCAAGAACGCCATCTCTATTCATGCACCAATTTCAAGCTGAACCGTGCCGCTGCTCTCGCTGAGTGGCGGCAATTATTGAGCGCATAGATTTAGGCTGTGCCAGCAATCTGCTGCGTGTTCTCATTTGTCTGACAGCTTCATTGCAAGCTTTGACGCGTGATAACGACCTCAAGGCCATAAACGCTGATGAAAGTGACGACGGGTCAGCCATTTTCACGGTTCACCTCAATGCAGGTCAGCGAGTATTGCGACTGACCCGCCGGCATGAGCTCGGCCGCACGGTAAAAGCTGACATTGGACACCTCACTGAAGAATTGTGAGCAAGGTGCAGCAGCCAAGCTTAACTGCCTTTGTTCATCATTCTAAGAAATATGCGGCGTCACAATCATAAGATTGGTTCAGGCGAGGGCATGGCGTTTCGTAACCCAACCCAACTCAACCCAATCCTATTCCAGCTCTCTTCGTTTTAGTTTGGGTGGCAGGGTGGCAAGCGGTTGTTTGTGCAAGTCCTTATCACTCCGCAAGGAACTCAAACAAGCGCGCCACAGCTTCGGCGCCGGGGTCTATATGTCCCTCTAGCTGTTCGGCGCTCAAGTAGGTTGCGCGCCCAGCTTTGGCTGTCGTGAGTGTGGCGGTATACTGGGCCCCTTTGCGGGCTGCTAACGCTGCAGGTTTGGTACCCGATTTCAGCGCCTCTAAAGCTGGCAATAGCGCGTCAACCATGGTTCGATCACCGGGATTTGCGCCGCCGATTTGACGCATCCGGTCCAGACCTGCCTGCAATGCTTCGCGCATTGGTTTGCCAGAAGAAGAGGCATCCCCGGCCGCAGTAAAGAAAATTGCCAGCAATACGCCAGAGGACCCCCCCATGGTTTGACTGAGTTCTAGACCAATGGCGCGATAGAGCTGTGTGTGATCTGCCAGTGGCAGGCTGTCCATCGCATCAATTAGGGCGCGGGCGGCCGTGGCCAGTGTCGAACCCGTATCTCCGTCACCAGATTTCGCATCCAAGGCATTCAGATCATCTTTAGACGCGATCAGCTGTTCGCAACATTTGGTCAAAAAGGCCTTGGTGGGTTCATGTGCAGATGCCGGGACGCGCACCGGAGATAACCCATCAGGCAAAGGCAGAACGGGCGTAGCGACCACCGGGTTGCAACCCGGCCATGCGGGTGCCGTGGTCGATTGCGACAAAAGCGTATCATCACCTTTAGACAACGCCATCACAGAAACCGAGAATCCGTGCATATCAAGAGCCGTCATCAACGCTGCAGGTCCAACGATAAATTTAATTTGATCTGTAATTTCACCTGAAAGCAGGCTGTGTGTCAGGATTGACATTTCAAGAACCGAAGCCGCCCCAAGGTTGTTGATCAAGACTGCATGTGGACCTTCCGACATTGTTGCAACCAACCGATCAGTGACTTTGCTTATCGCGTCTGCCGCTCCGTTTGAGGCGACCTGTTCAATGCCTGCCTCGCCGTGAATGCCCAGTCCAAGTTCAGCCATTCCATGGGGAATGCGGTTTTCTTTTGGAGATTCTGGCACAGTGCAAGTGTCCAGCGACATCCCGATGCTGCGGCTGGCGTCAATCACGCGCTCTGCGGTCAAAGTGCAGGCGTCCAGATCTGCGCCATTTTCAGCCATCGCCCCGGCAATTTTATGCACGAAAAGCGTTCCGGCCAAACCCCGCGCCTGCGGCAGGTCTGGCAGGGCGATGTCATCATCAACGATCACCATGCTGACTTTATGGCCAAATGCCCGCGCACGCTCGGCGGCGAGACCGAAATTCAATCTGTCTCCAGTGTAATTTTTTACGATCAAAAGGCAGCCTGAATGTCCAGTCACCGCCAATATTCCCGCTAAGACCGCATCGGCAGAAGGAGAGGCAAATACATCGCCACAAACCGCTGCCGTCAGCATACCTTTACCGATAAAACCGGCATGGGCAGGTTCATGGCCCGATCCTCCACCCGTGACCAAAGCAACTTTGGATTTGTCCCAGTCGGCCCGTACCACAACGCGAATATGCGGATAGCCGTCAAGCCGTGTGAGCGTCCCACCAGAGGCCGCAATTGTTCCGTCAATGGCCTCTGTGACCATATCTTCTTTTGCATTGATGAATTGTTTCATGAACTTCCCCTTAAGTCAGACGCGCGCCGACGGCGTCGAAATAGAACGGATTTTGTGGACGAATTTTGACGGTATCCCCATCTTTTAAAGTCGTATGTGCATCAGTGACGGTGATAAGGGCATGGTCCTTAAATGACAGATGCAGGCGGGTTTGGTCGCCCAAGCGCTCAATGCGCTGGACCAGACTATCTTCTCCCTCACCCTGCATGATTTGCTCGGGCCTGAGCCCTATTGTTACGGCCCCATCTGGCGCGCCACCAAACACATCCGCAGGCAGCACATTGATCCGGGGCTGGCCTAAGCGACTGGCGGCATAAACGCTGACTGGGTTTTCGTAAATATCACGTGGGGCACCAAATTGAACAAGTTTGCCTTGATCCAAGACGCCGATATGGGTCGCCATTGTCATCGCCTCAATCTGATCGTGGGTGACATAAAGCAATGTCGCGCCAGAATTGGCCTGAATACTTTTAAGCTCGATCCGCAAGTCCGACCGAAGCTTGGCGTCCAGAGAACTGAGTGGTTCATCCATTAAAAACACCGACGGGTTGCGCACTAGTGCCCGCCCGATAGACACACGCTGCATTTCTCCACCCGACAGGTCGGTTGCTTTGTTGTCAAGTTTGTGGCTGATTTGTAGCACCTCAGCAACCTCACTCACTTGGCGTTTCATTTCATCTGCTGGTGTTTTTAGGATTGGTGATTTTAGAGGAAACTCGAGGTTCTGTCGCACAGTTAGATGTGGATAAAGCGAATATTGCTGGAACACCATCGCCACATCGCGCTGCGCCGGGGTGAGCCCATCCATATCGCGCCCACCAATACTGATGCGGCCGCTTTCGGGTTTATCCAGTCCCGAGACCATCCTCAATGTCGTCGTTTTACCCGCACCTGTTGGCCCTAGCAATACGACGAAGGACCCATCTGGGATTGTCATCGTCACATCATCAAGCGCCACATCGGCGCCATAAGATTTGCAAACATTTGTGAGGTTTACTTCAGCCACGGCCCAACACTCCTTCGTTTGCCTCACTCAAAAGGGCGTTGCCCGATTTTGCATCAAACAAACTCACAGTGCGGGGATGAAAGGCAAGACCAATAGTTTCACCAATGGTCACATTAACAGACGCTGCAATCCGCGCTTTTATCACCCCATTGGGTGTGCCCAGCACGACAATCTGGGTCGTTCCAAGATATTCCGTTGCGATGACACGCCCATGATAACCGGCACTGTCATCGAAACGTATATGTTCGGGCCGTATCCCAAAGGTAAGGTCGCCATTTGCGCCCTGTCGCATCTTGGGGATCGACATGTGAACGCCACCCAAGTCCACACTGTCAGTATCCTTGCTGACCATCCCATTGAAGTCGAGAAAGTTCATTGGTGGCGACCCGATAAACTGGGCCACAAATTTTGTGGCAGGCCAATCATAAATATCCTGCGGCACGCCAAACTGTTCGACGACACCATGGTTCATAACAACGATCTTGTCGCCCATTTGCATGGCTTCTAACTGATCATGCGTCACGTAAACGGTCGTGGCCCCCATACGGTCATGCAAGGCACGGAGCTCTTGAGACATATGTTCACGAAATTCTGCATCCAACGCACCGAGTGGTTCATCCATAAAGAACGCCTTTGGATCACGAACAATGGCACGGCCCAGCGCGACACGCTGACGGTCACCGCCTGAGAGACCACCAACTGGTCGGTCCAGCATGTGGGTGATCCCCAAAATTTCGGCGATTTCGGCAACTTTCTTTTTTACCTGTGCTTTTGGCATTCCTTGACTGACCAGCGGGTAAGAGATGTTCTTACGCACGTTCATATGGGGATACAGAGCAAACATCTGAAAAACAAAAGCAATATCGCGCTGGCTAGCAGGCTTTTGGCCGACCTCGTCACCATCAATGTAAATTTCACCCGATGTTGGCAGCTCTAGCCCAGCCATCATTCGCAGCGTTGTTGTCTTTCCGCAGCCTGAGGGGCCAAGCAACATGAAAAACTCGCCGTCTTCGATGGTAAAGCTTGACGACTGAACTGCGGTGAATGACCCGAATTCCTTGCGCACGTTTTCAATTCTGATCTGCGCCATAGATTACTCCGGGAAGTGGCTGACGATAATGAACATCACCGTCCCAACAAGGGTGACGATAAACGAATAGCTATAGACCGCTAGTACGAAGGGCTGCATCAGCATGATCACCCCGACTGCAATCAAAACGGTGGCCACCATTTCCCAGGCTCCCCGTCGAAACGTCAACAAACCATTGATAAAATCCCTCATTTGCGGACCGCTCCGAATGTAATCCCGCGCAGAAGATGTTTGCGCAATAGAATAGTGAAAACCATGACCGGCACGAGAAAAATTGTCGCCCCTGCAGCCACCGCAGGCCAGTCCTTGCCGCTTGTCCCGATTATATTGGGAATAAACGGGGGGGCGGTTTGGGCCGTACCAGAGGTTAGCAAGACAGCAAATGCATATTCGTTCCACGCAAAAATAAGGCAGAATATCGCGGTTGAGGCGATGCCAGTGGCCGCTTGCGGCAGAACAACTTTGATGAAGGCTTGAAACCGGGTGTAGCCGTCAATCAACGCCGCCTCTTCATATTCTATGGGGATTTCATCGATAAAACCCTTCAACAGCCAGACCGATAGCGACAGGTTCACGGCGGTATAAAGCAAGATCATGCCCAGATGGGTATCATTGAGCCCAAGATTGCGAAACATCAAGAAAATCGGGATTGCGACGGCGATGGGAGGCATCATCCGTGTTGAGAGAATAAAGAACAGCAAGTCATCTTTCAACGGCACACGGAAACGGCTGAATGCATAGGCCGCAGCGGTGCCAAGGATCATGCAAAGCGCGGTCGAGCCAAATCCAATAATGACCGAGTTGGTGAAGCGCTGACCGTATTTGGACGGGCCAGAGATGACTGTGCCGCGTTCGCGCACAATCGTGTCATACCACGTTACCGGCGGACCTGCTTCTTGCAACATTTGCTCGGTGGCACGTGTGCGGTCTGTGAACAAGTTCACATAGCCCTCTAATGTTGGTTCAAACATCACGACAGGTGGGTAAGCAATTGAATCAGTGGGAGATTTAAAGCCAGTAGCGATAATCCACAGCAGCGGTATTAACGTGATTGCCGCATATCCAACCACCAGAAGGCCGGCGAACCATTTGGTTCGGATGGACGGGTCAGTAACAGAAAAGCTCATCGTTCTTTCACTTTATTCAAGGCTTTCACGTAAATCGACGCGAGGCCAAAGACGGTGACGAATAGAATGACAGCATAGGCGGAGGAATAGCCGGTGCGCCATTTTTCGAACGCCTCTCGTTTGAGGTCGATCGAAGTCAGGGTCGTGATGTTGCCCGGGCCGCCACCGGTGAGTTGAACCACAAGATCAAACATCTTGAAGTTCTCGATCCCTCGGAACAAAACTGCCAGCATCAAAAATGGCAAAGCCATCGGAATAGTAATCGTCCAGAACTGTCGCCATTTGCTGGCGCGGTCACATTCTGCGGCCTCATAGATACTGTCGGGAATAGATCGCAGACCGGCCAAACATATCAGCATAACAAAAGGTGTCCACATCCATGTATCGGCAATCACAATCGCCCAAGGGGCTAGGTGGACATCACCAATCATCGAAAAACTGGCAGGATCTGCACCGGTGAAAAAAGCGATGACATAGTTAAACAATCCAATTTGTGGCTGGTAGAGAAAGGTCCAAAAGTTACCAACAACGGCTGGGGACAGCATCATTGGGAAGACGATAACCGTCGTCCAGAGATCATTACCCTTGAATTTCTTGTTGATCAGAAAGGCCAGCGTGAATCCGATCAAAACTTGTAGAACAATTGTCCAAATCAGAAAATGCGCCGTCGCCTGCATTGTGTTCCAGATATCAGGATCGCTTAAAATACGTTCATAGTTCCGCAGACCCACCCATTCTATTTCTTTATTGGGCCGGTTCACGCGAAAGTTGGTGAAACTTAACCGGATGGTCCAGATCAAAGGAAAGATATTGACTGCCAAGAGCAAAAACAGCGTCGGGGCGACAAAAATCCATGCGATGGTGCGGTCCGACAAGCTCCGAATCCGTCGGGCAACCCCGACGGGTGTGCCTTGTGCAACCTTGTCCAAGGGTGAAGTCTTCATGTCGGCATACCCCTTTGGCTGGCGATAAACTGCGCCCGCTTTGGACTTTTTTCTCAACTTTTAAGTCTTCCCCCCGATCGGCCAAGACCCGACCCGGGGAAAGTGTTCAGATCCAAATTCGGCATTGGATCTGAAAATAACAGCTTATAGTTTGCCTTCGTCTTCGAAGACTTCGGTCCAGTCACGCACCAGACCGTCAAGTGCTTCTTTCGCACTGCCTTCGCCTGCGACAACAAAATTGTGGACGCGATCCTGCATTGGCAGAAGAAGATCTGCATAGGCAGGTTCCGCCCAAAAATCTTTCACGATCGCCATAGAGTCGAGGAAGGTCTGCGCATAGGGCTGGCTGGTCGCGAACCCGGGGTCTTCAACCACGGCCTTAAGCGCCGAATAGCCCCCCAGTTCCCACCATTTTGCTTGAACCTGCGGCTGGGCGAACCACTGGATATATTCCAACGCAGCATCTTGCTTTTCAGAGGCAGCAACAACAGAAATCCCTTGGCCACCCAGCTGGGCGAACTGACCAGAGGGGCCAGCCGGATTGGGGAAGTACCCTGACTTGCCACCACCAACGTTGGCATCAGCTTCGACACCGGGCCAAATAAATGCAAAGTTCATTTGCATGGCGACCTGGCCTGAGCGATAGGCGTCGATATTTTCACCCATGTACCAGTTGGAAGAGCCGGGAGGCGTCGTGTTGTCATAAAGCTCTTTGTAGAACTCAAGTCCAGCAATGGCACCATCAGAGTTTACGAAGCCTTCCAAATCATAGGGCTTGTCAGGGTTTTCATACTGAAACCCATAGTTATACAGCGCGTTGGTGACACCCATTGTGATGCCTTCTGAGCCGCGCTCTGTATAGATCGCTGCCCCATAGACTTTGGTGCCGTCAATTTCGCGGCCTTGGAAGAATTCACCGATATCTTTAAGCTCTTCCAGAGATGCGGGAACACCCAAGGCACGGCCGTGGGCCTTTTGAAACTCTGCTTGCAGTTCTGGCCGCTCGAACCAATCCTTACGATACGTCCAGCCAACAACATCGCCAAACGCCGGCAATGCATAATAGTTTGGCGTTTTCTTTGGCCATTCAGCATAGCCGGTCACGGTCGCAGGAATGAAATCATCCATGGTGATGTTATTGGCATCAAAGAAATCGTTCAACTTTACATAATGCCCGTTTTCCGCACCGCCACCGATCCACTGGCTATCTCCGATCATCAAGTCACATAGCTTTCCGCCAGAGTTGAGTTCGTTCAGCATGCGATCTGCAAAGCTTGTCCAAGGCACAAATTCAAAGTTCATATTATGGCCGGATTCCGCCTCGAAATCCTTGCTGAGTTCAATCAAGGCATTTGCGGGATCCCAAGCTGCCCAACATAGGGTCAGATCGGTTGCGTGGCTGCCGGCCATCGCGGCAGTTGTTAAGCTTGTGGACAATAGCGCACCAGTTGCGGCGGCCATCATGAAATTGGGTTTCATCTACATTTCCTCCCAGAAACTGTTGTAACGGGCCTGACCTTTTCGTCATGACCCTCTAAAATAACTATAACTGATACACGTGCATCAAAACAAGTATTTATTGAGACACGTGTGTCATTTTTTGGTATAAGATTTTGAAAATAGGTGGTTTTCGTCACAGGTGTAGGCAAAATACCAAATGTAAACAATTGATAAATAAGAAGAAATAGATAAATAATGTTCGTAAAATCAACGACTCCACCAACCACAAAAGATCTCGCCAAGGCGGCAGGGGTAAGCCGAGCAACAGTCGACCGTGTGCTTAACGGGCGCGATGGTGTGAAGCAAAAAACCGCTGAGCGAGTAAATGCCGCGATTCGGGAATTGGGATTTGTGCGCAACCTGCAGGCTGCAAACCTTGCTCGTCAAAGAAACTATCGGTTTTTATTTGCACTTCCTCAGGCGCGTGACGAATTTGTCCAACAAATCGTGCGGCATGTCGAAGAAGCAACAGAGAGTTTTTCGGCAGATCAAGTCTGGGCGAGAGTCCAGCATATTAACGAGAATGACCCGCACAGCATTTCAGACTTTTTGAGATCTCTGGATGCAGAAGATGTTTCTGGCGTTGCGATTATGGCTCCAGAAACGCCGCAAGTGCGCGATGCGATCAAACGGCTTCAAGAGCGCAACATTGCAGCGTTGCCATTTATCTCAAACCAATCTGGCTTTGAAGAGAACTGCGTCAGTATCGACAATAGGGCGGCTGGGGCAACTGCGGCCACTTTGCTTGGACGTTTCACCCACGCCAAATCAGGCAGCTTAATGGTCGTATCTGAAAGTATGCAATCTCGCGACAGTCAAGATAGGCGTTTGGGTTTTGACGAAGTGATCAACACGCAATTTCGACATTTACGCGCCATCCCGTCCCTTGAAACTTACGGTGACGCCGAACGGGCAACAGCCATAATTACCGCGACGCTGTTGCGTAATCCTGATATCGTCGGGCTCTATATTATGTCGTCCGAAGCGCGTGCACCGTTAAAGGCAGTCGAGAACAGTCTGCTGAAAAATCAGATTGTAACGATAGCGCATGAGCGTACGCCCTTTGCTGAGAAAGCACTGCAAAGGGGCGCCATTGATGCCGTGATCGCGCAAAACACCGGCCACCTAGTGAGGAGCGCAATTCGCCGTCTCAAGAATATGCTTGATCATCGCAATACCTTAAAATCACAAGAGGTCATCAGGACAGAAATATTGATGAAGACCAATCTATAATTGCAGCTGTTTGAAAACTCTCGTGTTATTAAAGCTTACATTAAAATATGGTCAGTTCAGGATTTTTATTGCTTGATACTTGATGCTTGATATTTATAAAATTAGTCACACGCACTGTGTCATGGTCAATTTTTAGCCCTTAGGCGCAAGATTCGCAGCTAGGATAGCCTGATTTCAGCGGGGGGTATTGCTGACGGGAACAATTCCGGGAAAACAAGGGAGTAGGGCTGTGATTGGAATAATGCATTATGGGACAGGTACGTCACAAGTACGTCACGGCTGCGCACGCCATCACAGCTGCAATACAGCGATCACAAGCTATAACTGCGGCGCTGAGCCGGGAACCTATAATCACTGTCAAAACGGTTGCAAAATGGCGCAAGTGCGAAACGGTTGAAGATCGCAAAACGCGTCCAACACACCCCAGCTCCACGGTTCTGAAAGCTGATGAAGAAGCGATGATTGTCGCTTTTCGGCGTCATACGCGCCTGCCCACGGATGATTGTTTGTATGCCTTACAACCAACCATCCCGCATTTGACGCGATCTTCGCTATACCGCTGCTAGGCGGCGGCAAGGGATATCGCAACTTCCCGAGATGGACAACGACAGGCCCAAACGGCAAAATTTCAAGCGCTACCCTGTGGGATATTTCCATATAGACATCGCCGAATTGCGCACCAACGAAGATAAGCGATATCTGTTCGTAGCCATCGACCGGACCGGTAAGTTTGCCGTGGCGCAGCTTGTAGATAAAGCGAACCGCAAGACGGTCTGGGAGTTTCTAGAGGCTGTGCTCGAAGCCGTGCCTTACAAAATCCACACGATCCTAACCGACAATGGCATCGAGTTTTGTGAGCAGCAGCGCAACCGTAACACGCCTTAGTCTCGACCAATGCGGTTTGATATGATCTGCGCCACAAACAGGATTGAGCATCGCGCAACCAAGCCAAACCATCCATGGACGAACGGACAAGTCGAGCGGATGAAGGGCACAATCAAGCAGGCGAGCGTGAGACGGTATCACTATGACGCTCACGATCAGCCCCGTAGACAGGTGGTTCATGACTACGTACCAGCAAAGGCGTTTCGGTCGATGTTAGGGCCACCTGATGTGCGGTGCCGTGACGAGAAGAAAAAGAAAACCCGTTCCAATTGCCCGCAGTTGGCTGGTGAACATGGTCAAAAAACATGTGTTGCAGGTTGTTATAGGGTGCAAGTGTCCGGACGAGCAATTCGTTGCCATATATTAACCGTATGCGGTCCACATTGGGCAAGCCAATATCCGGCGGCGGGTGGTGGAGAAAAAGGTAAACTGGACGATCCCCGCTGGCCACCAACTTATCAGCAAGTCACTCGGCTCGGTCCTCGCAGAAGCAACCAAATTTTTCGCCTTCCGCGACAGTGTCGAGAAAGCTCAACCGTCTAAAATCATAATCCACAGAGGATTGGATGAACTCATTTGGATCAGTTGGGACGACCGCAAACACCAAAAGAAGATTTGCACGAATAGTGAGATTATCAACCATTACGCGATACGGGATCGAAAGCCCGGTCAGTATTTCAACAAGGTACTCATATGATTTAATTTGGCCCTTATGAGATAAATTATGAGATGACGTAAAGCTCCACATCTCAATTGTTCAATTCAATATCTTCGATGCAAGCGGACAATCGATCAAATGAGTTCACGCCGTGCATCTCGCGCTTATCTGGAACTAAATACGCATAGGTGCCCTGAATGTTTTTCATGATTGATACGGCCTTTGACTGGATTGGTTCGCGCCCGTATTGAATCCAAGTTGCGGCTGTTCAATGCTGTCATCGCGACGTTGCGCTGCCGCTAAAAAGTGTTTCGTAAAGGGATCGTTGGTGTGTTTAAACAACGCCTCAGTTTCCCCTGTTTCCATGATTAAACCGTTGCGCATGAACACTTTTTTGTGGGACCATTCATAGATCACGCTCAGGCCGTGGCTTATAAACATAAAGGCAGTTTGGTTTATTTTTCATAGCCATCAGCAGGTCAAGTACTTGGGCCTGCACAGACATATCAAGTGCTGAAGTGATTTCATCGCAAATTATTAGATCAGGATTAGCAGTAAATGCGCGCGCAACGGCGACCCGCTGCTGCTGCCCGCCTGAAAGCTGCCTTGGGTAGCGGTTCAAGAATCCAATAGGCTGTTCAAGATTTTCCAACAGCACAACAGCCTTCAGCTATGCAGATCAAAGAAGTGTCATGGTCCCGCGTCTTGAATTTAGTCCGCGCCGTGGACGGTGACCACTACATAACCTGCACGGCGCGCGCCACTACCTTGACCATGTGGCATTCGAAAAGGCAGGTGTTGCTGTGCGCTATATGGATTTTCGGCCTCTGCCTTCCGGTGACTTTACTTTCTATGTTTCAGGTCTTGACCTCGTGGTCTCATTGGACGCCAAAACGGCAAGGACCACTCTACAACCGGCCTGTCGACAACGGCAGCGGTGTTTAATACTAGTGGATTGGTCGGGTCAGAAGAGTCCGGTTTGGGATTCCCACTGCACCCAGAATATGCGGTTCAGACGGATGCGAACTGGTATTTCCTTCACGGTATCTTTGGATGATCGCTTGCGATTACAAGCGATTGTGGCCGCT
>Ga0209092_10003173_pt1 | contig 14512 bp, 8 predicted proteins | sample FraStrMetagenome_FD_187446 | JGI IMG/M metagenome (GOLD analysis project Ga0209092, IMG submission 187446) | Marine eukaryotic phytoplankton communities from Arctic Ocean - Fram Strait ARC3M Metagenome (SPAdes) (version 2) | ecosystem: Environmental > Aquatic > Marine > Oceanic | place: Fram...
GTGCAAAAAAAAACATACCCGTTAGTTAGTTAGTTAGTTAGTTAGTTAGTTCTGATATGTTTTTAGTGTATGCTTCGACATTAGACTGAGCTAGGCCTCGAAGTTTCACTGACGTCATTATCCCCCCATTAGTACTCCGTACCAAGGTATTTTGCCCAAAAAGGCGTTTCTCCTGAAAGTACCTGGTCGACATAATGACGCCGCGTCGCGAAGACGCTTTCCCAAATGATATATAAAGTATCCAACAGAGTAAAAGTAATAACCAACGACCAACTTAGAAATGCTGAAGATCCGATCGAATTGAGAATTCCAAAAAAAAAAAAACTGGGTAAATTATATGATTCCGGAGATTTTCTATAGTGTTGATTGGAGTCCCCTTGTATACCGAAAAAACCGTTCGTCCCGGTGAAAAGATTAAAAAAAACCGTTCGTCCCGGAAAAAAGAGAGAAGAGAGAAGAATCGTGGTGTGTTTTGTGTTTGTTGTTGAGGAAAATAAAAAAAACCGTTCGTCCCAGTAAAAAAAGAGCGGTTGTATTATTATGGAAAGATGATTCATAGACAAATTGGTTGGAATGAGTTATTGGTGAGCGGTCAAGAAAAAGCATCATTCTTCCTGAAGTGGGGAATCTTGTGTTGCGAATAAGTACAAAATTGTGCATGGAGGTTTTGTTTGACTGAGCGAGGGTACTTGTTTGAAAATGTGAATGCCTATAACGAAAAAAAGGGAGGAAGTGAATGATGTGGTTATTATCATTTAGTGAGTGTTAGTTGCATGAAATTACACAATGTTTATAATTCTGTTGTCATCCGGTTCTGGTGTTCTTATACAATGTCCACTACTAAGTTCTGCCAATTTTCTTCTAATTTCAGTCGCATGGTTACGGGGGTCGAAATCGGTTAATTGGGCTATTCTATTGATTACTTCCAAGAAGTTGGGAAAATTAAATGGACAGTTGCTGAGTAGTAGTACTCCCAGTAACATCCTAGGACCACATTCTAGCTCCGTTTGTGCTTTGCAACAAATTTCTTCCCAGCTGGTTATATTGTCTGTTCCAAATGTGCGTATTATCCTTTCCTTGTTATTTTCTTTTTCTGTTGAGTTATTATGTTGTAAGGAGTCGAGAGTATAACCTTGTCCTGTGTTGTTATGCCACCATACTATATTTAAGTACCAGTGGCCACAGTTTGTTGTACCCATAAAAGAAGGTATCATGTAGATGCCATTATCCTTTCTTCTGGCAGCGTTATTTCGAAATAGCCTGCCCAGTTCTATCCATTCCGTGCAAGGCCCCAAGTTGAGTATTCCTGATGAGAATGCACAAGCCACGAATTTGGAATTTGTACAAGAAATTCTTATGATGTCTAAGATTCTGTCGGCCCCCTGGTCTGTGAGCAGTTGGTTACTGCATGAGATTTCTTTGGTTGGATTATATTGAAGTCTGCTTTTTTTTAATTTCCTGTTTACTTTTTTTGTATTATCGATTAGGTTTATGATGGTTCTTTTGTTATGAGGACCTGGTTTTATGTCTTTGGCGTTTTCTACTTGTACAAAGAGTCTTTTGACTATCGCATCTGGTTTAGAAATATGTACCGTGCTCGGTTTTTTACTTGGTTTGATTCCCGATGAACTGTTTGGTGTAATGCTGCTTTTAAGACTCTTTTTGATAGGAAGGACACCATCAAGTGCATTGCTCCATACTAATACCGCCTTATTGAGGTTGTTCCAAACCGCATTCCAATCGAAGTTGGCGTTAGTGGGATCATTATTACTAGCTATATCCTTTTCCGAAGAATTATATTTGGGAAGAAATCTGTCTAGAAAGCTATCGCTACATATGGAGGGTGAGTCTGAGTTAATGACATGACTCAAAATTCGTATGACTTGTTTGGCGTTGTCTGTTGCTATTCCCTTTTTATTGCATAGGTGTATGTTCGAGTTTGCATCCAAATCCTTTAAGAGTTTATCTAGGGTTTTTACTTTCCGACTTTGCATTCTCAGTGTATACAGTTTCTGGCAAGTTTCCTTTATCTGTGCAGATCTTTGGGTGTCGTTAATTTGGTAAAGGAATAACTTGGCTATGTCGTTGAATTTCCTCACTGCGTTGGTGAGTTTGAGGCAAGTTTGGCAAATTTTTTGACCTTCTTTCATCTTTTTTATGAAGCCGCATAGACTATTATCCCATATTCTCTCTTGAAATTTACATTTAATCCCTTCACAATTGTTGAAGGTTATTTTCGTTGGGGGAGAAGGCGTTACTGGTTTGTTCGCTTCTTTTGGTTTTCTATGTGAGTTGATTTTTTTCCGTTTGGGGTCGGAGTTAATTGTTGAGTCGTCATCTTCTTCATCGCTCGTATCGGTCGCTTTGCGTTTTGCTTCCTTTTTCTCCTCTCTTCTTATTTTTTTAATGCTGGTAATGTTGAATGTCTTGAGCCATTCATCTTTTTTCTCTTTTGCAATATTACTTGAGATTCTGTGAATACCTATGTTTTGTAATCTGATCAACTTCACAATATCTTCCCATTGTTGTAAGAGTTCCTCTTTGGCACTCCTTCTTTCTCCTCCCTCAAAAATTGAATTGACAGCGTCCTTACATATGTCTTTGATGCATGTCTGCATCCTTTTGGGTATTAAGCCCAGGAATATGTAGTCAACGACTCCACTTTCGCACTCCAATAGTTCTCCATCTCCTAGTGCATGTCGTAATCCAATGATATGAGATAATATATCAATCTTTTCATGAATTCCTTCTTCGATGCTGTTTATCTGAAGTCGATTTATCCAACCTTTAATAGGTAGGTAGTTTATTATAATAGATGCTGATTCTCTTTTTTCGTTGCATATTCTTCCAATATTTTTTGATTGTAGATCCAATAGAACATTTTGTATTTTATAAAGCCAATTATTTGCTCCCATTATACCTGCAGTGTCCTTCATGTTATTGTGGAAATTGACAAGCATGTTTTCTATTAGTAATCTCATGAAAGATCGAAAGGCTGCTAGATCTTTGTTTTCACAAAGTAGGAAAATGTGTCTTCTATTTCCCGATAGTATTCTATCGGTTATTTTTCCAAAGTCGTTCCAATGCATATTACACCAAGTGCACCTTTGTAGTAAGCTAGATTCCAGCTTTAAGCTTTGCAAATATTTGCTGTCTAATATTTCTCCTTCTTCTTTCGCAAGGAGAGAGTTTAAGATGAAGCATGATGCCGCTTTGTTATAATCCAAATTTTTATAAGATGATCTGGTGTGTGTGTTTGTAAGATAGAGGATGATTCTTCTCCACCCAGATTTATAAGGAATGTCTCTTGGATTAGTGGTTGTGTGTCGAATTATTCTGCTTAGCATGCCTTGTGCTTCCCTGCATTGCAGATTATTGATACGATTTTCTTCTAGCTGAAAGTTCAAGAATTGGCAAGTGTTTTTGTCGATCATTTTACCGTTCCAGGTGAAAAAGAATCTCAACTCATTATTAGTATAGAGGATATTATGATTGTCGCTATTAACTTTTCCAACTCCGTTATGGTTCTTTTTGCTATTTCTCTTATTCTTATTGTTAGGTGTTTTCAACTTCGTATCTCTTATTACACATGATGCTGCGTGGTCTGCCCAATGGTTGGCATTTAATAATGCCAGATTTGGGACTAGCCTTTCATATCTTCTAATACCTTCACTCTTGATTGATTTTCCTAAATTGCATAATTGATGTGAGTCTACTTTTATGACGGATTTGAATGAATGATTGTCGAGATATTCTTCTTTCCATAATTTACGTAGTTCTTCGTCGTTTTGTCTCGATGAATGTAATAATTCGATGAATTCCTTGTGTCTATTCATCATTTCTCGGCACATATTTTTATATGGTTCATGGTGGCTCTTTATAAATCCATTTTCAATGTTATCCCAGTTCTTCCATTCATTGATCGACACCATCAACCTACTCATTATTCCTTTTCCCACTCCCGGTAAAATATGTCTTATTTTGATTCTATCTCTAATTTCGTTTTTGGAACGTAAAGTAAGGAATCTGTTTCTTACTACTGAGCTATCCATTACAATACAGCGAGTTATTTTTTTTAGGGGTAGAATCTCTTCTTGCATACACAGCGCTAAAGCCTCTCCCTGATTATTGTCACTATTGTGAGCACCTATTTGATTTGGTAACCTACACGATCCTATTAGGATTGGTATTACCTCTCTTTTTTCCCATTCTCTCGTGGATAGCGTTTCATTTTCTCTTATGTCTAGAATACAAATGGTGATTGCTGCACTAGTTATAGGTGTGTCATCTTCTATTGTTTCATGACCCCCGTCCGTTGCGATTATCAGTGGGCTTTTTGAGTTGAGAATTCGCAAGAGGGCAGCTCCTCTATTATTTTTGGCATAAAACGAATTATTTCTTGTCCACTGCAAGCATGCCATTGGGTTGATTCTTATTTTATTAATGCAATGAGTCCATTCGTCTTCTGTATTCCAATTGTCCAACACTTCCAAATCTGGTAGTGAATTGCATATTAAATTATTTATGTTATGCATCTCCCATTGGTTCTTGCAGAGAGGGTTTGATTTGATGTATGGGTTTAATTTTACTGACCATTCCTTGAAAGATTTCATTGATGTGAAATCTTTGATAGTTTGTTCCTTGGCACTATTGTGGCATGATTTTATGATCTGAAAGCCTGTGCTTCCCACCATATATTTTGATTGGTTTTCGTTCCATATTCCCTTCAAGAAGTTTTTTACTGTTGAATACCATGTACTTCCTAAGGCTGCCTGAGTTAGTTCTAAGTTGCCTTCTCCCAATAGTGCCCCCGAGCTCCCTTGGAAGTTTTTATCACCTACAGGTTTCCAACCTTTTGTTTGAGCTAGGTTGTCAAGAATTCTGTTTATTATACCATCGTTTCTATCTCTCAAAAAGAAACCAAATTTAGCTAGTTTTTTAATGGCATCCCAAATATGGTTATTGGTACCTAAAAATAGTGATAATCTATTTTTTATTGCTGCCGTTCTTGATCTAATCGCCTTCCCATCGAATTCGCAACCATTTAATATCACTTCCAGTTCTCTAGCATTTGCCACAAGATCCACTTCTTGAAATGTTTTTATACCGTGACCGCCATTTTTCTCGCTAATAAATAATAAGTGTTTGGCATCCGTATTGCTGAATCCACAAGTTTTGCTCACTGTATTTATTAGTTGGCTATCACAATTCATAAGATCCTTGATTTTGAAGTTTTTTTGAATAGGTGCGAATGAGTGCATTGTTGTAATAAGCATATTAGCCGCGATTCTAAGGGGGATCACATTAAGATTGTACAGCTTGATATTTTTCATTCGGCTTCTGGCTCCACCAAGTGTTTTGTTTCACGAAATGGATGCATCGGCGTTTAAATCCATAAATAGACCAAGATGTTTATTATCACTCTTATCCAAAAGTTTATTAACTTTCTCCAATCTTTCCGGATCCATTATTATTTTATTTAACTTTTCTACTTCCTCTTTTTGCATGAAAATTTTAACAGGAATGATCTCTTTTGTTGGGCAATCATCTTTGAAGCTCCAGGCTATAGTCTCAAAATCTGGTAGGTCCAGTATTTTTTCTGCTGGTAAGTTATACAGATAGATAACACATTTACTGCCTTTCCTCCCTATCTTTAGAACCATAGAGAGGTCTCCAGATAGCTTTATATATTCCTGTATTGATTTGATTAACTCGTCCACACATTGGTTGCAATTATTCAATGTATTATCATCGGAGAACCCGGTGCTTGATATTTTTATTATTCCATCCTTTATGTCGATAGAGAACATTTTATATTCGTCCTTTAATTTTTCTGTGAGTGAGTTCCGAAGAACATGTTTAAGCATTATGACTAAGTTAGCCATTTTCGGAGAGTCGGGATTTCCTTGTTCTAGTCCGCATTTGAATTTTGAGAACACCGTTCCTTTATCCGTTAAAATGTCCACATCCTCGTCCCACATACATGACGCTTTTAGCTCTAAAAATCCCTTGACCGGAAACCCATTCATTCTAAGGACGGCTAGTATTAATTCCAGAGAAATTCTGTCAAAGAATTTCTCTTCGTCCTCGTCCAATCGGCAGCTTGGTATATTTGATTCAATACAATCCTCACGTACACTCATTTCTGTGGCAACCAGCATTGCGCACCCCTTTCCTTCCCTGTAAGCGGATACTCCATCTGGAATAAAGCCTGCATCCTCAATAGCCTTAGCCGTTATTTCTGCCATGATACCGTTAATAAAACAGTATAAGTCGTGGCAGAGTGATATGGGCCTATATTCATTTATGACCCCTGGTTTTGGAATAGGTATCCTGGCGATTTTTTTGAATTCGTGCGGCATATATCTAGTTATTAGTATTAATTTAATAATTTTCCACGTTAGCTCCCTCCAACATGTATGAAATCTTCCCAGTACTGCAAGATGAAACCCGTCGAATCTTGCCTTCCCTGGTATGGAATTAATCGATTTGTTTAGCTTTTTTCTGATAAAATCCTCGTCATTCATACTCCCTTCTTTTTCCATCGGAAAAATGGGAAGTTAAATAGGTCATTATCTATTTTCGGGTCTTTGAACAGATTAGCTATCTTCTTATTGTTATGTGCTTTTACGAACGCATTTCGAATTTCCTTGGTTAGTCCTTTTTTGCCTTTAGCGATTAATTTCCTGACATCTTTGTTTTTCACAACTCTGTCCCCTAGAAGTTCTACGCCTCTTGCACCTCCTTTCCCTGCAAACTTTATCTTTGCGAATGCACAATTCTCTTTGGCTTTAGAGTTGTCCATCCAATCACCGTGATACCTCTCTGTAGCAGTTAGTTCCTCTTCTACACTTCTGCACTTCCTGAAGCAGTTCTCATCCTCGTCCCATATTTCGGTATGTGTCTTCGGTGTGTCTCTTGCTAGTGGAATGAGTTTCCTAGACAAATTTCCTGGTTTGTTGATCTTCGCATAGTATACCATCTTGTTGTTTTTATACCATTTTTGTAGATTGATGATTTTGCTATCCGTTTTGTCTAACATGTCAATTGCCTCGCTGATATAATCCGTTGCCATGTCGATCCATAGGCCATCTCCTTCTCTATGTTCCTCCGCAAATTCGATTAAGTTTTTGCTTCTAAAGATAGGGTCTTTCCAGTTGTCATTTTCCTTCTTTAGACAATCTGCTTGGGAGAAATCCATGTCCTCTATCTTTATATGCTGATCACAGTTCGATTTGGATAATGCTGTGTTGACTTCATTTAGTATTTTCGTATCCGTAAGATGAAATGAACTGCCGATAGTTTTATCGTTGATTTTGCTATTTAAATGGGAGTTACTTTTGTGAAATTCGATTGCATCGATGTGTTGCAACCATTCTGCTTTCTCTTCCTCTATCATTCCAAATATGGTGTCCGAGTTGTTTCGAAATAACCCCTTTTTTAGCGCCCTATCCAGTTGTGCGCTAATATAACAGAGATTGGAGGTTTTGTCATTGAACATATCATACTGGCTTGCCTGGTTATTTCTTGTTTCTGCATTATCTTGACTCGGACTTCTAAATTTCCTATTTGTAAGTCTCAGGATTGCTTTTAATTCTCTTATTTTCTTTCTTATGATGAATTTAGTGTATCTGATTTTTGTGGGTATGGGTAGACTGTCAAATAATTTGAAACCTTTGCCCGCAGCTATCCTAGTTCTTTTTACCTTCGTCTCTTTATCAATATCTAAATTAATACTTAATTTTAGTTCCTCCATTACATTTCTTGCACCTTTGCTAAAGTCATTCGCTATTGATTCTAGATCTAAAAATTCTTCTTCTTCGAATTCAATTAGATCGTTTTTTGTTCCTTTTCTGTCTTGTAATTTCTTTTCCATCCATATAAGTCTGTTAGATAATTCTATCTTTGAATTGATATCTTCCATAAATGTTTTCACTTTTTTGTTCGAGTTAGGATCCGTTTTCTCTTGGATTTCTTTGAATAGATCCTGTTGTTCTTTTGCCGATCTAGTAAGAAATTGTCCTTCATCAAATTCTACTCTATTATCTTCTTCATCATATTTAATTTTGATTTGGGCAATTCTGCAATAACATTGTTTGATACGAGTTCGACTTAATGCTTTTGTATTTTTTGTGTGCCTTTTTATGTGACAGGCAAGTAGTATGTGGTCAGATGGGAAATATCTTTCACCGATCATTCTATCCATATATGCATCATTGATCCAACTAGCAAAGATATGATTCTTTGGATATAGAATATGATCTATACCTCTGCTGCCCATTCTGCCTTCTCTTGTCCAGTACGGTATATTGTTTTGTTTGTTCCTTACTACAGAGTAATGGCTGTTATCTGTTAGTTTGATGATGCCATTTGTAAAAGGATCCCGCCTGAAGCTACCCCGATTGTCTCTATCTTCCTTGGAGACTGTCTCCTGTATGTCCCCCATGACGATTGGACAGATGCATTTGAATTTAGAATCCCATCTATCCATTATTTCCTTGATTATTTTTGTGGTTTTGTCCCTGGTCTTCCTTTTCTTCTTGTTTCCCTTATTATTTGAATTCTCATTAGAACTACTGGTGACTGCATATACGCTTATGGTGCCTACATGTTCTTTGTCATTGAGCCTCAATGCTAAACTGATAACTCTGCCGTTCTGATATTGTTGAAATTCTTCTGCAATCTTGCCTCCCCATTTATCATCATCTAGCATTAATACTTGATATTTCGAGAATAATGAAATAATCCTGGCCGATTCTAATTCTCCTTTCATATATGATTCCCAAGACTTTTCACTTCTCGTGTGTGATGAATAGGGTTCTTGAAAGCTTAAAAAGGAAAATCCACCTTTGATGAAAAGTTCCCCTGCAGTCATGTGATCGAATTGATTTTGTATGTTGTAACAACCGATTTTGTAATCATTGACCAAGTTGTCCTGATTCAAGGGAATGTTCTTTGAGATAATGTTATTGAGGTTTCCTTTCCCATTATCGGTTCCTATGTCAAATTCTTCTATAAACTCAGCTTCACCTAGTAGGTCTGGTATGTTCTCTGTTTCTTCTTGATCGACACTGTTGGTTTCGATTAATTCCGTATTAACAAGGTTGTCAAATTTCGTATCTTCGTTTGGATCATTGAAATTATTAGATGTTGTGGAGTCAAGGGAATCGTCGCATGAATTATCTGAGGACAATGAATTGTTAGTTTCGAAGTTACTATTGTTGCTCCCATCGAGTACCAGTCTGTTAATTGCTGTGAGATTTTCTAGATCCGAATCAAGCGACGATTCATCTGCAGTATCTGATTCTAGACTTGATATCTCGTCAGTTGATGAGTAACGAGAAAAATCAGCTGAACTATCAATTTTCCGAGGACTCGTAAAATTACAATTTATGGTTGATTCGTCTTCGATTAGATCTGGTGTACCTGGCGTTTCATATCCCAGTGAAAAACTGATATCGTCCTGAACTTGTTCTGTCCGATGTGAATTATCCATGTTGGGCTCCTCGGTGATGCTGTGTTCGAAAATGAGATCGGCTGCTCGGCATCTTGTTCTTTTTTTAGTCATTTTCTTTGACGCCTTCTCTTAGTATGTGATGATTTCCTCTCTGTTTCTTACTTCTTATACTATATTACAACTATTTGAAAAGAATGATTTAGCTATTTCAATGTCGTTACTGTCTGCTCTAATCCTCAGTATTTTGCTGTCCTTATATTTATACCTGTTTTTCCCTGGGTTGATTGACATGTAATTGATGATTCCAATAGTAACTTTGATGTGGTCAATGGTAGAGGCCCACTGATATATAGATTTCCTCGATGTTAGGCTATTGGCGGTGTTGTCTGAAAATGATTTGGGTAAGAAATTATCCTTTGCAAGCCTAAATACAATGGGGAATCTTTCTCTTGTATAAGAAATCCAACGTTTCCAGACTTTCTCTACTCTGTCTATATATCCAGCCTCCAACAGAGAGAGATTGTCTATTTCTTCCAATATATCGATTATTGATCGTATCTCCCTAAATTTTTTGTTTAAAAACCTGCTTTTCATAAATGCTTTGAAATTCTGGAGGTGGGCGTTGAAGTGGCAGGGGTGTTCCAGTTCCGTTTCCCTTCTTGTTTTTAAATCTGCTCCAATGCTTTGCATTAAAAAAGAATAGTAGTTGGCTTCCAGTTTTATTCGTGTGGATTCCTTTAGAGATATAAAAAGAGAAGGTAAAGAATATAACTTTGATTAATTGAAGATAATTAACTGTTTTTCTTTGATGTTGTAGGGCTCGTCAGGGAAGTTCTTTGGGTTTGATGTTGCAAATTTTGGTTAAAATCAAAGTTCAAAAAATTCCTCCAAATTGTATGGGTTGACGTCTGCGAGAAAGTGGGAAAGGTGAGTTCTGATTTCTTTGTTGGAAGCAACGATATCTTTTACCCACTGGTTTTCAGATAAGGGGAAGAAGAGAGTCTCGTTCGCCAGTTCGAATACAGTATCAATAGTATCCACTGTTGAGGAAAAGGGGTGTTCTTCGGCTATTGAATTTAGTATCCAGTATTGTGTTTTCTCTTGGATATTCTGTATTGCTTGAAGTTGAGTTGCGCTGTTCTCTGTAAGTTTTGAAGTTGTGATTTTCTTTAGTAAAAACAGGTGATTTTTTTCCAGGTATGCAAGGAAGTCGTTCCAGGTATTTATGTAGATGCAAGAGAGGAAAGATTTCGTGCCAGGGCAATTATATTTTTTGATAGAGTCCTCAATAAAATACAGTAAATTCTTGAAATTTCTGATTTTATTATCGTCTTCGTAATTTTGGATTTTATTGAACAAATATGTGATATGTTCTTCGTCCAGAATTATGGACATGGGGCCTTGATTAATTTCTTCTTATCTGTTCCTTTTATTCCAGGAAGGTCCGGTGCTTTTTTTCCAGGTGGGTGCAGTTTGACGATTCCAAGATGGAAATATACGATCGCTATTCCAAGAAAGGTGTGATTGATTGGGAGAAATCGAATTTTGAGTCCTTTCTTCTTCGATTTTATGTACACGGAAGTAATTACTATCGTTTTGAGAAGTTAGGTTGGAGTATGGTATGCTTCTTTTGATTTTAAATAGCTTGAGGTAAGTAAAATCCTTTAATAGACTTTTTAGGTTTTTCAAATTACTGAAGTCAGAATCCTTGAAGTCCTCTTCGTGCTTTTCGACAATGTAAATGGTGTAATCAGAAAGATCTGGGTTCTTGATGTATTCGGATTTCAAAAAGTCTTTTTCTTCTTTTGTAGCTGAATTGATTTTGCAGAGTAACTTAAAAATGTGAAGAAAATGATTGGAAAACGTTACCTGGGAATGCCTTTTTTCTGCGAGATCGAAACCTAGTTCTTGAAGATCTGTCCCCCAATTTGTAGTGTTTATGAGCTTAATTCGAATAAGCAAGAGAATATCTTGAAACAGCGAAACTTGATAGCGTTGGCCCAATTTTCGTAGCAAGTATTCGCTTCTTTGGATAGCCAGATTTTTGTTTGCTGGTCTAAGTTACTTTTGATGAATTTAGTTCTAATCCTAAGTAACTCTTCTGAAACTCTTGGACTTGTGAAGGAAGGTTTGTTATACTGTAGAATTTGGTCTTGGAACGAGTCAAAAGTTGCCATTAATTGATGTTGAAGTTCAGTGGAAGATTTGATATTTGGAAAATCTTGTTGTTCGTGCGTACTTGTCAAGTTTCTAATTACTTTTTCTTAATGACGCGATGTAGTACAGTATTTAGAAGAGACAAGTTTCAATCGTGAAAGTTCGATAAAAAAGTTACTGGTTAGCAAAGAACGGAATCTTTCGAAAATTCGCGGGAAATAGAATTTTTTCCTCTTGCGTAAATTGGCGTAGGTTCTAGTACACGAAGGACGAATGAATGGAAGGTATCCTTTTTGGCGGGCAAATGATGTTTGAAGATTGAAGAAAATGGCGAGAACTGAGGTCTGTTGCGGTCGCAGTTCTTGAGGAAAAATAAAAGTAGATGTGGATCGGGCTACTTATGATGTACGAAATGTTCGGTTGAAATTGGTAGCGTCTGATATCGTTCGTGTCTTCTGGGAATCGAGTTGCCGATCGTGAAAAACGAAATAGGTGAAAGGATAGTTTCAAAATGGCCGAAAAAGGTGAGTCGAGTGATATTTTTTGAGGCACTCAATGAAACTTCTTGATATTCGACAGTCTGTTTTGTTTCGTCTTGGAGAATCCAACGTAATAACGAAAAGAAAAATTGGATGATGGGGTCTTGAGATATGCCGTCGGTTGTCTTATTTCGCCATGGAGGGGTGAAAATTCCTTAGCGCGTAGTTTTTTTTTCACATACCAAAATACGTATGCTTGTTTGTTTGTTTGTTATGTTATTTTTTTAACGAGTAACTACGGGAATCACTCTTGGGTGTAACTAGTCTTTACGCCCCACTGAGAATTCCTTCCATCTATTCCGTCGAATAGTTAACCGTCGCGTACGTAACCGAAGATACGATCACTGGGATCTATCGGGTGGTCCTCCCTCTTCCGTCATGATTATATATAAGATTCAAAAAAATTAAAACAAGAAAATCCAAAAAGTCCAAAAAAGTTCAAAAAAATGCCAAGATCAGAAAATGTAGCACCCACAAGCCGGGAAAAATTAAAGGATCCAACTCGAAGCTTGTTCATAGTACCCAAAACGGAAAGAGAAGAAAAAAAGAAAGAAAAGAAATTTGTTAGTTAGAATAAAAAATAAGATGGTACTTAGTGATTTCCCAAATTACTTAGCGATTGTGTCTAATTCCAACGTATGATTTAAAATTCCAAATTTGATCTTTGAATGTAGTGACGTTTTGAAATTTGAGTTTAATTTGATTTCAGAGACAGTCACAAATAAGCAAAGTTGTTTGAAACCGAATTGGCAATGAAATAGAAATGGACGAGATTGAAAATGCAATGATATTTGAATTGTCAGTTGATGATTAAAAGTATTCCATTGTAGTAACGACAATTTTTGAATATTTGAAAATGGAATGACAAGGTGTAGTAATGATAATGCGTGAATGAACACAATGCATACGTAAGATGGTGATAATGTGAATATAGATCAGGACAGTTTTTCAAAGAAAGATATCTTTGTTATTATTGATGGTATAAAGAATAGCAATGGTTGGAAATGATAATTTGGATCATGGAATGAATAATGCAGTTTTTTTGACTAGTATCGTATGTGAACGAAACAAACGATGCAAATAAATAAAAAAAATTTATTCTTTGACCTATACCGTATCACTTCAATCGTGTGTTATTACTTTTGTGGACTGTTTGAGAAGAGTGAGAATACAATCCTCGTTCAAAGATACTTTTTTGGTATATAATAATGTACCAGACAACAAAGTTTCCCTATACATTTCTATCCCATCCTCTGCGATAAGAACACGTTGAAACTCATTTCTAAACTGCATTTTAGGTGTTCACAATCATTGGCATATCGGGTTTGTAAAATGTTCAACAAGGTGTGGGGGCACAAAAGTCAATTATCCAAAACGACTAATTATAGGCTTTTGCAAAAGTGCTCAACATGTTCTGTAAGGCCCTTGATGTATGGTAGTATAAGTTTTATTCAAAGCAATTCAATTCTTGCATTTATTCACATCTGGTCCTAGTTTACACTAGTTCTTGGAATACTTATGTGCCTTATGCACAGACTATCTAGAATTAAGTGTAGTAGATAAAAGTTGGTTATGATAATTGTGAGTTTAGTTTTACATTTATGTTTTAATCACAATTTACACATACATCCCATACTGGCTTCCTTGTGTTGAAGTAGACTTGATTGTTTTTATTTTATTTTTACGCAGTATATGAACAGCAACATGCTGCTCTGTATATTAACTAATTATATCAATGTTATAGAATTAATTTAACTAAACATATCATTGCTATTATTTTAGCTTAAGTAACTTTATCTAAATCTTAGATAAATTTAGCTGAAGCATACACTGTATATTGCACATGCAGTCTTTACTTTCCTTTTGTATGAAATGTAAAATATTAAGTCACAAGAAAAGATTGTCACAATTTTTCTGTTGTGTGAATCTAATGGAAAAACTCATTAGGGTATGAGATATGTTTGAAAAGAGAAGATTAATGATTTGATGTGAGACAAGAGCACATGATTATGCTTAGTGTGGATAGGAAATACACGTTGGAATATATAAGAATAAAGAAAGACTTTGTAATGATAGTAGCTTTTGGATGGCATGCACAAATATGAAATAAAAAGGATAGACAACATTTATGGAACTCATTTTTTCAAGAAGCAAACTAGCAGATGCTGAAGTAAATCAATATCTATATTTAAGAGTTGATAGAATTTTCTTCAAAATTCTATTTCATTTTCAACATAGTGAAAAATTTTATTTCTCTAGTGCTTTGGCTCGAAAAGTACTAGAGGGTCATTCTGGTACGTATGAGTACTAGATATTGACATACTAAAATCTACATACTGAGCACAATTAAAAAAAAAAA
>Ga0209092_10003176_pt1 | contig 14502 bp, 14 predicted proteins | sample FraStrMetagenome_FD_187446 | JGI IMG/M metagenome (GOLD analysis project Ga0209092, IMG submission 187446) | Marine eukaryotic phytoplankton communities from Arctic Ocean - Fram Strait ARC3M Metagenome (SPAdes) (version 2) | ecosystem: Environmental > Aquatic > Marine > Oceanic | place: Fram...
ACGACAGAGCGAAACAGCTTGCTGTTGAAAACGATGTTGATATACCCCTAAATCAATCTGTCATAGCCCAATCTTACTATGACATCGCGGGAGATCATTTAGGTACGCATCAGGGTTTGTTGGAAGACATTGGTAGAAAGCTGGCGCAGTACGACATCCTTGACCCCGCAAGGTTTGAAGGTGATATCCCTAGAAGGGGTTTGGCCGGTGACTTCGGCCCTTTAAGTGTTGCCAATGTTGAAGACTTTGTTAAATTCTTAAACACCAAATATTCGCCTACAGATAGAACGGGCAACATGATATTGGCAAAACTGAAGGAAGCTGTTAGCACTAATGCTGATGACGCTTTGGCTGGCGCAGTTGATGGTAAATCTGGACGAGAGTTTTTGAAACAAGCCAGACAAGCCAGGAGCGCATTTAAAGAATACCAATCTATGTGGGAATCTAAAGATGTTCTTCACAGCCTCACTGGTGTGAAAGTTGGCACAGACACACCAATAAAAAGTCCAAGCGACATTGTAAAAGTCGTTACTAGGTCTCCAGAAAATGCAAGAACTGTCATACAGAAACTTATAGAAAGTGGTAACGAGCAAGCGGTAGCCGATTTACGAACCTACATGCTAAAAGATATTTTTGATCAAGCTGTTAACCCTAACGTCATTAAAGGTGAGTTAGGGTCTTTTCAAGGAGCAAAACTAAACACTTTGATTAAAAATAAATCAGATGTTTTGCAGGCCGTCTTGACACCAGAGCAGTTTGCTAACCTAAGAGGATTTCAGGATGCAGTTAAAAAAGCAACAATACATCCAGAAGGCTCCGTAAATTACTCTAACACTGCAACTAAGATATTAGATGCTATATTTAATATATTCACAGGTATGCAGTACACGATGGGTGCTGGGTTTAAAGAACTTGGCGATCAACGTGTGGTTAAGAATGCCATTAAAACTAATGGTAGAGCCACTGTTGATCACATACTGAAACTAGATAAAAACCACATAAAACTTAACGCGCTACTGCGTCAAGGGTTAGAACAGTACAGCTTTGAAGATCAGGCCGCATTGTCAGAGTCGGAGTATATGGATTAATGAATTTATTATCACTTATATCAGGGGCGACTGAAGCAATAACGGCTAAGACAGCGGGGGTGAAATCAGCTATCGATAACATATATGCAGATAGCCCCCTTGGCAAGTTTGAAGAGGCTTACCAAGGGTTTGAAGACAAGATGATGGACTCACCGTTGCATCGAGCATTCCAAGGTCAGGATGGTAAACCTGGCGACTTTGGTTCTGGGCCATCCGGCGCTTCCGACTACACAAACATTGATGTGGGCAGTGCGATAGATAACTCTGGCTATGTGGACGCGACATCGGGCCTTCAAGGCGTAATGTCTCAGGCTGGAATTATGAACCCCGCAAGCTCACAGCTTCAAGGTGGTGCGCCCGTGGTGGGCGCTGCTCCGGTCAGCTTCAAGGCGGGAAGTCAGGCATCACAGCCAGAGTATGTTGGTCAGTATGAAGATAACTTGGCATCTGTTCCAGACGCGCCACCTGTCCCTGCGATTGAGCCTGTGCTAATCGACGAGGACGAAGACCTAATTCAAGCTGGCGCATTAGCGGAGTAATCGATGTCTGTTTTTAGTGCTGTAGGAAAGAAACTAGCGGAAGGCGCACAGACTCGCATGGCGAGGGCGCGGGAGTTGGGGTACAACAACGATGTATTTCACAGCACTAATCAAGATTTTGGCGAAGTTGATATAAGTAAAGGTGACATCGGGTTCCATGTTGGCACAGCAGAGCAAGCAAACAACCGAAGCAAAGCGTTAGCTAAACAAAAGTCAGGATACCCGTTTGAGAGTGACGCTTATCTTGAAAAGGAAGGCATACCCCTGCACCGAGAAGGCTCAAACGTAATGCCTTTGAAGCTACGCACTTCTGGAAATGTGCTTGAAATGCCTGACGTGGGCGGCTGGCACAGGGGTGAATTAGTTGCTAGGGCTTTGTACGAAAACAAAGGAGGCAACATACCAGAAAGCATTCAGAACAAAGCGTTCGATATAAGTGAAAAAATTGAAGACTACATGGAAACGGACGCAGCGTATGAACACGCGATGGATGTAGGGAAGTGGGCCAAGTCAGCAGAAAATCGTAAATATCTAGATGAACTAAATCAGATGATTCGCGACGAGGGTTACTCTACCATTAAGTACCGAAACGATGTCGAAAATGACTTTTTAAATAGGGCCGCGCCGAAGCAGGATATAGTTGACCGTATAGACGCGCTGCAAGAGCGCAAGGCCAACACCGTTGATCCTCAGCAGAGAGCGACACTTGATATTGAAATATCGCAGGCGCAAGAGCAGGCATTGCAGTCACAAGCGGATAACGCTTATTCCTATATTGCTCTTGACCCTGCTGATGTAAGATCAACGAACGCCCAGTTTAAAGACCCCACAAGCAAAAACATTTTAGCCGGTTCTGCCGCAACTGCTGTTGGCGTAGGGGCTATGAGCCAATCTAACAGAACGCTTGCAGGGACACACCCTGGAGACAACGCAGATATGAGTGGCCTTACGCTTATACCTGAAATGGTTTCTACCGTTATCAACGATGTGTACAAGTACGGCAAGCAGGCCGTGACGGGTAAGCAAGATGACGGTCGGCTAATGGAAACCCCAGAGAGTGAGGGCGATGCGGTAGCCATTAAAGACGCTATATCTAAGGTAGCGGATTGGGGTCTTAACTACAGGGGTGCTATGGGTGGCCCTTCTGGTATGGACATCATAGAAGGAGCTATGGATGCGTATACAGGTACGATCAGGCCAGCTTTAACAAGTGCGCTTGGCGATGCAGGGACTAAACGTCTTGAGGCTACAGGTATGTTAGCTTCAATGTTACTCCCAGCAAAAAATGCAAAAGGTGCTTTAGACATACCGGAAGTTGATCGAGACACGAAGTTACTGCAAAGAGTAGGTGATCCGAAATCTGTAAACAGTTTGAATGTTGAGTTTGAAGAAGGGCCAGCTTTATTAGACAACCCTATGGTTAAAGCCGAAGACATAGTGAATCGTCCGTATGTCGCTGGGATGTCTGACACATCAAGAGGGGCGTTAGAGACACTTAAATCTATAAGTGGGAGTGAGTACAACGTCTTGATGGAAGGTGGGCAAGATTACATGCGTCAGTTAAGGAATGCCAACAAGGGAGCGTTGTGGGCTTCAGACGCAGGGGCAATAACTGGGATGATGAACAACGCAAAAGGAGCGATGAAGTTACCTGGTGCAAAAGGCTCCCCCTTGTTTTTCCCGTATCAAATGGGCGGTAAATCTACAGATTTTGCTACGATGACTACAGATATCATGGTTCCATACGCCCAGAGAAACATGAGCAAAAAAGATAAAAAGTTAGTAGATAAAAGAATCAGGGACGGCGCGGGTAACATGCTAAACGATTTCACACCGCAACCTGATTGGCCTGGTGTAGATAGCCCTAAAGCTATGGATTGGTTAAAGAAAGCAGGTACAGGAAGAAAAGCTGTTGTAAAAGCATTAGACGAGTTTAGAGGTGAGGGGTCTTTAAACGCATCTCAAGCAAGAGCGATGATTGTAGACCCTACGCAGATAAACCCAAAAGTGGCTAATCTACAAAACGTAGGTCAGTTTGATATGTCTCGTGACCCGATGCCTGGGCAACACTCAACCTATAACACAGACATTATGGGCAATCATTTAGGACGGTTTGGTGAGGGTATGAACTTGCTGACAGACCTTAACCCTGTGATTAGAACTTCTGGAAAGGATTTTAAGCAGGAGATGATAAAGCGAGGTCATAATTTAGAAGCAGAAAAATTACCCGCCCCCGTTGGTAAAACCATGATGCCGGGATTAGTAGGGGTGCTAGACGAAAGAACAGTTGAGGAGTTAGTGAAGAAGGGTTTTGTATCTCCCTAGTATATAATCCTTCTCTTCTACGGAGACACCGTCACGGTCTAAACAACTTTCTAATACACCGTCTACCCACTCCAGCGGGTCGTGCCGTATAACTTCCAACCATTCACGCGCATTGTTTGATAAATCTTCTTCATTCATAAAGATCATTATACCACTGGTAAAAATATCATCTAGCAAAGATGCGGCAAAATTTGCTCCAAATTTGCTCCAAGCCCTCGTAAGTCATTGATTTATATAGGCGCTGGTACTGTCCATCATCGGGGCTACACAGAACTTTCTGTTAATTATCAAGCACTTAGCCTTTTTATAGTTAATTTTAGTACATCTTTGATAATCGTATAAGTTATTGATTTATAACGATTAATAACTTTATCGCATTTTGCTTTGTTTTCAAACTGCTCCAAAAATTGCTCCAAATTTAAATGCGAAATATCGTCTGTCTACCTTGTGTTTACTGCATTTGCACTTATAATTATTTAAGTAAATAAAAAAAAGGTGCTACAAATGGCGACAATTACCAAAAGAATTGGCAAAAATGCCATAAGTTACAGGGCTTCTGTCCGAGTATCTGGGCAAAAACCAATTACTAAATCATTCAGAAAGGTGGCTCTTGCAAAGTCCTGGGCTGCAAAAACTGAAGACCAGATTGCAAATAACCAATATCGTGAAGACGAGCAACGCTTTAAAAATATCATCGATAAGTACATTGTTGAAATCAACTGCATTATGCCTTTTGGAAAAACCAAAGCAAGCGTCCTTAATATTTTGCGTGAAAACTTAGGTCATTTGGCGCTCAAGGATATGACAGCCACAAGGCTCATTGAGTACGCTGTGCATAGGTCTGCTACTTGCTGTCCCAGCACTGTCAAAATGGACATGCAGTACATAGGCGTTGTGCTGTCAACGGCTGAGACTATGTGGAATGCAAAGCCAAAATTTGACGAGTATAAAAAAAGCATGGCGACATGCCATCGGCTAAAAATCATTGCAAGTTCAGAAGAGCGCGAAAGACGATGCTCTGACGCGGAACTGAAAAAAGTGCTTTCAGGGGTGCAGTCAGAATTGCCAGTTTCTGAGTGGTGTCATTTTGCTGTTTGCACAGCAATGCGCGTTGGTGAGATTGGTCGTTTGCGATGGAGTGATCTAAGCGAAGATGGTAAGTCGATCATTATTCGTGAGCGCAAGCATCCACGCCGAAAGAAAGATGAGGTTGTGCCTTTAGTGCCAGAGGCGCGAAAGATTATTGCGAGACAACCGAAAATGCTGTCGAGGTCAGAATTTATATTTCCACACAATGATAAATCAATCACAACAGCCTTTAGAAGAGCAACAAAGCGTGTTGGCGTTGAGAATTTGCGGTTTCACGATTTGCGGCATGAAGCTATATCGAGATTGTTTGAATTAGGGTTTGACAGCATGGTGGTGGCGACTTTCAGCGGTCACAAAGATATCAATATGCTGCGGCGGTATACGCACATAAACGCTAACAAAGTTTTAACGATTCTGGAAAACTTAGCAAAAGATAAACATGTCGCATAATTTCTGGAGGCAACAAAAAAGGGGCGCAAGCCCCTTTTTTTATAGTATTTTGTTTTAAGGTTTACAGGAAGGAATGTCGTGTTTGTTGACATCAGTTATGAGGCGCTCAAGGTAGAATTTAGCTTTATGCAAATCTTGCAGTCTGCCAGATTTGTCGGAGTGCTTGTGCCTCCAGCGATGTAAATATTTCTTGATTGAGCCTTCAAGATAAAATCCGAAGCCTTCATCAAGGCTATCTTCGATATAAGCAATTGCTTCAATTGTGCCTGCATTATAATGTGCAGGGTGGCTGACCATCGGGTCTAACCCTGTCGGGTTTTCAGGATAGATCGCATTAACTTCTTGGTGAGTTTCTATTTCTCTTTTCATCCCTTTTTTCCTTTTATTTCAGTATTCATAATTGAATCGCGCAATGGTACTTTGTATCAAATTGGGGTTTCAGTCAACTTAGAATACTAAATTAATAAGAATAAACAACCGACCAGTTTAGCATTCAACTGATAGTTGATTTTAAGGGCGGCAAAAATCACTGCATTCCAATAGCCTGCAATCCCTTTGTCCGTTGCTTGTCAAAATAGGCTTGCACAACGTGCTTGTCGGCCACTCTAAATTTACCAAGCTTATAAGTTGGAACGGGAAATCTATTATGATGCACTGCGTTGTGCAGACCTTTTAACGACATGCCAAAAAGGTCTGAAAGCTGTTGCATTGTTAAGTACGGTTTATCCATTTTTATTCCTACATTACTCTTAATTGAAATTTATCAAACATATATATGTCATCATTCTTTTTAATAAGCGTGATCTTGATGTCTGTTGTGTCAGCATCCGTCATATCGATAAAGTCAAAGCCCCAGTTCTTTGGCTTTGAACTATCAATTGCGGCAACCAATCGACAACCACGCGCAACGACCGCAGGCTCCAATTCAACCATTCTTTCTGCTGACAAAAAGCCGCTTGTCACCATAAACTTTGTCACGACACCATTATACGTTGCCGTGATGTGCGACATGTCGCCAACGTCAGTTGTGAATGCAACTGACCACCCGTTGCTAATTAAATAGCTGGTAAATGCGTATATCCCAGCGTCCTGAATCTTTGCAACTTGTCTGAACGAATTAGTTTCAGCTTCATCAATTCCAAGTGCCAGCCAGACGTGTTCCACGTCCAAAAGCGCAGCTAACTTTTTCATCATTGCAGCCCGTGGCTTCGATTCGCCAGAAAACCATTTGCGAGTCGCTTCCTGCGACACATTTAATTGCCTGGAAATAAAACTTTGACGGCCACCGCCGTAGGGCGGCACAATAGTATTTGCATTGCAAGCTCGCACTAGTCTGTCTTTAAAATCCATGATTACCCCCTATTTTCATTTGTAAGGAATCTCAGAGTATGGTGCGTTAGCTAAATACTGTCAACTAAAGGTTGTAATTTATTTTATCGCCTCAACCACGGACAAAAGCGTATCTTGAGTATCTTTTTTTGCTGATAGCGCATCCAGCACGGCGCTGTCTGCGGTGTCTTTTGTCAAGATATGAAATATCCGAACAGGCTTGGACTGACCTTGCCTGTGAAGTCTTGCGTTGAACTGCTGGTACAACTCCAGTGACCAGGTCAGTCCAAACCACACAATCACGTTCCCGCCTTTTTGGAGATTCAGGCCATGTCCTGCTGAAGCGGGGTGAGCAAACAAGATAGGTATCTCGCCCCGGTTCCATCGGTCAATTACTGAAGGGTCTTTTCCGATGACCTCCGCGTTAGGAAAAAGTAACTTGAGTTCAGCTAAGTCTGATTTGAAGTTGTAGGCGACAAGAACAGGCTCGTTCGTGCTGTCGATAATCTCTTCCAAAGCGTCAAACTTCTCGCGGTGACAGCGTACATAATCGCCGTCCTCGTCATAAACATTGCCGTTGGCTATCTGCATCAGCTTTCCAATTTGCACAGCGGCGTTTACGGCAAGTATCTCACCACCATGATATGCGATTAAAAAATCTGACTTCATTTCCTCATAAACTTTTCTGGCCTTGATTGGCAACTCAACCTCAACCGTCACATCGATTCGGTCTGGGAGTTCCAAATAATCGTCAGCATTCATCACCAGCGCGATGTCTGCCACTTGACGATGTATAGCATCAGCGCGGTCAGGTTTGACGGCCCACTGGTTCCACTGTGGATTACCCACGGCGGTGCAGTATTTGTTGAGAAACTTACCCCTAGTGTTCTCTAAACGCTTTCCTTTATCGAGCAGATAGAACTGCGGCCATAGTTCTAGTAAAGAGTTCGGCGCTGGAGTGCCGGTTAGCAAAACCATTCGGTTAACCTTACCCAAGATTTTACGCAGCGCCTTCCATCGCTTTGAGGTGTGGGACTTGAAGCTGCTGCTTTCATCGATTACCACGCAGTCGTAGGGCCACTTCTGGCCTAGCTTTTCGACAAGCCACGGTACATTTTCGCGGTTGATAAGGTGAATGTCGCTGTCTTCATCCAGCGCAGCCTCACGCTTTTTTGGCGTTAAACCACTCAAAACTGTGTAATTTAACGCGCTCGTGTGCGTCCAGTTGGCTATCTCTGCTGGCCAAGTGTGATTTGACACGCGCAGGGGCGCGATAATTAATGTCTTTTTGATCACTTTTTGATCAATTAGGTCAGTTAAGGCTGTGAGCGTGGATACTGTTTTGCCCAATCCCATGTCTATCCAGAGCGCGGCCTTGGGGTTATCTTTTATGAATTCCACGGCTCTACGCTGGTAAGGGTGAAGGTTTTCTCGCATCAACATAATAGTGCTTTGCCTTTTTCAATATCGTCGATGACGTGTACCGTCCAGCCTACCGCTAACAGCCTTCTATGAATTGCCTGCTGGTAAGGCGTTGCCTTTTTACCAGGTGCTTTAAACTCGATAATAACCAGTGAGCCTTTGCGGAAATACATTCGATCTGGAACTCCGCGTTGGCTAGGGCTAACCCATTTGAAACTGAGCCAGCCCTGCGACTTGGCGTAGTCGGTAACTTTCTTCTCGACAACAGATTCACGCAATAGTTGAATCCTCAATCTGTTGTTGTAACGTCAGCCATGCTTTTGCGGCTGTCCGGGGTACGACTGAGTTCCCCAAGAGCCTAATTCTGTCAACCCTGTCGGCACACCCATCAACCACTCTACAAACTCTGGGTTCAGCTTCCCATGTGGCATATTCGGGTCTTTGGCTTTCGCACATAGATAACTCTTCTTGTCCATGTGGGTATGACTCTTGCTCCCCACGGGGCCGCAGTCCTTGTAATCGGATGCTCGTGGAGTCGGCCAAGATGTACACTCGCTTTCTCTGGTGAGGAGCGCCGACTTCACGCGCACTAAATATTCCCCACGCCGTGCGATAACCGAGTCCTTCCAAGTCGCTAATGACTTCTCTGAGTCCGAGACTGATGTGTCCTTCAACATTCTCGAAGAAGCATCGAACAGGTCGAACTGCTCTAATGATTTCTTTGATGTGTGGCCACAAGTGCCTTGGGTCTTCTTTTCCTGCACGTTTTCCTGCTGCTGAAAATGGTTGACATGGATAGCCAGATGTAAGGATGTGAACTCTGTCTCGAAAGCAGTCCACTGGCAGGGTTTTAAGATTCGTCCATATAGGTGCGGGAGGTAGCTGGTTGGTTTCCATCTTCGCAACCAAGTTCGCAATGGCGAAGGCTTCGATCTCCACATGAGCGAGGACTCGATGTTCAAGTCCGGCAAGCTCAAGTCCTCTTTCGATGCCACCATATCCTGTGCAAAGCGAGAGGACAGTTGGTAGTTCTTTGGCAGTATCCACATTATTATTTCCTGTATCGTTTCGATTCATAGCCTTCCGATTCAACGGGCATACCCTCTGCCCAGTTAGGCAAGACGCACATTAACTTTTCAAACTCAGCCAAAGACCCATGATTTTCTGGCACATCAGCCACGATCTCATCGTGAACGTGGAGAACAATGGGATATTGTGCTGCTTCAAGTCGAAGAATTGTTTCTGCCAAAATGTCTCTGGCAACAGCCTGAGTGATCGATTGCACGATTGAGCCGCCGTAGGCTTTTATCTCACCCCAGCGGTGTGTGTGATTGTTCATACCTTTGTACATGATCTCAGTATTGCGATCACCTTGACGAAGTTGCGCCTCTGGGAATGACAATATTCGGTCGCTAGGAAGCTTAAAAAGTAGGTCGCCAGCCACCATTCGGAATGTTCCTTTTGCGGCTGTGAAGGGTTTACCAGAATAGCTTATGGCGTTTCTAGCGGCTTTCTCTGTATCCATCCAGAGTTTTACAATCGCCATGTTGGCATCGCGCCAATCGTTGCGTATTTTTAGCGCCTGACCTTCGGTCACTTCAGTGCCGTAAGCCTCAGACATTTTCTGAAAGGCACGAACGCCGCCTTGGTATCCCAATGCTAAAGTTGCCACCTTGCCAATAAATCGCTGATCAGAATTGATGAGTTCATATGGGACGTTGAACATCCCAGACGCGGTAGCTTTGTAAATATCCTTGCCATCGCGGAACGTCTGCAAAACCTCATGGTGATCAGCCAGCCACGCCAACGCTCGCGCCTCAATGCTGGCATAGTCGCTCACCATCAAGCGGTTGCCGTTTGAGGCTGTGAGCATCCCGCGCAGGCAACTCGCCAAAGACTCCATAGGCTCGCCGCTAATTGCTTCTGGATCACGAAGTCGCATCTGCACTATGCAGACATCAACATCTTTAATTGTTGGGCGTGGGAGGTTTTGAGGATTAATGTGACGGCCAGACCATCGGCCAGTTGATGCTCCGTGATACATGAGAGAACCATGAACGCGGCCATCTTTTCCGAGGCACTCAAGCATTGCGCTGTACTTTTTAGTCGAAGACCGCGACAGACTCTGGCGTATTTCAAGAAACTCTTTTACGAGTGCGGGGCATAGATCATCCACAAGCGCATCAGAAATAGCCGCCTTGTCGTATTTTGGAAGCGGGTAGTTTTGCGAAGCGCACCACTGCATTGCCTTGGCGCGTGATCCCGTAGAATCAATGAAGCCACCAGTCAAAGATTCAACGCGCTTATTCATCGCACTACTGTGCTTATCAATGATGGCTAGGCCGTTCTCAATTGACTTCCGATCTAGCTGCACCCCACGCCAATTAATGCGCTGGTCAGCCTCCCAGACGGCACTCTCAATGCCTCTGAGGTTGCGAAGCCGCTGGCGAATCTCACGCTCTGCGACAACGTCTTGCAAGCAATAGTCGTACAGTTCTTGGTACAGTTTTGGGTCACGGACACGCTTGCCGCGATACGGTTTACAGCATCGCTGGATCAACAGCTTGCCTCGCTTTGACTTCGCATCATCGCCGTCGAGGCCAAGTGCTTCGCCACATTTTCCCAAAGCACGGGGATAAGCCTGTGCGGCTGCGAGTGCTGCGGTGTCGCGCCACTGCTCAATCGGCACTGGCTTCCATTTTAGAACTAGGTTCCAGATCGCCATTTCAAAGAAGCTGTTCCAAGCCCAGACAGTTGCACCGCCAGCCTCAATTAAGGACAACAGCCTTTGCGGCGCAGGCATATCAGGTGTCCACAACTCAGGCGGGTCATCGTTGACTGACCAAGCCATGCACAACACTTCAGTGGTGCAATGGTCAGCATACGCATATGCGCCTGCTTTGCGAATGTCACATTCTGAATAAGTTTCAAAGTCGAGAGATATATTCAAATCTTTCTCCGCAGCCATTGGCTAGACAACTTATCAATACCGTCTTGCTTCGCCCGCGTTTTTCTTTTTTGTGTGACAGGATCACGTTTTCGTGGGAGCAAATCTTTATCAGTGATAATCACTGCGGCAAGTCCAGCAGAGCGTTTTTTCTTCATGCCCATGCGATTTTTTAGCAAGACATATGGAATTTCAGCGAGTTCGGCCATCGTGTGAACAATGACCACCTCGCCGCTTAGTTCTGGGAATCTGCTACCGACATATAGATAGCTGAGTGTTGGACGCATCAGCTTAGGAAGTCATCGTCAGCGGCATCTTCAGCACTTTCACTGCTGATATCATCAAACAACTCATCGGCCTTAACCGCGCCAGAGCCAAAAGTCTCGCCGTCCTTCACAAACTGAATCGCAACAAGGTTGCAGGCGACGCGCTTGCCCCATCGGTTGTCCATAATCCAAATTGAGATTGCGGCATTCACATATGCGCCAGCGTAGGGCTTGCCGTCTTCCTCAACGAGAGGGGTTCGGTCGCGATCAATGATCGTTGGACGATTCTTGCCGGACGCTGAAACATACATCGCATTTTCGTAACCGTCATACGCCTTATCTTCGCCGTCCCGCAGAAAAACATCCAAGCCTGTAGGAGTTTGGCCGTTAAAGTGTACGGTCACAGCCTGCTTAATTGCCTTTTTTAGATCAGCGATTTGATCTTTGTCACGGTCTTTGTCCAACAAAAAGTTAGCTGAAAACTTAGCTTTCTGTCCTTCATTGAACGCCTTGGCAGTCCAAATCTGTGGAAAAGATAGTCTTACATTTTTAAGGGTTATTACACTCATTCACTTTTACCTATTTTGAAGTTATGTCGTTGAAATATTCGGCAGCGTCAGGCTTCACGGCTGGACGTGGATCGGTGTCCGGCGCAAGCTGTGGGCGACCTTCGGGTTTGTGGATGAGATCGACGATCTCTCCATATTTCGCCTTGCCAAGCGCCTTCTCAGCTTGGGTCGGTGAAATTAGTTTTGACACATAGGCTTCATCGCCCAGCATCTTGATTAGTGATTCTTCCGCTATGTCAGCGTCTACCCATCTGCGCTGACCTCTTCCTGCTACCAATTTGAAGTTGGGCAAGATGCCGCCATCAAGCAAAAGCTTGTGCGCGTGTTTCTGAACGCCTTGCGCCCAACCGATGAGTGCGTCCATTTTGGGAAGCAGGTTGGCAATCTCTTCGACATTTAAAGTGTGCGGAACCTGCACCAGCAGAGGCTCTTCCAAATTGTCAAATGAACCAAGCGTGAGGTTGTAATTGTGTTCGGCAAGAGCGCGACAAGTAGGCTTCGCCTTGCAAAAGTGGCAGGCTTTTTTGGCGGGCTTGAACTCAGCATTTGGCGACATTGCGAGGCGAGCGGCAGGCTTAACAACGTCATTAGCCCACTTAAATAAATCCTTTGCTCTCATGCTATAAGTATCGATGTGGTCTAAGCGGGGCTGCACAATGGTCATACTCACGGTATCTACCTTGTCGATAAATTCGTAAGCTGCGCCCAGACCGTAAAGCATCAACTGCTCATTTCGGTTCGCATTTACTTTTAGACCTTGCCCGTATTTCAGATCGATGACGTGCAGAATGCCATCATCAAGAGTTACAAAATCAGCAGTTCCAAAACCACCAGCCGCCCATTCGCTGTAATCAACGCGCAGTTCAACGTGCTTTTCATCACCGTCTTGGCTGTTGCAGAAATCAACATAAGTAGCAACGTGATGTGCCATGACTTCATCAACGATGAAGCCCTCAAATTCAACACCGATAAAGTTTTCTGGGGGCTTCTGTTTCAACAAGCACTCTTCTGCAAGGGCGTGTGCCGCTGTGCCTTCAGCCGCAAAAAACGAGGTCTGGTCTGGGAAAGTTGATTCCAAGTTGAGAGAGCCTGGGCAGGTCATCCAGCGGTGAGCCTTTGAGGCTCCAAGAAGCGCGTGTTTACTCATTTATGTTTTGTCTCTTTTAGATTTTTATCAATTTGTTTGTGGACACAATATCGATTTCTGATACTGTGTCAACCACAAACAGTTGATTTTAAGACCAAGTTAAACAACGATTATTAAAGGTGATAAATGATTTATGTAAGTGAATATGCAGATGATGTTCAGCAAGCAATTGATGCAGTGATCGATGCAGCAAAACTCAAAAACAGAACGACCCTGGCGCGTCGATTGGACGTTTCTAAGCAAGCTTTATCTAAGTGGGCGAAAACAGGTTTGGTGCCAGCGCATCGCGCTTTGCAAATGGAATTGATCACCGGCGGTGAAGTGTCGTGGCGTTCGCTCTGTCCAGACATCGTGGTTGAGTTCAACAACTCTAAAGAGGTGGTGTATGAAATTTCAAGAAAAAGTTAAGTATGGGTTTTATTCAGCACTTGCTGGATTCGTCGGTGCTTTTGCTGACGGTTTGCATTGGGCGACAAAGAAAATGCAGTCGGCAGAAATACTTCTTATAAGCGCGGCTGCAAGACTGAAATAAACAAAGACGAGGGAAATCGCTTTGGCATTTTTAAAAGAATTTGGGCATCAGTTAGTCGAGAAGGGCTATGAAATTGTGCCTCTCAAAAAAGGTGAGAAGTTTCCGATGCTGTCGGGCTGGCAAAAAATCAGAGCCACACATGAAGACGTGGATAAGTGGTTGTCGAATGGTCACGCAGATGGCGGTGTTGGTGTGCTGTGTCGGAAAACGGTTGCAGTTGACATCGATTGTCTCGACGCGAAAGTAAATTACGATCTTCTGCATTGGCTAAAAACCAATGTTGGCGATTCGGCTGTGCGGATTGGTCAGAAGCCGAAGTGCGTTCTGCCATTTAAAGTTGAAGGCAGTTTCAGCAAAATACGCTCCTCAGAATATTCCGACTCTACTGGAAACAAACACGCGGTTGAAATTCTTGCCGATGGACAACAGTTCGTCGCGTTCGGCATTCACCCTTCCACCAACGAGCCGTACCGCTGGGTCAAGGGAAAGAGCATTGCCGACATCAAGCAAAACGACTTACCTTCTATTACCAAAGATCAGGCAGAGGCTTTTGTTGCATACTTTGAGAGTCTTGCTGAGAAGCAGGACGGCTGGGAGTTAGCACGTCACGGTGCGGCTGGTATCCATCACGATCCCGACGACCTCTCGATGTTCAAACCCAAGATGGAGATGGACGATGAGGCTGTGCGGCAGATGCTTGACGGGCTGGACGCAGACACGCACCACGACGAGTGGGTAAAGGTTGGCATGGCACTACACCACCATTTCGATGGTCGGGATATCGGCTGGGAAATCTGGG
>Ga0209092_10003177_pt1 | contig 14501 bp, 7 predicted proteins | sample FraStrMetagenome_FD_187446 | JGI IMG/M metagenome (GOLD analysis project Ga0209092, IMG submission 187446) | Marine eukaryotic phytoplankton communities from Arctic Ocean - Fram Strait ARC3M Metagenome (SPAdes) (version 2) | ecosystem: Environmental > Aquatic > Marine > Oceanic | place: Fram...
CATAAGTAGAATCATCTGCTTCATCGTACAAATCTAGGCTATTTCCGGTAGATGGGGATAAAAATGATGAAGAAACATCAGAGCCCTTTCAAAGTTAATATACTTATAAATTGGGTGTTGTTTAATTATTGTGCGTGATTTGAATGAATTTTATTGAGTAGTTCGATCAGATCGGATGCTAATATAATATATATATATGTATATTTTTGAACTGTATGCTTTTATTATACCGGTATTAACTTCTACTCTTGTACTAGGTATAAATTACTTTGTAGTTATAACTCATCCTCTTCATCAGTTACAGGTTTGGAAGAGGAATAGTAGCAGTTGTTATATGATCGAAACATATAATACGCATCATCGTTTTCCCTGTTATTGACCCATGAATTCCCATATTCTGAATGGTATCCTCTGCTATTTCCAGCACATGCTGCCTGAGTTGCAGCTTCTTTTGCTCTTCTTATAAATTGTACCCGACGTATCATTAGTTCAGTCTGAGTCCTTATCGCCATACAACCTAGCGCAACTTTGAACCTTTTCTTGAATAAGGCGTAAGCTCCTTTCCTTGTGTGATCTGTAGAGCTTGCAGGAGTTATGTTTCCTGCTTCTTGTGAATCTGCAGCCACCTTCGCTAAGGAGCAAATTAATTGCTTGAATCCTTTGTTTACTTCACCAAAATGACCGACTACAAACGAATCAATTCCATTCATGCCGTAGGACTTATACGCACTGAGGAATGGATTAGAATTGTTACCAGCTGCAAATGTGACATTTAACTTCTTAGCTCGGTTAGCTGTGTTGTGTGAAATCGCCAAAATTTTTGGAAAAAAAGTGTCCCAGGTGAAGAAAAGGGTTAAAATTATCACAATTTACATTACACATTACTATGCACATTATTATTATTATATATCATATGAGCGACTAAAAGCCACGCGGTTTCTGTTGAAGTCTCAACTCAAAGAGAACGATTTATATACGTTCCACCACCCTTTGCCTTCGGATAGACGCTGCAAATCGCTCCCGAATCGATACGTCTGAAGAAAGTAAACCCTGCAAGCGTTGTAATGTACGGCTCGCGCTCTGCTGAAGAGTTTCATCACTGGTAAAGTTGGCCAAGCACCACTCCAACATTTGATAGCAATTAGGAGTTCTTATCAATGCCGGTAGATGTTCATCAAATAGAGAAAGATTGTGCAGGACTAAACAAGCACGATTCAAAATAGCACCACTTGCACAAAAAGTCTTCATTGCGACAACAACTGAGTTGATTATCTCCGCCGAGTGTTCATCAATTAGTTCCTTTTCGGTCAAATCGTCATCGTCAACTTCCGCGTTACTGACTAAAACGTTTTGCCTATCATTTTGTGAATCTCTCCCAGGAAGCATTTCCGCTGAATAATAACGAAAAAATAAGATTACCCATTGCAATAATAATAAGAAAGACAATTGATAATGACTCACATGATACAACTAGATTTATCAATGCAAAAATCGCCCGAAATTGCACCTCTGCACTTAATGGATGATTTGCCATTGCATTTAGTGCCACCGAGATTCCTCCTAGCCTCAAAAGCATAGTTTTCTGACGAGGAATCAAAGCGATGTTTACCATTGACCAGCAACCCATTGCCTGAATTGATTCATTGTCTGCAAAGCGACGCATGCTATCTAAAACAACAGCAATACCATTTAAACGATGCCTATTTCCTCTTTCGACTTCAATCTGATTTGAACGAGTCAGTGACGAGTTCACTCCTAACGAGTTATCACAAAAGATTCCACTGTAGTTCATAGCTCGATTGTCATAAGGTTGGCCTTCTCTCCCTCCCAAGGGTCTTGCAAGTAGAACAATAGAATGCAACGCTGCTGCATGAAGTTCAGCATTATCACGGTATAGAAGCATGGACCTTAGAATCACATCTGTCAGACCGGACTTTTGACCGACTGTCCTTTGACCATCATCCTCAAGCAAATAAGGCAAGACACGAAGACACATAGTTTGAATGCCGCGAACTGTCGAAAACGCTACCATCCAGTTTACTGTTGAATAAATGGCACATGTCCAGGGTAGATTTATATGCCCAAGTTGACCAGTGCGCTTACTATTGCTGAATAAAGCAGCAGTAATTTTCGATGGGGCAAACTTAGGTTTTTTGTTTTGCTTGGAATTAACATCCTGAGCACTTCTTTTTGAGTTCGAGGAACTATGATTATCTGACTGAGACAAGGAATTCCCACTTATCGCAGATAATAATGTCGAGTTATTACTAGCCGGAGTCGGCGTAGTAAAAATAGGGAGGGTTGACACATACTGGCCCCGATTTTTCAATTGTGAAAGTTTCGCATCTGCTTCGATTTTTTGTAGGTACTGTGCACAGCGGACGAATGATGCGTACAGAAGACGATAGCGTCCGTAGGCTCGCTTTAAGTCACTTCTTGTTGGACGTCGACGCTGATGACCATAGTCGGAAGAAGATTCGTATTTGTCCCCGCCTTCATCGGACGAACCGCTGTATGAAGAACATGACGATGAATTACTATCCATAAAATCTTGATTGGGAGATGCTTGTACTGCCTCATCAGCATGCATTTTCTTAGTGTTTGAACGAAGTTCGGTCCTATTACCATTCGAATTTTCCAATGAATCGCCGAGTATAGCCCCAAACGGTTCCGACACGCACAATGTTCGCCAGAGGTCACGACTCTTTGTATACGTTGCCCGCCAATTTCGACTCAAGGGATAGATTAAGATGGCATGGATCTGGAGCGGAGATCCAACAAACATGAGGACATGTGCCATCACATCATAAGAAAGACGATATAATGGGTGCGTTTCCTGTTCCTGATCGAAATGATTATGACATTTATCGTGGCATGCCCTCGTTTTATTAGTAGTAGAAAAAACATCGTTGCCCTGATTTTGAAACTGAGACTCCGATAGCGTCTGCTGTTTTGGTGATGAATAACATCCCCGCTTGATAACCTGCATACTTGTTTTCCACAGTGATTGCTTTTGAGTAGCTGATATGTCGGATAAAGCTTTATCGCTAACGTGAGCACTTGTAGCTATCCCTTTAGCGTTTGATACAAAATTGGAAAGAAAGGGATGGTGAAAATCGTCCATACGAAACGAAGATGACGAAGAAGAATGACCATGCTCATCTGATGACGATAAGGATGTCGAGTCGTTTCTATTGCTCTTGTCATTCGAATATTTCAAAACTTTCACCTCATGATCACCGCCACTGCTGCCGCCGCTGATATTGCCATTACTCAAACTCGACGCCGTCGGGCTACTAGCTGCGCGAATACGATTACGATACAGCAGAGGAGCGGTCTCTTTCTTGTTTAGGTTGAAATGTATCATTTGTCTACCTTGGTGCCGCGAATCGCCGCCACTACCAGTCTCATAGCTGCTGCCAAACGAAGGCAGATTACTCGACGAAGATGAATCGTTCGCAAGATAACGACGGTCGTTATCCATGATTTGCGACAGCCCTATCCTCTTCGTAGCCTCATCACCATTCTCATTTCTATCACTTTGGACCAATTCCGAGACTTCATAATTCCTCCCACACTCATAATTCGTTTCTTGATGATCATCTCCAGCCTCAGCCTCTTGCTTCTGTACGACCGATACATCCTCGGTATCGCTGTCACTGTTTCCACTAAAACTCCCATCGTATCCTTCTTCACTCCCCTCGTGTCCACCGGATGTGATGGATGATGATGGAGTTGGAGAACTTCTCTGATGAAAAGGATGACCAATAGCACTTCGAGCACTTGCTTTCGTGCTAAGACTTCGTACGTGCTCGTGATCGGTATGCTCACGCGGTTGTACATCGGGATTCATAGTTGTCATGACTGTGTTATCGTGCCTGTCACTTCACTTCACTGCAATGATCAATGTAATCTATCTGTAGTCAATGTATGACAAATGCTGTCTTGTGTTTGTTGTATTGTGGGATGGGGTTGTATATTTCTTTAGATCTTTTGATATATTTGGTAAGACATATTGTCACACCATAGAAAAACCCGTTGTTTTGTAGACGCGATGTATCTGCACCTGCGCCTGCTGCAATGTCGATGGAGTAAGGCCATCTGTTCTATAGATGATTAGTTCTCTTTCTGAAGGGTGTATTTGTCATGAAGTATAAATGATGGTGCAACTTCTGGTAGGTCGTGTAGATATGTACACGATCTGAGTATACCCTTCCTTCGTAGTCGAGAGAAGGTCAATTCACAACTGTGTCTACGTCTTAAGCTCATCGAAGACGTAAGTTCTAAGTTCGCAAGCCATATATCGTATTATATGCCTTCTGTCTCAAGCAGCTTAAGTAGGTTCAACTTCGTGCGTTTTTCTTGCTCGCTTTCTTGAAATAAAGCTACATGATTGGGTAATCGATCAAATGATGCAAATGATCGTACGATGCCATCATCCAACATCAGCTGATGCGCGCAGCCGCTGGGATCAATTTCTTATCCACAACTTGAAAAACAGATGGAGCAAGAGAGAACAGAACAAAACGGTAAGATTCGAGAAACATCCATTATGAACACTGCGAATTAAATATCTTTTGCCAATGGCTCCTATTCGCACGTGGAGGATGGTCGTAGTGTACATAGCGGAGGAATCGCATCGGTGAAAAATATGAAAATGGACTTGTCAATTTAAAAATTGGATATAGTTTACATGGACGCTGAGTGAGCAAAAGGAGATTCTTTGTTCAGTATTCTGATGGTGCACGAAGTAGATTCGCTTTCGCTTACTCGTTCACCCGGAATGTCTATTGATCTATAATTTACAATCCACATGGGCAAAATTCGACGTCGTAGCAGCAACCGGGCGCGAAACAGGGTGTGAATTACAACTAACATCAAAAATGAGACTAGCGTAAGACTCGATGAGCACTGTTTCTTATGATCATAATAATTGCTCTGTGAGTGAAAATCTGGACTATTCTTGAATAATTGAGATCATCTGTGCGCGTTAAAGCGAAGTTTATTCACTTCTATTGATCGGATGAAACATGAAATCCTAAAAATTTGATGTGTCATTCTATCATAGAATGGAGCAATTTATTTACGTCTGTTTGCTGTGAGAACTTGCGTGCTCGTCAAAACTTGTACTTGCATTAAACAGAGGAAGATAGCTCATATGTTACTCGATAGCCTGTGAACAAGCAAAGGTGTCAAATAACCCCAATATTAACAGTTATTTTGCAATACGTTAAATGGTGTAATCCATAACCGTTGATGTCAATCACTGCATCGCTTTCAATATGTGGAATAATTAGTTTTGCTTTTTTAGCTTTTATCCCAAGGCCATTCTAAACCAACTCTGCCTCTTACATCTTGTTCGTCTTTAGTGTTGAGCCATGATGATTCATCGTCATGGATGTCAGGTGTATTGAGAGAACCTCGCTCCCCTCGTGATTCTCCGGCAATTGACTTAAGTTGAGACAACTTTCTATCACCCTGCATACGCGAACAATTATTTTGCGAAGATAAACACTTAGTACCAGTTTTTTTTAATCTTTATCTTGTGCTTTGAATATCAGTTACACTTACATCGGTTACGGCCATTGAAATGCTGAGTTTATCTGTTTCATTCATTCGCGAACGATACGTCCCTCGAATTTCCGTCAAGATCTGGCTCTTCCATATCACGTCCTCGGAGGGCATTTTATATGTTGTTCGAACAAATTCCCTGTACTGTTTCAACACTCTTTGTCTGTGCATGAAGTCTTTTAACGATAAGAAATTACCTTCGTCGGCTGCCACACGCTTTCTTCGCCCTCTTCTTACAACTTGAGCCGTTTGACCTCCATTAACGAGGTTGCTTGCAGCCCTCCTAGAATGTAGGAAAGACATTTGATGGATTATCGTAATCAAGAGAGTTAGCAAACTGGATCCCACCGATGATATTTTTTTCAACTGTATACCGATGATATTTTGATGTGTATTTTATCCGTTCTTTTCTCGATTAAATTTTGTCGCGTAGAAGGGTAATGACGAAGAATAATAAGAATCACACCAAAATTTTTTATTTGACTACGGTACTACGGTAATCAATTTTTAGCATAGCGACGCCAGGGATTGACCATATATACGATAAATTCCATAAATTATATATAATACAGTGTAGCGGAAAATTCATTGAAAAACATGCATGTACATGTACAATAGAGTCTACATATGGCATGTGTAATCGAGTAATAGAGTATATGACGTTAAAGATATACCATGTTTGCAGTTTATAGCCGGTATGGGATGACCGAATAACGTCGTATTCATCATAGATCCGTGTCAATGAGAGAAGAAAAAGACGAGAAAAGTTTGTGAAGGTGTTATGTTGTTGCACTTCTTTTTTGATATAAAGAACATACATTTATACTAAACCGGAATGCGTTTTTTTTAATCTTTAAGGACAACCCCATTAAGAGACAAGTGATGACGTTTTCAATAAGATGAATAGTGTATTTCATTCATATAAAATAGTGCTACAACAAATGAATGATGATTGTTCAGATTATTTCCTGCTGTAAGGTTCCTTCTCTACTCGTACTCGATTCAACTTTTTCAAAATTTGAAAAAAACTATCTGCGAATCCACAAGGAGGATTCGTGATGGCCATGATTCACAAGTAAAGAGTTTTTTCTTCTTTTAAGGTTGCGCTTGGCAATACCTACGTATCTGAAATGCCACCGCAAGCGCAAAAACGTTGCTGTTTGTGACTTATCCACAACGCTTCCTATAATGTAGGTATGCCCGTGAAACTAGGCTCTTCGATTGAAAAGCAAAATAAATATGTGAAAAAGGCAAAGGTAAGTCCATTTTGCAGGTGAGATTTCTGTTGAGAAGATATGAACGCTGTATACTTATTTTCCTTTTTATCTTAAAGTTCTGTTGCAAAGGGGACTTTTGCAATTTTAAGTTTTTGGCTCATGATTGTTCGTTGAAACTAGATGGCTCCGGTCTTGATCTACGTAATGTTGATGAAGTCATGGGTACTTCGCTTCTGGGGGAAAGGTTGAGCCGCGATCTATCCGTAAAAGGTAATGAATCTGGCCGGTTGCGGTCAGTTTTGGCTTTGCAAGAATGTGATGCTGCACTAGAGCAGTTACATTATCAGCATGAAAAGGTCGGACGACTATGTATAGAAAAAAATAATTATGATAAAGGCTCGCAATTAACACATGACGTACCCTACAATATTGTTCTAATGGCTCGAACGGAAAAGGATGTAATAAATCATTTTCTCCGAAGATACTCTCAAGGCTTAACTGACAATGTCGATGTTTTCGGTGGCGCTGGTTCACGACTGATTGAAAAACTTCCCGGACATTGTTATAAAGCAGTTCAAGTATGTACTCAGTGCTATCAGGTTTATGGGATTATCAAGGATGCTTGCCGTCGTTGCCGCAAAGATGGTTCTATAAAGTCTAGTGGCGATCACATCCAAACACCTAGTATAACCAGAGATAATGGTTGGCTTATAGGAGAAGATGCTATATCCAAGAAAGACATATCCGAAGTGAGTTCCTTCGCGAATCCACCACCAGCTGTTCGTATGACAGTTGATGCCGTAATGCTGTTATTGAATGGCAAGACACTTTCATGGAATACTTGTCGAAGTATTATGAAGAACTGTGATAGTTTTCTATCTAGTCTTATTTATTTTGAGCCGTCGAAGTTAAAGAAGAGAATCGCGTTAGAGATATCGCGATACGTGAGAAACCCGTATTTTTGTCCAAAAGAAATTAAAAGTATATCAGTAGCGTCATCCCGACTTTGTGCATGGGTACTTTCCGTGTATGATAGATATAAGTTCAAAAAGGGTAAACATACCAATGAGTTTGTTCATGATAGGGAGAGAAAGCGGGCGAAGGAAGCAACTTTGATCGAAGCAGGTTACGACACAGTGTACAAAGGATCACAAGAAAGTGTAAATGTTGAATGGCCAGAACACCGTCATTTTAGTGATTATGATTCTTCTATAAGAAAAGCTTTCGCAAATAGGCAAAAACGAAAAATGAATTTGCTGAGTGACGGCAGAGGTAGACAGGATCAACAAAATAACAGTGCACGAACTTTACTTTGTAATGATGGAGTAACACGTATACCTTACAAAATAATTGGAGATGATACTGTCCAATGCGAAAAAATAAGCTTTATAGTTTGTCATGATATATTTGATACTATTGATGCGACTAAAATGATGTTCATGGAAACTGTGAGAGCACATAGAGGGTGTCAAGTACTCCTATTCAACTATCCTGGCCAAGCGTGGACAACGTATCCTTCATCATTGCTTGATGCTGACGACGATTTACAGGATAGAGATAGAAATTCAAAGATTGAACAAGTCCTAAATAACGAATTTATTGCGGAACGCCTGCATGAATTGTTGTCTCATGTTAATCGGACTGGCGAATTTGTTACGAAGGTAAAGCCTACGCACTTGGTCGGAATAGGCAGCGGACTAACTGTGGCGATTAAGTTTTATGATAGTTATTGTAAGAAAGATCAACAATGTGCGAATATACAGAGTATCGTATCTATTAATGGAATCGTAGAAATGGAACCGCAATTGACTTCTATTTTACATGCTTCGCTTTCGGCTTTTAGGAGCTATCCTCGTGACCGCCCCGATCTCCCTGTCTCGTTTTTTGCTCAATTTCTTTTTTCCGAAGATTATTTAGAGAAAGTTCCAGAAAATCTAGCTTTGAGCATACATACCGCCGTGATGAATCCCATTTCGCTGGTGGGGCGAATCAAACTTTGTTCTGGATTTCTGAAAAACGTGTCTCTTACCAAGGTGCTAAAAAATATAGAGATCCCCTTTGTTGTATTGCATGGGACAGAAAATATGCTCGTTACCGATGACCATGTTAAGTTATTAACCAGAGGAAGAAAATGTGTTTACACTCTTATGGATGAGTGGAAAGACAAAGACTTGGGGCTTCATAACTTGCGTGAAAATGAGAAAGATGTACTTGTTTTAAGAGTAAAGTCCGGTCATGCGCTGTGGCAAGAGAACAGGCAAGCAGTTACTCGTCTCATCGATCATCTATCAAGTCCTAGTGAAGAGTTCATAACATTAGTACAAAAGAAGGTTGAGATAGATTTAGCGCTTTCACATGACGTTGAAACTAAAAGAAATGCTAGAACACAATCCAATGACAGGATTGATTTTCAATCACATGTTGAAAGGAATCAACATTTGAAAGAAACTTGTAAGAGCAAGAAAGATATTGGTTGTGCACAAAGAGTCTTAGACGAAAAGAGAGTTGAAATGAATACGAACCCGGTCGAAAAAATAGTTAATGTTGACGAAAATGAAAAGTCGATATGGTCTCGAGATCGGCAATCTGTTGGCAAGATCGTCGGTGAGCTTACACCTGGCTTGGACTTTGTTATAGAAGGAATGCCAAAAATTGATTTTGATTCTTTTCGTAAAGATGATGATGAAGAAGAAGAAGGAAGTGTCCGCAATCTTCAAACTAGAAAAATAAAAGACCTATTGAATGATCTGCCGTATACTACTTCTAAGAATGAATGTCCCTCTCGACCTGAATATACGAATAACCATTTTGATAACCCTTTTAATCGTGTTGGTTTCGACTTAAATGTAAACGTTTGCAATAGATCTATTCATCTCAAGGAAAGTTTAGAATCGAATGATGCGGCTGAGATCGACAAAGAACTTTCGACTCTTGACGAATACTTGCGAATCGGATTACCTATCGAGTGCATTCCTTCTGAGCTTCTAACTTACAGTCCAACTCGTGAGCAGAAAGAGCTTCGTTCCTGGAAAGTTCAGAGCAATCAAACTACTTCCAGTGCGCTTCCGTCTTCGGAGAGCTTGCTTGCTGCTATAGAACTAGAACATAAAAATGAGCAAACTCGCGAAGAATTTAATATTGAGAAAGATAAGAGGAATCACGAGATTTTGAAAGATGAAGTGCATCGTTTCGATGCTGACCAAAAACAGAGAATGGAAATGTTCAAGAATTTAAAAGAGCAAGCATTAAGTCGACTCGATGCTGATCGCATTAAAGCAATACGGCTTAGAGCCCATGAAGAAATGGAAAGGCGCGTAGAACTTGATCAAGACGAGCAGCAACTCCTTGCGAAAGGAGTTATACCACGCTTTGAACCTACACAAGGAAAACCACCCCCTCTAGTAAATATCGCCCCGACTTTCTATGAAAATCCTCGAAAGTTTGGAAACGGCATCAAGAAAAAGCTGTTAGGTTCCCTCTTAGACGACTTGGAAGATGAACGTGTCAGTGCTAGAAGTAGCAAGGGCTTAAATGCTGATGAGTTTGAACAAGTGAAGGGGCGACTCGCACAACAACAAATAGAAAGTAGGGAGTATTTCAAACAAGCAAGCGAAGCAGAGAGAAAGAATATACATCATCAAAAAGCTATAGATATTCAAAGAGTTTGTAGAGGTGGAAATGGTCGAAAAATCTTTAGGTCTGTTGCCAAAAGGAAACGGCTTGAAGAGCTTACTACAAACTCCGCTATTGTAATACAGAAAGTGGCTCGGGCCTTGTTTTCCCGAAAATTTGTCGAACAGATGCGAAATGCCATAACGCAGCGCTTAGTTTTAGATTCGAGCGTGTCTACGGTTCAAAGAGTATGGAAAGGTCACTGCGCTCGTCAATTTGCCAATTTGTTAAAGAGAGAGAGAGCAGCTGGATGGATTCAAATTGGAGTACGTAGTTATATTGCCAAGAAGATGCACACACAATTGAAGCACGAGTCTTGGATAAGAATGAATCGCGAAAAGTTGTCAATATTGGTCAGTAAATTTGCAAGTTCTTTTAATCAAATAGGATCCTTATTTTTGTTTTGCCACAGTTGCAACGTAATTGGAGAAGAAAGGTCGTGGTCGAAGAGTTTCGTTCGCACCAAATTCGTACGTTGGCATCTATTGAAATTCAGAGAGTGACCAGAGGAGGAATTGGAAGGAAACAAGCAAAAATCGTTCAGCTATGGACACGGACAGCCCCTGGCACACATCGTCTGCAATTGGGCCTCAACATGATTCAAGAATCCAAGGACGAATTTGAACGTCATCGTGTTGAGATTGATACCCTCCACAGAGCCCAAGAAAAGGCAGAGGCGAAAGTGACTAAAATTTATGAAGAGCTTAAAGAATCTGAACAAGACCTACATCGGCTTGAAGAAGAGTTACGTGAAATTGATAAAGTTGCAATCATTGACAACTTTCCTGGTGAATCTATGGGCGATGGTACAGTTCTTGGCGAGGAAGAGACCTCAAATGATTCGATAACAATGTCACCGACAAAGTGTTTGGAACCAGTTGCTGTGCGCTACCTCAACACTGCACCGCCACGGCATCGACCATCGACGGAAAGAGATCATCAGAGAATGCAAGTAGAAACTGAGCTTTCTGCTGCTCTTTTGGAAGTGCAAGAAAAGCGTAGATCGCTCGAGACGATTGAATCGACTTTAGTTGATATGGAAACGACACGACTACGAAAAGATAGAGAGTTCGCTCGTCTACAACGAAATCTAATGAAAGTGTTGGATGATCAGAAAAACGAACTGGAAGAGATAAGAACTACCGGCGTGGAGTTGGAAACGGCGGTGTCCTTAAGTGCTGAAGCAGCCAATAAAGCAGCCGCAAGAGCCGCTGAACACCAAGAACAGACTTCGCATATGTTTTGTAAACACGAAGATATGCTAAAATTTCAGTTCATGAGCATGAGCATGACCTATTTTTCGAGTTTGAAGATGCTTCAAGAGATGCGTGAAATGAATTCAGAGACAACTGCTGTAGCAATATCAAACTCGGCTAAAAGCGCTGCTGCAGCGGCAGCTGCAGCATCTTCGGCAATGTCCCGGTCAAAGGCATCAAATGGCAATGAAAAGAAGACGGGTGATTTACTTGACGAACATTCATCGCCAGGTGTCCCAGAGAGATTATTGCCAGATGACAGTAGCGCTTGGACAATTTATGATGTATCTATCTGGCTCGAAAAATTGTCGTTAAGTTCCTACATTGATGTGAGTATAATCACCAACGCACCAGCTACTGATAATTTTAACTTTATTTGTCCACCCTTCGAAAGGTTTTCCAAGAAGCTTCTATTGATGGAGATTTTCTTATGGATTTAAGGGAAGAGGATTTGGAAGAAGTTCTTGGAATTAAACACAAACTTCATCGAAAGAAAATTCTTCTCGCTCGTCAAAAACTTAAAAGCAAATTGAGTAGAACATGGAACAACGCGGAAACAAAAGGCGATAAAAGTGATCACAAAACAGGTAATCAAGATATTGCTGAATCGGTTCCACTTGATGTTATATTTAGCCAAATCCGTCATGGAAGATCGAAGCGATTACAAGACAGTCTCAAAGGCAACATTGATATAGATTCAGAGGATGAATATGGAAACTCACTCCTCATGGTAGCAATTCAAAATCGACAAGCGAAAATTGCCGAAATACTTCTTCAACGTGGGGCAAAAGTGAATCATACCAATAGCAACGGAAATAGCGCACTTCACTTCGCATTTGCTTATGATACTTCCGGAGAAATTGCACACTTTCTCATTGAAAATGGAGCAGATGACTCACTGGTGAACGTCTATGGTTTGAGTCCTTATGATGGTATTGGAGCAGATGAACTTTCTTGACGTGAGTAGTTCTTAGATAGGTCATGTATACATGTACTTTCAAAATGAACACAGAAAGTAACACATTTGAATGCATACGAAAAGTAAAGAAGTGGTTTGAAGAAATTTAGCCAGAATAGAATGTCTGTTATAAAGCTCCGACCATTTTCTGTGAATCAATCAAAGGAAGATTTCTCTCACAATTGCCATGTCTGATTGTCGAAATATACAGTAATGGTAACGTTCTGGGTACTCTCAATTTGTTGATTTAGAAGGTTTTAAAGTTTTATTCCTATTAGTGAATGTGCTAAGATGTAACTTTCTTTTGCAATAGAAAGATCAAAATAAAGTGCGTTTCCTTCGTGTCCAAACTCATTCCACACAAATCCTATTGTTAATCGCTTTATATGACTTACAACTCAAGGGTAATATTTTGCGCGACAGGTTCCATCTCAGCTCATGCTTGAATTTATGAAAGAATTGATATTTCGGTATCAACGGTAATTGAGGTCGATAGGAAAGTGGCAATGACCTACATCCCTAACGGAAAATGATCACCACAAAGTCACTTATGGCACAGAGATAAAGATGGTTTCGGAGCTTCTATTTACGAAATCGAGTCAAATTAGTTCTAAATATGTAATCTGAGTTTTGAGAAGAATGGTCGTAACAACGACGTATTACCACACTAAAAGCCATCACATTTCCTTCAAGGGTCTTTCACGCAGAGTGTTACATCGGAGCTAAAGTTATACACACAAGCTTTACCGATGCACGCTGCACGATGTTCATCTGTCCCATCTTATACCTGAGCATGAACGAATTTCTCACAAAAATTGCAACGACAGTTTTGTCCACGATGTCTGCCAAATATGGATGACTTCGTAGTGATGGTGAGTGCTGATATATTTGGTGGAGTCGATGACTAGGTAAAAAATCTGCAAACGAATTGCTATTCAAGCTGCACAACATGAGTAAGTGTTATTCAACTGAAATAATCGATGGTATTACAGGAGAATGAATTAGGTGTACTATACGTACGGTTCCTCCACAACATGCTTGGAACGATATCCAATGGAAGATCAGATCAGGGCGACTCAGCAGAATTGTGCTGATAATTCTTATATTTTGCTGTAGCTCTTCAAATGTAGCACTTAGCATTTATTAATAAATTGAATATTCATAGGAAGCCTTTCACACACTACCCCTCCATCATCGACCTACGAACAATTTAAATATGATGAGCTTTTTCGTTTCATCATCGGCGCATATAATAGATCTCAACTCCGAAGCAAATAAGTTATTGAGGCTTTTTTCTTTCCTAGAGCGAAGAACTCTGATGCGTGCAGGATATCGTTAGATGTCAATGACTCGAATAAACAAGTTCATTTTGAAGAAATTGCGAAAAAGAATATTTATTTCCAGTACGAAAAATTCGATGGAACTTAATTCTGGATAGAGTATGTAGTATGAAATCGTAATATCTGCATGTGTTGTGTGTCCCATCATGCAGGAACTATTACTCTCTCTGATAATTGATAATCCATGGTTTCACAATAACTATAATCCCCCCTCCCTTCTTCTCTATAGAGAATATCCTACTATTCTTGAACCACATATAACCTTGTAAAACATGTCATTGGTTCCCTTTGTTGCTTTAGAGAGAGTCATTCAAAATCAAAATTCCATCTCTAATCTCTCTCTCAAAGTCAAAATATTTTTTGTGTGGTTGGTGAGTGGTGAGGGTCGGTTCGCACAAGCTGGACGGACCGGATTCTGGGACGAATCTGGGACGAAGTGCTACACTTATTTTGGAACGCGTCCCATTTTCCGGGTGACTTCCCGTCC
>Ga0209092_10003180_pt1 | contig 14490 bp, 19 predicted proteins | sample FraStrMetagenome_FD_187446 | JGI IMG/M metagenome (GOLD analysis project Ga0209092, IMG submission 187446) | Marine eukaryotic phytoplankton communities from Arctic Ocean - Fram Strait ARC3M Metagenome (SPAdes) (version 2) | ecosystem: Environmental > Aquatic > Marine > Oceanic | place: Fram...
AAAATAGAGGTAGGATTGCTGGGGCCAAATTAGCTAAGCAAACTGACTTCTTACAAATTGAAATACCCGATGGGTGTGGAGTAAAAGATCCTTCAGACTATGTAGATGTGTTTGATGGAAAAAACTTAAAAAGATTAATCTTGAGTCTTATAACGAAAAGACTTAGAGATGAAGAATTAAAACAAATTTTATAACCATTTAAATTTTAAATCATGATTAAAAGAACAGTAACAACAAATTTAATGAAAAAATTAGAGACATTTAAAGTAATGGCTCTTGGTGAAGCAGTTAACACGCCAATATTATTGATTGGCCCTCCTGGAGTTGCAAAGACTGCAGCAGTGATTGATTTCGCAACAGCATCTTTAGGCTCTATTGGTAGTGACGATTTATTCTTATTAGAAACTGATGAAGGCACTAGATCTAATTCTGTAAAAGGTAATATCGACCTTGAAGAGTTGACTACCAACAATAAATACAAAGTAGATTCTCCTGTTACAAGAGCAAAGGTTGTAGTAATTAATGAGATTGATAAAGCATCAGCTTCATTAAGAAACTCATTGCTTGGTATAATGAATGAGAAAGTCTTATTCAACGGTAAAGAGAAAGTTGATTGTAAATGGGAAAACTTTATTGCCACATGTAATGAGATTCCAGATGATGAGAAAGACTCTCCATTTTGGGATAGATTCTTAATCACTCATGAAGTAGGTAGATTATCTCGTAACGACATGATGAGTTATTATACTAAGGGCGGTAAGGCTTTTAGCCAAAATCATAATATAAACATGCCTGAGAAAGCTGATATTGACTCCATAAGTCTAAGTCCTGACAAGTTAAAGAAAGTTCTAGATATATCTCACAATGATTTATCTGATAGAGCTTTATCATTCTTACCTACATTAGTTAAGAATGTTATGTGTGTTTGGGGTCTTGCCGAAGATAGAGGATTAGTTAAGACTACTGAATTGTTAGTAGGCAAGAGTGTAGCTAAAGAATTAGCTAAAACCCTTGTACATAAGGATGTTAGAGCATTGTACGACCTTATTGATCGTATTGGAGAATGTGTTTCCAATGATGAGTACAATAAGACTTACGATAAGTTAGAGTTAGCTTATGATTCCGCTAGTAAAGCGGGATTACTAACTAAAGCAGATGAATCTGAGCTGCAAGGTAAGATTGCAGAAGAAGAGTCAAAGTTAGACTTTTTAAAGACAGATGATGAGTCAGTTTTAAACGAAATGTCATAATGAGTCTTTTCTCTAGAAAAGATGGAACTAAAGGAGGAGTCGTAAAGGCTCCTTCTTATGATCCATACGGAAGATTCAAAAATACAGGAAATGGTATATTTGGATTCAGAAAAGATAAGCACGTAGTTATGCCTGGTGTAACTCAGTATGAGGAGTGTAGACTCGAGTCTATTAAAGACTATGTTGAAAAAGAGACTGGCAATCCATGTACTTTATCTCAAGAGCTTATAAATGACGTATATAGTATATATGTTAATGATAGCGTTAAAAGGAGACCTTCTAATGATAAGAACGAAATTAGACACAAAGTCCTTGACAAGGTTTATGACTCTCTTACTAAAGTTGTAACTGTTGACTCTCCTTTGTATACTCAAATGTTAACTAGAGAACTTGCGTTAGTACTGCAGAAAGTTGAAGATGAGGTTAAGCAAGAGCAACAAAAACAACCTGGTAATGGGGGTGAGGATGGTGATGCTGATGATGATTCAGGCCTTGGTTCGTCAATGTCTAGTGGTAGCGGTGACGGTGAAGATGATGGAGAAGGAGCAGGAGATGAAGGTGAAGGAGACGGAAAAGAAGGAGATGAATCTCAACTTCCAGGAAAAAAAGCTGGCAAAGGCACTGGTCAAGACAGGCAAAGTCTCGGAGATATTGTGGACAAAGCTCTTGAAAATGCAAATGATGCTATTGAAAAAGCTAAAAGTAATACTGACGAGAAGATTAAAAATCTTGAAGACCAGCTTGGTAAAGAAGCAATGAAGGACTTAATGAATTCTAATCCTGAATTTTTAGAAGAAATTGACGTGTTGAAAGATAGACTTAAAAAGGTTTCCATCAACAAGCAAAGTATTCGAAAGGTTATGGAGAAAATTCTTAATGAGTCTATGAATTATTTCTCTACTAAATTCAAAAGAGTAGAAGAAAGTCTTTTTGATTGTGAAGAGTGTGAAGATTTATTTGGTTTAGAATTTCTACACCCAATATTTAAGAATGCTGAAATCATGAGTGTTGGTAATGAGACAAGAATTTACAAAGGTAAAATTGATTTATATCTAGATTGTTCAGGGTCAATGGATTCTTATGAAACTTTTGAAGGTACTAGTATTAGAATGATTGATCTTGCAAAAGGCATTGCTATGGTGTTGCACAGAATGGGTATGATCGATAATTTATATTTCTTTGATAACTGTCTTTATAAGATAGAAAACATCAATGAAATATCTATTCTTAGCTTCTCTAAGTCAGGTGGAACCAATTTCAATAAGGTGATAGATATGGTTAGTGAAAAGGGTAATAATTCGGTTATAATCACTGATGGTTATGACAATTGTAGAAAATACTCTAAGCAAGCCTTCTGGATTGGTATTGGCGGAACTACTTTTGCCCCTTACGGAGACTCAGCATTTACTAATTACAGAGAAAATAAGCAATGTGTTGCTTATAATTCAAACACTAGTAAATTTGATTACTGCACAAACTAAGACATATGAAACTAAAGGAAAGAAATATGGGCAAGTTTAAAAACAAGTTTTGTAATGTTGTTGATGAATTGATAACATTACATGAGCTTGGTTTTGAAGAGGATGGACATCATAGATGGAACTATAGTATTTATATGTCTTCATGTGGAAGGTTTTCTAAAGGTCTAATTGCATCTGGAGATTACCTCTATTTAAGAGATCAGTCTGGAGACAAGTATACTGATGTAAGTATATGTACTCTTTGGAGCAGGGATATTGCAGGTCCAATAAAAAAGAGAGAGATTGAGGATTTTATTAATATGTTAAAACAAGGAAATGTTAGGTAAAAGAAAAAAGCCAAAAGTAAGGGATAGCAGTGGTATACTGGTTGTTCCTAATTTAGAAATGTTAGAAGATTTAGGTTTTGTAGAAGAAAGTTCTTCAAGGTGGGTTTATGAATTACATTCATCAAAGAATGCAAAGAAGTATATCCTTGCATCTAAAATGTCTATTTATATTATTGATAATGATCTTTCTAACTCTAAAACAGACATGGTTTCAATATGGGAGTATCTTTATGCTGGTGAAATATCATTAGAAGATCTTAAGAAATATATTAACCTACTAGATTCAGGTACTCGTTCTAAAGCAACAATAGATTTGCAATGATAGAAAGAAAAGAAGCAAAATTACCAGAAGATATGATGATTTTTATTCCTGGGAATATTCCTTCATTAAAGAACAGTAAGGTTAAGACGAGTAGAGGAATCTTCTCGTCTCCTACTGTTTCTAAATTTCTTAGGTCAATAGGAATACAAGGATTTAACTCTCGTAAGAAAACAGTTAAAGGATATGTAGATACAAGTAGACCTAATCAATTTGAAGCTTTAAGAAGTAGGTTTGAATCCATGAGGAAAGGTAAAGGTGATCCGTTAATAATAGGGTATCACCAAGTTAGAAATAGCAAAAGATTATTTGATTTCAGCAATAGCGTTGAAATTGTACAAGATTTAATGACGGCACATGATTTTATTGAAGATGACAATGTGAAGTTTGTATTTCCTGTACCAATGACAATTGACGGCAAGTTGCCTGTCGAGGGTAAAGTTAGAGATGAACCTCTGTACTCAGTGGATAAAGAGAATCCTGGAGTATGGATAAAATTATTTTAAAATGAATGATATAATAGATTTTAGAGACATAGATGATGTAAAAATATGCAAAGGCGATGAAGTGTTAGTTACATATAATTTTTACGGAAATTCTTCTTCACATTTAAAAAGAGCTAAAATAATTAGATTTACACCAGCAGCATGCTTTTTTGAATTTAAAGATGAAAAAATTTGGCCAAAAGAAGGGAAAATGTTTCAAGGACAAGTAAGTTTAAGAATTCTTGTATTAAAAGGAGATTTTGTAGAGTATTCTAAAACTAAAGACTTAATGAAGAATAACAATAAAAAAGAAAACAACAATGAAGAGGGCAAATAAAGTTATGGTCAGGTTGGGTTTTTCAGACATGATTGTAACTCTTGAACAAGCTATGGATAACACTAATGAGATATGTAGCCCAGATTCATTTGTGGTCGGGTATGAAGATGAAAATGGCTTTGAATGTAGTTCTGATGGTGTTTATTTATTTCAAGACCCCAATCAGGTTCAAATGTTCGATGAGTAGATATCAAACAACTAAGACTTTGATAACAAAACCTAAGAATGCAGTTTCAAAGTAGAATTATAATAATTTAAAAACAAAATAAAAAAATGGGAGGAATACAAAGAGAGTTTAGTATAACTGGGAAATCATTGGAATTAGCTTTTGATGAATTACAAGAGAATGATAGAGATGAATATGGATCAGATTATTATTCTGGAGGATGGAACAATGCTCAAGGTGTTGTAGAAGTTTCAAAAAAAAAATTTGATAATGATCATCCTTCTAAACATGAGCCAGTATGGGCTTTATGTCTTAGCAAACCTGTCGGCAATAACATGAAGGTTAAAACAAAAGTTACTAACTATCCTGCAAAAGGAACTAGAAAGTGGATTACTAAGTATGAAGTAGAACATCCTGTTCGTGGAAATGTTATTGTTTCAGAGTTAAAACAAGTTGATGCTATTAAAAAAGCTAGAGAATTGGTAGAAAAAAATCCTGATTGGGATTTGTCAGTTCATTTAGTTAAGAAACTAACATCGTCCTCTAGAGTTGCTGACATAGAGTATAAGAAATCATCTAAAGAAAAAGATGGTTATTGGGAGATAAAAGGTGTATTACCTTATTAATAATTAAAATTTAAAACAAATGAAATAATAAATGGCAATACAAGATCATAACCTAAAGTTGACGGAACAACAGTACAGAGACTTAGAATTACCATCATATTCAATGCTTGCTTCTATTGATAAGCAGGGTATTGATGTGGTTGGAGGAGTGAAACAGAACTTTAATTTAAAGTTCGGAAGTTTAGTAGATATGATGTGTTTTGAACCTCATAGAGTTGATGATACATTTTACAAAGGAGCAAGCGCAAAACCCCCAACGACAAATGTAAAAAACATATGCGACCTAATATTGCAAGACCTTGATGGAAAAGTTGGAGAAGTAGCAAAAGTATCTACTCCTTTAGGGAGAAGAAAAGAAGTGAAGATATCTAATAAGATATCAAATTACAAAAGAGAAATAGTAATTAACGCCTCCAAACTTAAAATATACAAAAACTATTCGGAAGAAAAAACTATTGAAACTGTTATAAAAGCAGGTTCTGAGTATTTTAAAGATAAGATTACATCAAGAGGAAAGATATTAATTAAGCCTGAAATGTGGCAGCATGCAGCTCATACAGCGTCAACATTAATAACCCACAGGTTTACAGCTAAGTATTTTACACACGGAGTAAAGGGTGTGGAGATTATTTATCAATACAAATTTGACACAGTTGTTAATGGAAGAAGATGTAAAGGTATGTTGGATTGTTTAGTGATAAATCACACTGCAAAGTTGATTTTTCCAGTTGATCTAAAAACTGGAGAATCTCCCTGCAAGGATTTCCCTATGCTATTCACTTCACATAGATATTACATACAGGGTGCGCTGTATAGAGAGGCATTAAAGTCTATTGTTGAGAATGATTTTGAATTGATGGATTATGTTGTAAAGCCTTTTGAGTTTGTATATATATCTAAATTAAATCCAAATAAGCCAATGAAGTTTATTGTTGATGAAGACATGCATCAAGCTTCATTATGCGGATTTACTGATAGGTATGGATATTATTACAAAGGTGTTTATGGTCTAATGGATGATTACTACTATAGTGTTGAAAACGACATGATAGATTACACAAAAGAAGAGAACGATAGTAAAGGGTCTGTTAACATGAATTTATCAACAATAACTGGGGTATGAAAGAGGAATTTAAGATAAATGTAGTAAAAAACAAGAGCACGACATATATGTTGCCTTTTGTAAATGAGCAGGTAAATTTTAAGTTCCGACACCAATTAGTTAATTCTTATTTATCATTCGAAAAAGGTGATGATATATTTTGTGTGATGTACGATTGGAGCTGTTTAGAGCCTTTCCTTAAGTTTGAAGGTGAGATGATGAATCACCATTTATATGTTGGTCATGAAGATTATGGTGGTACTACTGTTTATAAGTTTAGATTGTCAAGAAACATGAAGATTGGCAGGGATAGTTTTGTTAGCGGAAAGTATGGGGAATTTTCTCAAGACCATAAAGATTCAATTATTAAGCATTTAATTGATATTGGTGCAACAAATGTGCAAAGGATTAAAGACATTTTGAGCACATTTGCTACACTTACTTCAGATCCACCCGACATGCATAATGAAGTGTTTATGAACAATGTAAAGAAGTTGAAAATAATAACAGATGATTTTAAAGATCATTAAATAAATAAGTTTAACATGGATAGTGAAAGAATGACTTACTGGATGATTTCTAATGGTTTTATTGAAAGTGAGGAAGTTCTTAAATGGAAGGATATTGAGAATCATTTAGATAACTTCAATTCGTATGATGGCGTAACTAATATATTTAAGAAAAGCAATAAAAGAGAGTTTGTGGAAAACAGGCATCTCTTTTATGCTGTCTTAAGAAACAGGTATAAGTATAAATTGCAAACAATAGCTGACTATGCTAAATACAAAGGATTGAAAAAGTGTAGTCATACGACAGTTATGAATGGAGTGTCTAAAACTGTAGATACAAATTATTATAGCTCAAAACGTGTGGCTTACATTTATGATGAATACTTTAAGAAAAGACATGATGGCAAAACTGTAGATATTAGAGAAAGTGAATTAGACAAGCTTATTAAAAAAATACCTAAAGATAAAATAGGTGAAATAAAAGATCTAATATCAATTAGAATTAAATCTTGGTCTTGGAATCTGTAAATATAGGGCAATAGTTGATAGTCAGAGTTAATAATGTGAGAGTTAATTACTTGTAAAGGCTTGAAGATTGCCCTATTAACGGATTGTGTATGAACTTTTAATTAGAAAAAATATGACAGTAAAAGACTTAAAAAAGAGATTAAAAAATTTAGATGATGACCAAATGGTTATTATAACCGATGGTAAAGGATGGTGTAACATTGAGAAGATAGAAGTAAAAGGCGAAGAAGTACACATAGTACAAGAAACCGAGCCAATTTTTTCTGATTAATTGTTTATACACGTTGTTGTAGCATCGTTTTAATGTTTTACAACGCATTGTATAAGGTGCGTTTTAATGCACTTTGTACGTTGTTGTGAGTATGTAAATTTAAAAATAAAAATATGTGCAAAAAAGAATGTAAAGGAGATAAATGCGCTTTAGGTTTAATATACCCTAATACAAACGCTAATATTGCTTGTGATGAGGATTGTTATTTTAAAAGTGATGAACTAAATAATAAAGAAAAGTATATTAAACAATACCCAAAAGAAATGAAAAAATGTGGGTTTTAAATTTATTACTTACAACGGAATAGTGTAAGCGTAGTTGTGTATAAATTAAAATAAATATTATGGATAGTTATAAAGAAATTGAAGAGTTAAGAAAGATAGTTAAAGAACAAAGTGAGCAATTACGTTTACATAGTGTTAGCAATAGTGTTGCGACTGAATACGCTGAATTTTGTGTAAGATGTGACCGAGAAGGATTGCCATTACTTGAATTAGATGACTACATTAAGCAATATTGTTGCTAACTACGGATAAAAGGAACTAAAACAATAAAAAATGAGTAAGGTGATAAATTTAACAGGGTACAAATGGTGGGAACATAAAAATCCTGCTTATAGAGAGTCTTGTAGAAAACAATCTATAAGAGATAATATTCAGTTTAAGAGTGAGTACGATTATTTTATAAAGCAAACAGTATAGGATAAAACAAATATTAACATAATAAAAAAAAATTAAATCATGATTTTTAAAAGAAAAAAAGAAAAAGAATTAATAGTGGGCGATAAGTGTATTTTAAATGCCTCCACTAAAACAGCACTACTTGAAGAGCCTATTTACATGAATTCATCAATTATTAGGTTTTGTGATGATTTATATTACGATCAACTTCTTCCAAGTATATTAAGAAAGAACAGAAAGTTAAAGGTAATGTTAGCTGATTGTGAGATGCTTTATATAAATAAAATCTCTATATTTGATGGATTAGTAGAGGTTATTCCTTTGAGAATAAGAAAAGACAGTAACAATGCGATTGGATTAAAACATTTCATGGAGAAAGAAAAACCTTTCCTTGTAAGTAAAGACTCCTTAAAAAGAGCTAGCTGTACAGATATTCAGGAATTAAACGCCTTTTATCACAATAGAGCAATTAACTTTATTTCAAATAAAATTAAAAGAAAGTATAAAGAATCATTTTCATGGGTATACAGTTAGACTTAATTCAAATGATTAAAGAGTGTGAAGATGAAGAAAACAGCAAGGCAATTAAAGATAGAGAGGGAGAAGAGAGAAAGTGACGATATCTATAGGTACTTTAATCGCAATATTAAAGCGATGAAGTTTTGTAATAGCAACGGATTGACAATTTATGCGTCTTCACAGGCAATTAAATCTACATTTGTTAAGCTATTTGTACAAAAGGGTGATAAATTCAAGCCCTTAAATAATATTGAATATGATCAGAATGAACACAAAGATGTAGTTAAATATATAGCTGCTATTGACAGAGAATATGAAAGGCTTTATTTAAAAATGAAAAATAAAGTATAAGGAATTAATTTTGTGATTTAAATTAATGGTTATGTTTATTAGAAGAAAAACCCCGGTAGAACTGATTATTCTATCGGGGTTTCTTCATTATTCCTAGTTGGCAATTTTTTTTTACTTTTCTAGAATCCTGCTGAATTATTGAGGAAATCTAAGGAGCTCTTTAAATCTTTTTGAGTTTGAGATACAATAGGCGTTGCGTTTAAGATTGCAACTCCAAGCTTATTTCTGTCTTTATTCGAGCCTTGTTCATACGTCTCAGTTGGGTTAAAAGCCTGAGTCATAACCTTCATTATATTTCTCAATGTCCCAACAGAAGCAGTAGGTGTTGACACCACCTTTATTGCTTCTTGTGGAGCAATAAAAAACGTAAGTTCAGCAATTTGTCTTCTTAATATATATTTATAAAGAACCTCGTCTTCATCGTCTTCAAATGACATATATGCCAACATTGTTATAGCTATCATCGAAAACTCCATTGTCACTTTTTTGAGGTTGGCTTTTTCGTGTGCAGACAAATTGCCGGCACCTTTCTTTATGACCTCAATGCTCATTTGTTTTATTGCAGGAATTAAAACCCTGCTCATAAACCTGGTAGCAGTTACATAATATCCCTCTCTGTTGTCTTTGGCGTCTTGTGAATAAAATCTATCAGCATCTTTCATGTCTTCATGTTTTTTAAACATTGTTCCAGTGCCTCTCCATCTTCTGAAGTATCCCTCTTCTACCCACTTACGTAAAAAAAATATAAGCTTTCCCCAAAATTCTCTTTGAGCAGCTGATTGCAAGTCTGCATCGTAATTACCATGTAATTCACGAATTTTATACTTAATTAAATTTCTAGTCTCTAACATTATCTGGGCTTGACCACCAGTCTTTGTAAATGTAGTTGATTGTACGTCCGGATTTAGTTTCATTTCTACTCCTCCATTAGAAGTCGGTATAAACTCAATCATCTGATCTAATGAAGCTGCATTCTTTTTATTTTTAACAACTTTACCATCAGCATCTATATACTCACCTTTGCTATTCATAACCCTGATGTGTCTCATTGTAGCGTACATAACTTTGGCTTGCATCATGTGCTCACCAGCTTTGGCTAATGGTCGCATAGAATTCATCTTCATTAATGCTTGGCCCCTGGTGTTTTCTTCAAACTTATTATCTAAATACTCCTTACCACCCATAACATTGAATGTATTAAGAAACATGTTAGTTCTTGACTTGTCTACATTGGTTCCCCAATCACCCATAATGTTTTTTACATCCTTGGCGTATATTTTACTGGCATAACCCCAATCCGTGAAGTCAAAATGTTCACCACCCGCAGCTTCGATAAAATTGTTGATAGTACCCATGCTTAGATTGACGACGCTATTTACCCAGTTACCAACCAGGGAATTCATACCGGAATACTTTAGCCAAGACTTAGCTGCTGCATTTACATCAAGCTCTTTGTCTCCTAGTTTAACCTTACCTGCATCTTTACTTTTTATGTCATATATTCTATTCTCTAACATGTCTAAAGCCTTCTTTGCGTCGTTAGGCAATCCATCACGCAGGTCTTTATAAATATCAACCTCATTTTCCCCGTTATTGGCGTGTATTTTCCTTTTACCCATAATACCAGCTTTATCGGGTACTTTCCTGTTTTTCATCACTTCAAGCACTACTAAAAAAGTAGTTTCAACTTCCTTCTTTTTCTCAAAGTTTTTGGCTGCAATAGTGTTCATCAACGTCATAGTATGCAAGTCAAAACTTTGCTCAGACTCAGAAAGCTTTTTCCTGAAGGGAATAGGTATTCTTAATTTCTCTTTGTTAGATATATCAGCAAATACTCTAACAAACGAGTCTTTAGTGCTATTGTTGTTTCCTTGTGTTTGATAATCATCAGCCTGTATGGCTGTAAGTTCAGATATTTGATGTTTTATTGCACCAGAATAGTCGCCCTCAATTATTCTCTGCATGTCAGATTTTAACATTCCAGGCAATCTAATCCACTCCTGGTTATAACTTTTAGAGATCAAAGAATCCTTACCTTTAGTGATTTTGTCTGCCTCTCTAACTTTACCTTTTAGGAAGTTTAAGTGTTTCTTTTGTTCGGCAGTCATGTTAGCATAATCAGGATTAACCCATTTTTGAATTGGCGTCCATCTATTTTGACCTTGGATAAGTACCGGTTCGGTGTTTTTCTCTAACCAATTCTCATACTCAGTTCTTGCGATAGCTTCTGACGTTGGAAGATATTCTCTTTCTCCAGCTATTACATATGATATTTGAACAGACTCTCCTTTCTCATTTGTAATTACTTTAAACTTACGTCCACCACCAAATTTTATTCTTCTTTTAACGCCGTCAATTACATATTCCAATGTGTTCTCGGCAACCTTTACATCACCATATTTCTCATCAGCCTTTTCCCTATCAGCCATGTCACTAATCATATCATTTCTAATCTCTAAGAAATCAGGCTTGTATTGAGATGCATAGTAAGATTGACCTGAAGATGAAGTAGTAATCATATTCTTATACTTTTTCTTCTGATTTTTGTCATTACTAACCTCCTCTTTGAATTCTTTATTTTTTGCATCAAATTCCGTCGACTCAGTTAACGCAAATTCAGCAATCTCACGCTCAACTGAATCCACCAATGTAGATAATACCTGAATGTCCTGAGAGCCTGCATTCTTTTCTGACCACATAGTAGCAGCCAATTTAGTAATGTCTGAAATAGATTTCTCTGCATTTGAAAATGCCTCATCATAAGCCTTCTTTTTAATTTCATCAGCATGGGCCAATAATTTTTCACGTACATAAGAGTCAAGACTTTGTCCAGATGACTCTAATTCTAAATCTTTATAATCACTCTCGAAACCTCTTGTGTATTCAGTCTTTATCTTGTTGTCATTCTCTGACATAAACTCAGCGTATATCTCACGAGATGCCTGAAGTAATTTAGCATCTAACTTAGATCTATCTTTTTGAACGTTAGACAATATTCTATCATAATATTTCTTGTCCTTATCAGATAAATCACCACTATCGTTCATGCTTATTACAAGGCTTTGAATATCTTCAATCATACTGAAACCTTGATTCCATTCTATACTTGACATTATTCTTTTGGCAGTAAGCTCATCCTTCTTCTTTCTCCCATCAACAACTTTATTTACCAATGATATTTCTTCACGAACCCATTGAATATATTTAGACAATCCTAACTTCCTGTCAGTATTATCTAATTTAGATAATTCGTCTTTAAGCTTAGAAATAGACTGAAATCTAGTAGTCCCTCCCTCTTGATTAATAGCTTCTCTTTCTCTCTTTTGAGGTGTGTCTGGTAAATACTCATTATAAATATTAGTTACCCTAGCAAGTGTCTCTTGATAGATATTTTCCAATGACTTGATAACTTTATTATCCTCTTTACTTTCGGTGTCAATTTTTCTTTCCCTTTGCTCTTGAACCGTCATTGATAAGTCATTTAATAACCCCTCTTTCTTTACCTTAGTGTCCAAAATATCCCTAGTAAGAGACTCAATTGCATCTTTGTTAGCTATGTTAAACTTTCTGCTAACAAAACTTAAAAACCATGCTTTTATTGATTCCCAAATACCTGCTTTATCTTGCTCCTCAAATATTTCAACACCTTTTCTACCAATAGCAGTTGTAATCAATTCTTTGGCAAACATTTCCTCATTTAAGTCAGGATATAATTCTCTAACCTCTGTCTCTAAATCTGTTCCCATAAGCATATCTAAAGCCCTCTGTAATCTAGGGTTATCTAAACCTCCAGGTAGTGAGTCAATAAATATGTGTCCAAACTCATGGATTGCAGTGGTGTTAAATATCTTATCTGGATTAATTAAAATTACAGGTCTGCCTGCATCTTTAACCCTTTTGTCACTTTTAGGAAGAACCCTAGAGCTTTCGATTGTTGAGTCTATAATAACCTCAACATCCATAGACTCCTGAAGTATCTTTATTTTTCTTTTAAATAACTCCAAGTCTTCTTTGACATAGTCATTTTGACTTCTTTCTTCTTGAGCAAAATACTTTGTTGCTATATTTGGGTCACTAGACAGAACGTTTAATAGCTCTGCCTCAGTGTAATCTTCTCCTTTATAATTAAATTTACAACTCATTATAATTCTAGTTTTGTTTGACCACTTGGCTTGCAGTCTTTTTTAGTAATATTCTCTTCTTTAATAATCCTCTTAAACATTTCCGGAGTGATTGTGGTTGCCATTTCTTGTTCTGCACTATCTTCAAAGTTTTCTTCAAGAATTGGCGCAACCTCATTTCCTTTACCTTCAGTGATATCTGATGATTTTTCAAATTGAGATCCCGTTAATGTTTTCTTAGCGTTGGCTATATTCTTGTTGAAATCATCTGTAAACATTTTATTGTTTTCAGGTAATATAGAGTTTTTAATTGAATTATCATAATGATATTCAAAAACCTTATTCTTACCTGCCTTGTATCCTAATTTGTGTGTTCTTATATAAACTGGAAGATCTAATGATTCACCATCCATGTCTGCAACAAAGTCACCGTATGGATTTGATAATTTATATAATCCATTCAATGGCTCCCCATTTTCATCAAGACCTAATGAAATTGTAATAAAAAGAGGTGGATTAAAGATAGTAGATTCTCTTGTTGATATTTTGTACTTTTCCAAGAAAGATTGATTACCTTTCACTCCAAACGCATGTGGTATTTTTGATTCTTCTTTATTGCCATTGCGATGAATGTAGTCAGATTTACTTAATGTTGGAACCACATCTGTATTCTCAGATTCATGTCTCAAGAATTGATCTATAAAGTTGTCATCTGTAGCCATGTCTTCCATTTTTTGGAAAAATGCACGAATCTCAAGATTCATTCCTTCAGCTTTTAATATCTCATGTGGTATATGCGTAAAAAATTGATTAAGATTAGCACTAAATCCTGATTGAGAATACGCATATTTAACTAATTGCACGGCAATATCTTTAGTCTTAGAATCTTCATACAAATCCATCCACCCTCTATATATATCATTTTGATATAATGCCGGCTTATTCTTAGGATTTATGCCTATAAAGTTATAATTACCCCTCTTCTGGATCTCTAATTCTTTCAATAAAAAGTTATCAGAATTCTTTGCCAACTCAGCAATCTTTAATGGTAGTTCCTCAAATAAATTTTTAAAGTTAACCCTATTGCTTCTCATCATTTCTGTTCCTGAAATCATGTAAGTATACATTCCTTTGTCTATAGCTTTACCTAACTTTTCAGATACAAGAGTTTTATCTTTGCTTATTCTGCCTGAAATTGTATTCATAAATTCTTCGGCGCCTCTAGTACCCGACAACACTATATTGCTTCTATTTAATACTCTTTGAGTAAAGATAAGCGCTTGTCTCTCATAAGCACCTAGCGCAGTACCTTTAAATTTACTTTTGAACCCCAAAACAAATCCACTGTCAATTACTTTATTTATTTTGTTAACAGCGATATTCATTGATATTGGGGAGCCACCCGCACCCCTTGTGTCA
>Ga0209092_10003181_pt1 | contig 14486 bp, 8 predicted proteins | sample FraStrMetagenome_FD_187446 | JGI IMG/M metagenome (GOLD analysis project Ga0209092, IMG submission 187446) | Marine eukaryotic phytoplankton communities from Arctic Ocean - Fram Strait ARC3M Metagenome (SPAdes) (version 2) | ecosystem: Environmental > Aquatic > Marine > Oceanic | place: Fram...
TTGGTCGGTCCATTGACGACACCCGGAAACTGTTTCTACGTGAATACTCGTAGACTGGTGTAGGTCCTCCGGAACATTCCCCCCCCTCCCCATGGGATCCTTTGCCGTAGGAGATGGATACGAAGGATTCCGTATCAATACCTACTTCAAAGAGGCATCTTGGTTCGTACCATCGTTTTCTACTGGAAGAGAAGTCCGTAGGTAGGTAGACTGGGAATTCGAATAGGGGTCGAAGAAGGAATCAATGTCTACGAGGATATGTACTATGGTCTACATGGAAAGGATGAACCGTGTCAAGCATACTCCCTATGTATCTACCAAATAAATACCTAGGTACAACTCTTGGATCGATATGCGAATCCAAATGCCAATCACAGTCCTCTCTTCTCTCTTACACGTCTCCGAAAATTCTCTCACAACTTTTCGGAATCTCCAAAATTGAAACACACATCTGCATCATCATCATGTTGACCCGTCTCCTCCATTCTGCCACTCGTACCGCCACCCGCACATGGAATATTTCCGCACGTGCCTCTCCTACCACCATGAAGGCCATCCCCCAATTCCGATCCATGGGAACCTTGGAAGAAAGTGTCGAAGCCAGTCAAGCTTATAAAAATTCCTGTTATTTGCAAATTGATTTTACCATCAATGAGGAAGATACTGTCTATGAAGCTGTTCAACGATTTTCAGCGTACAATGTGGGATGTCTTGTGACGGTGGATACTGGTGGTAAGTGTGTTTGTTGATTCTTTGGGGGAGGGAGATTTGGAGTATCTTTGATGTGGAATATCCATTTGAATATAAAGGGATATTTGGAAGGACCCATCGATGTACTTTCCATCTAGGGAACATCACCACCATCTCCATCGTGGACCCTATTCCATTCCATAATACTTCCTACTTCCAAATCAATGTTTCTTACCTATTTTCCAACTATCTCACATAATCCCCACAGGAAACATCACAGGAGTCATTAGTGAACGTGATTACATCAATAAAATCGCCCTCTTGGGAAAACTCTCCAAAGATACCAAAATCAAGGAAATAGCCACTCAATCGGCCCGTCTCATCACCGCCAAACCCAGTGACTCGGTGGACGAATGCATGAATAAAATGCTGTCCAAGGATATTCGTCATTTACCTTTGATCAATGATGATGGAGATGTGATTGGGATGCTCAGTGTGAAGGATTTGGTCAAGAGTTTGGTGGAAGAAAAGGAACGACATTTAAAGACTCTGACTGATTTTGCTCTTGGAAAGGGAGGACATTTTGGAGGAGAATAAATTTTGGAGCATTGATTAATTGATTGATTGATTGTGTATGTGTGTGTTTTTGTTTGGAGGAAGATGCTCTCTCTCTTGTACGACTCTTGCACGATCGTGTTAGGTGACATCCTTGGATTGGCAAGGATGTCATTTTAGTTACCCTTTCCTCTAAATTAAAATCATGTTAGAAACTATACGGAGCAACGTCTCCCCCAATAGACACTTGATTGCGTTCCGTGATCACTGTCTACGAAGTTATCCTATTGTATTTGTGATTCGAACGCTGTATTTTGGAGGTTATGGAACGACAGTGGGTTTCGTAGCCTGCCGACCTGGGAATGCTAACTATTAGAAGTGTTCCTAAGAGAGAGAGAGACGTACCTTTCTTGGACTTGTGTTGGAAGATCCATTCGCCGATAGCAAATATCCTCCGAACAAAATTGATTCGAATGACTCAACTCCAAAGAGTCACACCCCAAAAATCTGTCAATTATATATTTCAAACATCGTCTTTCCTTTTTGAGTTGCGATGATCGACAAACATTTATCAAAGGAACAAAAAAAAATTCCTGTCGCAAGAAATGGTGGAACATAATAAGGTTCCATGTCACACGTCTAACATCCATCCTTTTTCAACACTCGAAAAACGAAATACCATTGTGGAAATGGATGTGATATCCAAAGAAGGGTGAATAGGCTATTCAATCCTGATGTAGGAATTTCATTGATCGAGTCGATTATTGAACAAAAAAAAAAAAGATATTGAAACGTGACAATCTACTAGGAAAAAGAAATCACGATCTAGAATTTGTCCCTTTCCATTCCTAATTTTAGAAATGCGCTGATGCTCCTACTGGAAGGAACGAGTATACGATATAGTGTCCAGAAGCTGTTTGTTGGTCTTGCAACTTTTCAAATAAAATAGTAAATGATTCATTCATATGTTCAAAGAAGGAAAAAAGAACCGTTGCAATAGCAATCATCTAGAAATTGCAGGATGATAAACATTTGAATTCCAAATTATCTCATCTGTATAACATAAAAGGTAATATCTTTACTACAAAATTGAAAATATACTATATATACTTCGAGAAACAACACAGTAGAATCAACACAGTAAAAAGGACGGTATTGAAAATAAATTAAAGAGCATATGCAAATAGCTATACAAGGTTTCTCAGATTCTTAGAGATGCTGTAGGATAGGCTATATCTGATTTGAAGAGGGCATTGTTGTTATGTGTTGGTGTGGTAGATTTTAGGACAGTCGAATCAAAGTGAAGATTTTCTCTGCAATCATTATAAGTATATAGATATGAATTGAAAATGGAATGAAAACGAAATAATTTAAGCTATATCAACCGAATTCAGCTTCCTATATAATATTTGAAAACATCAATTTCGTATCAAATGATTTGATTTGCTATCCTTTTGACCATTTTCACGGTTTTCAACATTATTGAAATTAAGAATATATCTTCCTATCACGTAAAGAGTGCTGTACGGTTATTGCAGCAGTCAAATATCTGCCTCTCGACTTACTAAATCATGTCAGAAGTCTTTTTTTGATTCACACACTATTTGCAGGATGATAATCAAAAATGAAACTTCGGTTGGTGTTATTATATCTATGCGTAGGGATGAAAATTGCACAAAATTTGAATTTGGATAATGAAGAATCGAAAAATTCACACAAATCGAATCTCATCTTCCTTATTCAATCCATCTTTGAGTAAGACTTCATAGAACGAGAAGTCGAACCGAAAACCTTTGCAATAAACCGGCTACATCTAATTAATCTCCTCCAGAATCCATGCGGTACAAAAGATAGGAGGTCAATGAAAGTCATTATGGTCCATTTAGGACTTCTCTTTTTTTTGTATGCGGACTTGAAGCTATTGTTACCGATTTTATTTCCATCTATGAGCCATTGAAATAAACATCCGCAACATTAAGCCTCGCACACGAACATCCATTCAAAGAAATATCAATGGAGCATCAAACTTTCTTTGATCCTGTGAAGTCATGATAGTCCCTACTAATAATTTGTATTCTTCAGGCATTCAATCTGGAAAGATATATCCGTAGATGGTAAATGTTACATTAGGAACGAACTGAAATAACAACAAAACTTCATAATTTATTAATTAAAAGAGTTGCAGTGAGTTTTAATTTACGAAAAAAAAAGCAAAAAACGATGGAAAGCAAAAACGATGGAACCAAAACTATGCGCCTTCTTTTGTGAAAGAAATGATCGTAAAAATCAACTTTTATGATTTCTGGATTCGATTATATTGACTAGTGTTTCTCACTCTATGGCAACGATGGTAATTGGATTTTGTCTTTCAAGCCATCAAGATTAATCTCAGGTGCTTCAGGCATATCAAAATCCTTGAACATTCCTGTAAGTCTTTGCATTAGCTTTTGAAGACAACCACCTTGGACTTCGGCGGCAAGCTCAATATCCAAACCAAAATTTGCAAAGTCAGGAAGTTGTTGGGTCTTGGAGGAGTCGAACTCAAGGAAACAGTTTCCAGATGCTTGAATGGAAGTGAATCCTTGCACAAAGAATTGAGCAATCACAGGTGTTGTGATCATAACGATGTCTCCAGTCGAATCAGTGCTTACGAGAGTGAGAATATCTGCTTGCCATGTAATAGATCCAAAAGTTACTGGATTATATGTGACAGTTGTTGTAGAAAGTTGAAGATTGAAGTTGGAAATGTGAATGGGACTTGGTAATACTCCGGCAGGGTACAGACACAATTGAAGGGAAGAATCTTGTGATATAACAGGAGCAGCACCTGGTGCGTAACAAATGTAGTTTGAGCATTGGCAAACTTCTACAGCAAAGGCATCGTCCACCAATGTTTCGAAAGAATCGATGGTGTTCTCGGTGATGCTAACACCTGACATGCTGAAACCGTTCACAGTCAAATCGAAATTGAATTCGAATTTAGTTTCGCGGAATGCCACTGCAATAGGTCCTTCGATTGTGGACACGCGTGTGCAGAACTTGATGCTTCCGGTTGAATTTGCGGAGGATACGCCCTCCGCAGTCGCCACAGGGTCGAAGAAGACAAAGTCTGGATCGGAAGCAATTTTGCTTTGGTCAACGGTGACATTGTATTGGAACGGAGTTCCATAATAACCAGGGTCGCTGATCTCAACAACAGATCCTGTGGAGTTCATGATTGCCACGCAATCGGAATCAAGTAGCTCGACAATCACAGCATTACCAATGGCAGTATTTACATCACTACCGATTTTGTGGGAGACTTCGAGTGCTCCATCGAATTCGTTGCTTCCGATCAAAGAAGTTGTAGCTTCTCCAACTAGCCATGGGGTAATACCGGAGGTTGGAGCAGCGGTTGGTGAACCGAGAGCGGTGGATGCGAGAAGTAAAACACCTAACGTAGACGCAAGAGCCTTCATATTATCAAGTGTACTTTCAAATTATGCTACCAATTTATGTCTCCATCAAATTTTCAACTTACTCATATACGTACAGATTATGGTAGAAACGGTATGATCTTAACATATACATTGTAAAATCCTCTAAATCAGAATGGATGCCGTGGATCAATCCATTTTTACATAGGCCTAAAACTTGGTCATGTTTTTTCTACGCCTTGGTCCTTTTTCGCATCTAAATAAAATATATGTTTGAGAAACCTGTCAGTCGATTTACGTAAACAAAAGAGTTACAAGATGACTTTTGAGATGAAATATCCTTACTTGTATATGTAGGTCACACTATATCACCCAATAGTCTATGAAGTATATTGCAATCAATAAGAATAGAGGTCGATTCTAATCTAAGTAATACTTGCGGTTCGTCGACGTACGAAGGCATTTAAATCAGTATAAACACATCATATACAACAACAATAACAACAACTTATAAAAAAATTGTTCTGTATCGACAGGTAAAACATTTTATCTATGTATCACGAGTTTAGTTAAATATATAGGAGTTGCTGATCTGTCCAGTTCGTTCTAATCTGAGAACGCTGCGACTAAACTTGTTTTGATCGACCAATTCCTCGTATGTTTTACAAGTACCCAACCGGGAGTCCTAATTAAATTTTTAAAACAAAAGCCTGGCGCGATTACATATAGGAACTTCCTAATCCTTTTCGTTAGTCAGCTTTCTTTCAACTTTTGATCATCAGAAGCTTTTCGGAACTGATGTTGTAAATCTCCGAGTACCGGAACAGTCAAATAACGGTATTGTTTATTCTTGTAACGTCGATTCAAATACAATTGCCTATCTGCTGGACTCTCTTATGTGTTGTTAAGGAAAATAAATGCAAACTAATTCTTCGATGAAATGACTTTGGAATTCTTAACACATCATTCAAAATCAAATTTAATCGTTAAGCTACATTACCAAATAGACCATGCGCGGTCATAAATAATGGTCATGTTCAAACATAAACCAATGAAATAGATTCTTTAATTACTTGACATAAAAATAGGGCCATGCTAATTCTCAAAAACAATTTTTGTTTGGCACTGATACACACAGCTATGGCATTCATCATCATTAATTTGGTGACATGAAAATTGTGTATTTCGATGGAGTTGCTTCCGAAATTGTTCTAGTTCTCTGGATACCATAGTACTATTGACGAATGCTCTTGAAATGACATGTACCTTACACGAGAAAAAAAACCTAAATTCATATTTGGTAACAAAGCAACCAGATATCGTGCAGGTATACACATACACTATATAAAAAACTAAATTCATAGTCAGGAGCTTAATGAGCCATTTACCATAAAAATGAAGGATATGAAACCAAGACCTTTTTCAAACAAACAAACGTATGAGTGTCGTGTAAATTCTCAAAAACAATTCTTATTCGGTATTGATACACACAGCTACTGCATTCATCATCATTAATTTGGTGACTTATTTTTTTTGATGAAGTGGCTTCCGAAATTATTCTAGTTCTCTGGATACCATACTGTTAACAAAAGCTTTTGAAAATGATGTGTACTATACCGAACACGAGGGAAAAAAACCTAAATTCATATTTGGTACCAAAGCATCCAGATATCGTGGAGGTATACACATACTCTAAGAAACTAAATTCATAGTCCGTCCTGAGCGATTGTGCCCCCGGTGATTTCGCCATCGAGTTCGTCTCTCGTGTGTACGCTAGAGAGGCAATTCTTTTGTTACAATTCTTATTCGGTATTGATACACACAACTACGGCATTCATCATCATTCTCTGGGTACCATATTGCTATTAACGAAAGCTCTGGAAATGATGTGTGCTATATAGTACCGTACACGAGAAAAAAAAACCTAAATTCATATTTGGAACCGAAGGAACGAAACTTGAATATTGAAATTGTTACCACACAAAATCCAGTATCTACATTGGGTGTACAGCTCAGTATACGATAAATATGTCATTCCATAATACAACAGTACAAGGTACGGTAGTAGCTAAAGTACGTTTCATGGAACTAATATTATTTCGAGATCAAGAGATTTCGAGATATAGATCAAGCCCGAACACAAGAAACTTGCTTCAATATTAATTAATTATGCGTCGTCATGACTCAATAAAATGTCTCTGCTCCATCCAACAGTCTACGTTTCCAACATGAAATACAATCCCTAATTATCCAAGCATTTTCTCTCCCTTCTCTACCAAGCTCATGATGAAATGAAATCATTTCTTTCGTTTCCTACATAACTTCATCAGCGTCCAATAGAAAGTGTATGTTTAGGATGGAAGGGTGTATCTCTGGGACTCTTTCGTTCCAATGATGAATATAACAAAAAAAAGAGTGCCATATTCACATGTTTGAAACAGCAGTGAGGAGGACTACCTTTGGTAAAAAAAACGCCGCACCGGGCAAATGCCAATGTTTGGAAGTGTTTGGCATCACGGTTGGTCATTGACCTTACGGACGTATAGGAGCTTATCGACTTCGACAAGACTCACAAAGTATTTCAATAAATCTTTTTTTCGGATAAGAGTATCCTCCATCCTTCTTACGAGAGTTTCTACATATAAATATGTGTATGTATGTGTTTACATCACGATGCACAAAATTGTATATCTAAGATTCCTAATTATCGCCAAGATTATTAGAATTTATCATAAATTCATTAAGTAAAAATAAATGGACAGTTTTATATAGATTCACAACGGTCATTGCTTCCTAAGTTTTCAAACATTGTAGACGCAGCACATACATATCCATGTTTCTATCTACAAATGATCCGCGTATCAAAAAAGTCACACATATACTTTAGGATATAAATTCCATCCAAGAAAAAACTCATCTCAAGAACACATACCCACAAGAACGAAAAAGTGACCTGCCATTTGGAATCATCATCATGGTATTTTCCATCCTCACCGGAGGAACACAACCACCCACCCCCACACCCATCCCCAAAACAGACCATGAAATCCATTCCTCCAACCCACGAATCCAATCCCGCACCGGCCTCAACTACGATGATGGCGCGTCTCCACTCTATCACCTCATTGAACAAAAAGAATGGAAAAATGCCATTTTGCGCGCCACCAAAACACCCTTGGAAGCTGCCCTTTGGGTCTACCGTACCGAAAAACGAAACAAACAAAAACTCCGATGGAAACAACTTCCCCTGCATGCGGCGATCGTCTTTGGTGGGAATGAAGTTGTTGTTCATGCCTTACTTCGGAGTTATCCGGAAGGTGTGGAATGTCCGGATGATCAAGGGATGATCCCTTTGCATTTGGCCTTTCGACATGATGCACCGGAGGCAGTGATTGATTTATTGTTACAATCGTATCCGAAAGGTGCAAGTCAACGAGATCGAAAGGGGAGGATTCCGATTACGTTGGTGCGAATGTCGAATGCGACGACTTCTACTACGGCTGCTGGGAAAGGAATGGAGAAAGCGATAGAAAATGATCCATTTGAGGTGAAGGATGTGGAGGAGGGACGGAGGATTGACGAGAGTACGTCGTTACGAACCTATATGGCGAATTTTATTTATGAACGGAGCAATGTCGTCCTTGCCGATGAAAAGGAACGTCGAATGCAGGAGCAGGTGGATATTTACAATGATGAAATTCGTGTCTTACAGGAAGAGAAACAAAGTTCGGAACACCACCATTTTGAGAAATTATTGGAATTGGAGGAAAAATTAGTGACCGCCAATGAAGCACTGCAACAATGGTCGCAGGATGTCAAACCTGACAAACTTGATTTTCATTCCAAGGAGGAACGTCTTTCTCCCACGGAACTCTATGATTCCTTAGTGTACAGCATTGAACGATTTGCGGAAAAAGCAGAACGGTTAGAAGAAGAGAAACAGAGGGGAATCTCCAACGGCTTACAGACTCTACAGGAAGAAACACGACAATTGGAAATCAAACATCAATCCGAATTAGATGCACTCATGGAACTCATTGAAACGGACAAACTCGAAACTATCGAAATGGACGTCCTGAATATTAACAAGGAACAACAGGGTCGATTAGAAACCCTTAAGCAACAATTATACGGACGCATGTCGGAATGGGATCAACAAACGGTCAAACTCGAAGAGGTCCGGATGGAAAAAGCCTCCTATGCGGAAAAGGTATTGGACTTGTCCACCCATGTGTTGGAGATTGAAAAACAAGCGCAGGAAGAACGAGCCACCATTGAAGAAGAATATTCCGTCCATCAGAAAAAAACATTGGCCTTGGAGTTTCAACTCAAGGAAGCACAGGAGGAAGTAACATCGTTGAAACATGTGCAAGCGGACAATCGATCGTTGCAATTGAAAGTCGATGAGCTGTTGTTAACCATGAACGATGTGCGGAGTAAATCCAAAACACAAACGACGTTGATCGAATCCGAATCGGGGAAAAATCTGGAAGAGCTTCAATTGGCCAAAGATGCCTTGTCGCAAGCGAGTGAGACGGTCATGACGTTGGAAGATCAAATGGCGAAGTTGTATGTGGAAAAGGAAGGATTGCGATCTCGGTTGTACAGTCTTCAACAGACGTCTGCGGAAACGGAACAAGATCAGGAAGAGACGATTCATACTTTGGAAGCGGAAATCACACATGCGAAACAGATTATGGAGATGCAATCAGAACGTATCTCGGAATGGACTCAAAAGTTTGATGGATTGACGGCGATTCGAGAACGGGAAATGGAAATGGCACAAGGGAAAGAAACTTTGTTATCTGCCAAAGTGGAGCACCTTACCACCAAATATGATTCCTTCCAGTTGGAAATTGAGGAATACAATGAACGTTCGGAAAGTCATACGAAGGAATTGGAGGGTTATCAATCGGAAATTTCGGATTTGAAACAATTAGTCCAACAGGAACGTGATCAATTGCATCACCTACACGAGGAACTCTCCCGTACCAAGGAGTCTGAACAGGCACACGCCGATCGTATCCAAGAACTCGCTGGGAATCTATCGAAGGTATCGATGGATCGCAAAGAATTACTCCACGAATTGCAAATGGAACGAATGACATCTCACGAGAAAGCCTCTCAATCCCAATCGGATGCCATGAAACGTGTGAATGAACTACAACTCATTATGGACGATACACAGGGGACGATGGATGCCTTGAGCAAACGATGTAAATCCTTGGAAAATGAAAATCAATCATTGAGGAATAGTTTGGAAGAAATGGCGAAAAAATTGGTCCGCTCGACGGTCCAACATCGGAAGGGAGAAAAGAGTTTTACCAAAGAGAAAACAACACTGACGACCGAAAATAAGACCTTGCAGAATAGTATCTCCGCGATGAAGTCGGAGATTGAAAATATCACCTCCTCGATTTCGACATTGTAGAAACTTGCCCTATGTTCGTTTGTATCCCTACATATTTTTAATTCAATGTTGGTAATGATTCTATAAAAATACCAAATCAACTTCGTTTCTATTTTACAAATGATCAGTGATAGGAATGTGTTTCAAAAGCACTCATTCCATGGTACTATTTCATTTTATATTTTAAGTTATTTCCTGTATATTATTCGCAGTTATCCCTCTCTATAGGACTACGACTTTCATCATTGGATTACGCCAGTCTACCTCTTGTGGAAGTAAGTCAGACCCTTCCAAGCCATGAACTCTCCGATGCACATGTACATATCCTTCTCCTACACCACAGATTCCACCATGCTTCTCAAAGTCGGCATATGCCCGTCCAGGAATACAAATGAGAGCCGTCCTCTCATTGTGGACTTCGCTTCCAGCATCGTTTCCAGGAGTAGTATTCCATACCCTACCACTCTGCAAAGCTACACCATTGAATGATACCAAAGCAATCGTTTGTATTGACAGCCATGGAGGCTATTGTGACAAGAGGGTATTCCTCATTGACAGCAATGTTTGTGCACCTCGACTAATAAATAAGAAATATGTTATCAAATGTAGGAAAATATGCTCGTGCAGGAGATGACATACGTAGAAAAAATAATTACTTAGTCGAAGTAAAAGTTATATGGAAATAGTATATACGTAGTGTTTAGAAGATATTGAAGTTATATATAGGTAGTGGTTTAGAGGATATGACACAAACGTTGGCTAAATGAAAACAATCAATTTAGAAACCTGGGGATAGATAATTATTATCTGCTGTTTTTTTTGTGAAGGAGAATATTATGGGGCTGTTAACTAACTTTGAAACGGCCGGTGTTGCCACCCAAAAATGAGAACCAATCTTGGCTAAAGTAGCCCCCACATAAAAGTTAGTTAACAGCAGAATCAAGAAAATAGCTTCTTTCAAAACAGTAAACTTATTATTATTATTCAAAAAAAAAAAAAAGATTAGAGAGAATGAAAGATTATATTATATATATGATAGTCCTGCTTCATAGTATGATTCGTTTTCTAATAATAAAAAAACAACACCAACACTTATGACGCCAAGGACTTTCTTCTATGCCTTTTGTACATTATGCATCATCCAAATTCTCATGGTCTCGTTGGAAAAGAAATCACTCAGTATTATGATACATGACAACGATCCAATAAGTGCACGTACAAATGACAATGTGAAACTTCATCCCCTAGTCATGGATCAGACTATTGAGACACTGATAAAAAACACCAACTCGTCTGACTACAAGTGGCTCGGCAATCATTGGATCGTACCTCAGGGCGTGCCCACATTTACCCCACGACAAATCAGAGCCTACTTTAAAAAGCGCAACGTGCTAGTGATTGGCGACAGCACAAGCCGAAGATTCTACGCGACACTCTTCGGAATATTGACCGCGGATGATTTGGACAATGTCCGTCTCGATGAAGTCAATAACGGTAAACTGTTGAACGAGAACAAGGGTAGAAAAAATCGTTCGATGTGCACTCGGCAGCAGAATAGGTCAATTGCCAAAACCATGACTGCAATGATGGGATCCACATGTAAAGACTGGGGAGGGGATGAGGGTGAGGATGAGGAGAATAAGGATAAGCATAACTCTACCAGCAACTCCTCATCATCTGAATTGTTACCTTTAGGCTCGGTCAAATTGGATTATGCATACCAATTCTCGTTCAAGTCCATGGTTGAGATGTGGAGAGACGGTCCCAACAATGATAATATGCAGGGATTCCAAAACGACTACGATCTCGTTATCATTGGCATTGGTATTTGGGAGCAGGTGAGACCACAGGATACTATTGAACCTGTTGAAATGTTACCCAATACTACTGCAGCAGAGAGGGCCAGGGTCATGCTGGAGCTCATGCAACGCAATAATCCAAAAAACCTCCAAGTGGTGATTCGCACGAGTGGCTTTGATTCTAGAAGAATAACTGAACAAACAATTTTGCATCAAATCAATGCTGAAGAAAGACAATTTTTTTACGATCTAGAAACAGGAACAAATGCAACTGATAGATATGCAAAGAACAATTTGACCCTTGTAGATTGGGGTGGTGTGATTCAACATCGAAGTTATGGAATGGAGAGGCTCTTTGGTGACACTTCTAATCATTATGATACTGAAGCTAGGCTTTTATTCATTCAGCAGCTCATGCATGAATTGATAAAAAGTGAGCTACAATAGTCAATACCAGGGGGGATGAAGTTGAGATTGATTGATTGAATATTCGTTAAGTGCATGCGTTTGGACATGGATGAATTTATTAAAATTATAAACCTAGCAAAATTTTGTCAATTATTTTCTATTTTCATGGGCGGTGTCATGCTCCTTGTAGGCTATACAGTTTTGCGTTCGGTTGGAAACCTTTTTTTGCCAAAAAAAGAGACACCAAAAGAAATATATATTTTTGACCTTTAGGATGTCGTAATGAACATGTTTCTTGACATCCCCACTCTCACCCCCCCTATTTGCAATCTGATGAGCTCACATGATGTATGAGCTACATAATAACAATACAATTGCAGATTCAGCGCGTAACATATTCATTAGTACTATGCTATTAAGTTTCGATTAGATAGGCCAGATTATCAAAAAGTCACATTTTGAAAAGCCATATTCCACAAAATGCAACCTACGGTACGGTAACACCGATAAAAGTAACAGGAACATGTCCTACGTACACATACCCCTAGAAAGTAAAATTATCTCCTCTATCTTCGTTGACAAGCTTTGGAACGAAGTTTACTACCCCCGCCTTGGCATGGATCTTATAACCTTCGCATCATTCGCCTCTGCAAAAGCCCCGCATAACAACTTATACCTCGTCTCGCTATCCACATCCAACACGGGCATACCGCCCAAATACAGCTTCGAACGAATACAACACGGCATCACCGCCCAAGTCGCGTCAACTCCCTTTGCCAATTTTACCACACACTTATTTGCCTCATTGCATGCAGGAACTGCCGCGAGACATGCCGAGGACGTCATCGTTGCATCTTGTTGGATGGTGAGTAAGTCTGTCTCACAGTATTCCAAATTGGACAGGATGGGTTGATGTTTGTATGACATGCTTTGACGTCGTTCGAGATTGACTCATATTACCTTTTTGGTGAGGAAGCGCTAGGCTAGTAGGATAATGAGGAGACCATGCCCGCATGCGAGATCATATATTGTATCAATGTTAATATTTGCCTTTGGATCATTCTTTTCCTTTTTGACAGAATCTTGGGACATGGTAGTAACACAGCTCACAATCTGAAAGGCTTCCAAATTCTCAAACAATTCTTTCACTCTCCAATACCTCGGATGTGCCATTGACACGTGATGTAAAATTGTTACCATTTCTGGATAATGTCTGCAATAGGTATCCCATACATACCTCCAAATTAAGCTCCATGCAGTGGACTGAGTGTCGACATGAGGAGGAAATGATCGATGCAAGATGATCTATGGGGAAACTCTGTGGATTCTGAGGTTCTCCAACATGTGCATACGTCAATGTCGGTATCGAGGTCAATGTTGATGTCAGCTTTGCTATTTCATTCATCGGCGTTGGCATTTGCGTTGTTTTTTGTTGTTTCTAGTATGAGCATTCGCCTCATCACCATATCCACAATCCGATGATAGAATCCCCTCCACACCGGCACCAATACTCACGCCCACACCCACAAAGGCTATAACAAATCAGATAGATCTCTCTTGTGCCAAAAAAGACATTCGTGTAAGCAAAACTATAAATGAAGTATAAAGTGATAAAATAATTTGTTTTTAACACTCACACTGTTTTCCCATTCCACACACAGTGTGAATAAGAAATGAATGAATGGTCGTCCTCTATGTCGATTTATTATATTTCTACCAAATAATAGCTCATACTGTGTATGGTACATTGATATTTTTATTTGTTCGGATGTTATAAAAGGAAAACCTTTTTGAGAATTGAATTTGCTCGTATGCTCGTATGGACGTGAAGTAAATTACATGAAATATTAACAGATGGTGTAATCCTCAAACATATATATTCAATGAGCTATGAAGAATATGAATCATGAAGCTAAGAGATGTGCTTTTCTGAAACAACTGTATCTCATCATCATAACAAATGTATTTCTTTAATAATTTAATACCATGAATGTTGAAAGAATTTAATTATGGGATTGGAATCTAATATAATAATGCACTTGAATAATTCATGTGAAGAGCTTATTTTCTATAATTTGTTATATATATATTCGGAAATAGAAAGACCTTTATTTAAGCAATAAAGTCAAGAAAAAGGGTTAGTACTTATCTACTCTTGCAACATTTATAAATGAAATTTGCGTCATTCTGTCTATACGACATTCATTT
>Ga0209092_10003184_pt1 | contig 14479 bp, 16 predicted proteins | sample FraStrMetagenome_FD_187446 | JGI IMG/M metagenome (GOLD analysis project Ga0209092, IMG submission 187446) | Marine eukaryotic phytoplankton communities from Arctic Ocean - Fram Strait ARC3M Metagenome (SPAdes) (version 2) | ecosystem: Environmental > Aquatic > Marine > Oceanic | place: Fram...
AATTGATTTATATATATATAGGGATAAATAAACCAGACGTCCGATTTGTCATTCATCATACGTGAGTATGTGCTAACGTTAGGTTATGCTTTTTTTCTTGAACTCATTCCACGTTACTTTTTCAGAGTTTCAAAATCGCTTGAAGGTTACTATCAGGAGAGTGGAAGAGCTGGGCGAGATGGTGGCAACGCCGACTGTATATTATATTTTTCGCCTAAGGATGTGCCAAGAATGATATGTATGATTCAGTAAGTGATCATAAGGAAATCATGTTGCATTGAAATCTCATCTATAATGTTCATTTTAGTGAGCAGCATGGCGAACCCGCCTTTTGGAGTATGGTAAGTAGCGTTAGTATCCAGTGAACGAAAGATACTCTAATAGGTCCACCTTTTAATAATATAGGTTAGGTATGCGATCTCCATTGGCGAAGATGCCTTATATCGGTCTTTACTTCTGCGATGCCTTGGAGAAGAAGAAATAGGTGATGTTTCTATTTTTTCTCAAAGCGGTAATCAACGCGATGTTACTACACATTCAAAAACAGTAACATCGCTTGTCCTACATCTTGAAAACTGCCATGAAGATGTAACTCTACTTCAACTGGTGGTGAAATGGCGTGCTAAAAAGTCGGCTGTACAATGGTAATAACTTATCTTTCAATATTTGTGAATGTAATTCTTAGAATATTTTTCATTACATTTGTTTTATTCAAGCGTCTTAGAAAATCCTCCTGGAAATGATGTCAATAAGGAAGAATGTGAGCGAATTATTATCCATTTACTTCTCTCTGAAATTTTACATCCAAAAGTGTCTTGGAATGCTTATACTTCGACAATGTACATAATTCCTGGCCCAAATGCTCGAACATTCCTGTCGAGTGTCAAGGCAAAAGTAGAGATTCATTTTCCAATTAGAAAATCAGGTCGTCAATCTAACCCTCGCGCAAAAAGTCAGGGAGAAGAAGGTTGGATTACTGCTCGATCTACGAATGTCAAAGGAAAGAATAACGATTCAGCACCGGTCGGTTCAGGGAAAGAAAAGAGACGAAAGCTAGGAGCGGTATCAAAGCAAGGGGAGCGGTTTTTAAATGCCGTGTCGGTGAAACAAAAATCACGTGTTGCTTCCAAGGTATTTGAGACAAGCGAAGTAATCGAATTGTGCACCTCGGGATCGGAAACCGAAGATCTTGAGATAGGACCACCGCTTGCTCAAAATGCCTTTTGTGAAAGGGATCATGAAAAATCTTCTTTTGATAGTTGTAATGAAGCTGATTTTGATGACGATTTTGATTCATGACTATAAAGCTAGATGGCTTGCCTGGAAATTTCGTACAATTGCGGGCCATCTTAATTGCTTCAATAAATCTTCACACCCTCCTTTAGCAGATGTAGCCTTGCAAGTGCAACTCAACTTATCATGTCAGCTTCCTAGCTTCTTGAGTCCAACCTTGACTTCAAATACTCTCGATAGAATAAAAGAATGTCTTAGACACTGTGTTGAGAGAAACTCTTCTGGAGGAGCTTTGAAAAAAGAACATTTTGTTACCGGTGGTACATTAATTGGCGAGTTGAGACCTTTGACAACGAAGTCATCCTAGGACGGGGTATAGATAGGTGGTGTAAGCCCCTTTGGAGAGTCAAGGCATAAGTTTCGGGTAACATCTTCCTTAGGAAAATGCTTATCATTTCTTTTGTACAATCCATGGTACAGTGACATAGTGTCTTACTCCCGCCTCTGGAGAGTGAACAAATCCTTCCGCCAATTATTATAAAAATTTCATCATGTGTATGGTGTATGGTAACACTGACTTTTGTTTACTTAGTCCATTAATAACAGTAAAACGCTAAAACCATTGAATTGAAAAATTGCATGTCGGTTTTTTCACTTTAATATGTGTAACCTTATGCCATACGAGAAGATACGAACACATAGTACACCCAAAGATCGTTGGAACGCAATAATAGTGTATTGAAACAGCCCCACCCCGATCGCAATCGCACAACTAACTGACCACATCTCTACCATTACGAATAAATTGACTGAATTATGGCGGACGCAGATTACTGGGTAGAGCAACTCGAGGAGGCAATCGATGAGTTGGAGTCAGACGTAACGGCCGCTAAAAAGAGGCCTACGGGCTCTGCACAGCTGAGTGCAATCAGCAAAATTGAGGGGAAAATGTATGATATTAAGCGTACACAACGAGTGCTGAAACATGAAATTAATCAGTTAACCAACAAGGCTGAAAAGAATGCTCTTGGAAAAGTAAGTGTGATCGTTATCAAGAAATATGAAAGAAGGTGTGGTGGATGTCTCATGTTCTGTAATTTATGTCGTTATTCCATGTGCCGTTATAGCAACAAAATGGTCTTCGTGCAAGGCTAGATAAGGTAAATAGTGACATAAGCGCAATGAAGGCAACGAATCAAAGGGAAGGTCTTTTTGATGGGCAGGCGCCGAATGGCAGAGATGTGGAAGAAGCTGGTGATAAAATGCTTGATGATGCCGTGAAAGTTCAAAAAGATACTGGCGACGCTCTAGACCGCATCCAGAATACTCTAGGGGATGCGCAAAACTTGGGTAACGAGGCACTAGTCGATTTGGATGAACAGAAAGAAAAGCTTGCTAACATTAACGATGAACTTGACAACATTAATGTTGATTTGGCACAAGCTCAGGAACTCATTAAAAACTTCTCCAAACGGATGGCTCAGGATAAGTTTATTCTATGTTGTGCATGTTTGAATGTGTTACTTCTTGTTGGATGCCTTGCATATTTCTTTGTTGATATTGGAGGTGATGACGACGGTTCATCAAATAGGGAAGCGAATTGAGGGGCTTTATGATAACTTGTTTTACCAGTTTGGAGAATTTTTGTTAATCTCGCGGATTCTGTTGAATGTACTTTTTCATTCTAGTTCAAAGGCTACTACCTTATTTAACTTAATTAGAACTAGAGCTACACAAATTTTATCATAGATATTTTATCAATGGATAGTCGCGAGTCTAAAAGAAATGGAAGCAAAACTCAGGATCTCTCACGAATTCTTCTGTTAGAATTTTTCCTTCTAAATGTTCGAGAGTATGCTTCCACCCTCAACAATGGTGCTGCCTTGACCATGGACCGATAGAGTTACATTCACAAGATAGCAGATTTAAGGTCGATACCGTCAAGAAAGAGCCATGAGATGGGGAATATGTACCTTACAACTTACAACAAATCTTTAACGCTCGTATGAGAAGGATTCAGGATGATCGCAATCGGCATCGTTGGCCGCAGCGAAGTGCAAGTGAGAAAAGGCGGAATTATGCTTCCACTCTCAACAATGGTACAGCCTTGATCATTGAATGGTAGATTTATATCCTTAAGATTGAAGATTTGAGGTCGAAACCGTCAAAGCAATGCTGTGAGATAGGAACATTTCCTTTCCTAAAATGCTCGTGAAGAGAAGGATTAAGGATGATCTCGTTCGGCATCATTGGTCGTAGTGAAGTGTGAGTGAGTGAAGGCTTCATTCCTTATCCCCTGGTACCAAAAAATGTATTGTAGGAAACACGTGTAACCTACAATGTCTCGCTTTCCTGGCGTGCTGTGAAGAGAGCAATAAAGGTTGATCGCGGTCGGTATGGTCTGTAAGAAGAAGCTGGCAGTCATTAGAAGCTTCGTTCCTTATCATCTCCCTCTTCATTTTATCGAAGACGCGGATGGGGGACAAACAAATAATTATTCTAAACTCATCTGATGAGAAAGTATTTCTACATGATTTAATAATTCACTATAATATAACAAGAGTGTCACCAGTAGGTCCAACCAACAAATGCTTTTTGTACCTGCCTGTCGCCCAGAGGAATCCTTTAGGTTATGGTTTCTGTTTGTTCATTCGTTTGTCTCCGGGGCCGGCGAATGATTTTGCTACCTGCTTGAAATTTCCTCCAAGCGCAGTCAAAATGTCAGCCCAAAGATCGTCAGAGTTATCGTGTTCACTTGTCGGAGCTCCAGCATACCTCAAAATAAAATCCGAAGACACACTTGCTACATACCACACACCACGTTTAACTTCTCGATTCAATTGGTTTGGTATCCATGCGGCATGTCCTTTGATGAAGAGTGCATCTGCGGGGTCGAAATTATTTTTACGCACTTCAAATGCCAATTCGCTGGAACCTCCTACAAAAATACCAGGAGCGACCTTTTTGGAGCCTTCGACATGCCCCCATCCATGTAAGACGCTGTATTCGTCTTGCATGACAGGACCACCGTACGAAACTTTTGAACCGTTAAAGGCGGTGCGCAGACCAATATCTATGTGGGACTCGGTACCTCCAGAAATATCAATGAGAGAGCCAGGTAAAGGGCGATTGATGACAATCCCCGTAGACCCTTCTTTGTCATCGTGCTCAATGATGAGAACAACAGTCTGATGAAATACGCCTCCAAGCTTCTCGTTTGCTACCAAAACGCAACCAGGCTCTATGTGATCAAGGGCATGGGCCCATCTATGTCTGTCAAAACTTTGTTCGAGGTATGAGTCACAGATCAATGCCGGAATTTCATTTTCATCTGCAAAGGGATCATCAATGGCACCACTCATCATAACTTGACGAATACCCTCTTCAGAAGAAATATTGTTGTTGCCGCCAAATCGGAAAATAGAAGATATGGCACCAGAAAGAGTTTACTAAAATGCTGCTGTTTCTTTAGTTCAGAATCTTCACGTTCACTTTGCGACGCTGTCGCAGCAACATTGCTCTTTGACGATACCCGCTCATCGTTACGAGCACTAACGTCCTGATATTCAATGGTCCCTACATTTTGTTCAGCCGTTTCCTGCTGTACAAGTTTCGCCCGAAATGTCCTGTCAAGAAGTACCACACAGAAAACAGAAACGCAAACATCAGAACATAGAGTCCTGAAACAATAATAAATGATCCACACAAAGAGTGTAAACAATCATCGTCATCGTCATTGTCGTCGTTGACCATGTTCGAGTAAAAACACAATCCATGAAGGGTTCCAAAGGAAGGATACATTCGTATAAAATATCTCCATTCCACGATCGAATCATCCACCAGAACCACACTCATACATACACATCGGTTACGTACCTCCAGTCATCACCCATCATATCTTCAAACATCTTTTCATGATGAGCACGATCGTTGCCTACAAAAAGCTTTGTGGTTGTTGTTGAAAAAGCAGTAGACGATGATGATTTCTGTAACGGATTATTTCTGTAATGCAGTTTTGCGGTAAATGCCTCAGTCGTTGCTCCATAGATACTGGATAAAATTAAGGTTATGTAAGCAACTCGTCTGAGCGAGTTCAGTTTCTGTTCGCGAGTTGCCATGATTATATCGTGGATCAAAAAATATTTTGTGTTTTTGAATTGTGTGAGGTTTGGATACGATATCTTTCAGTCGAGTGGAAGAAAAATAATGTTATTCTGCACTCAATGGATCCAAAAAAAATTCTGTTGCAGCCGGCAACAGAACTCTTAAAAATGCCAAATGACGATGGTTGGGTGATGCGGGTATTCGAAGAGGGATAACTGTTCTGATTTTAAATGGGAGTACATAGGACTTGTTTAAAAACAATGGTGTTTGTTGAAGTACGAAATTTGGTGTCATCAAGACTGAGGACTCAAATGTCGTCAAAAGTATCCAAGATCTATGAACAACGCGAAGCCGTTACGAAATTTGCAATGGGCAAACAATGATGGGAAGGCGAATTCTAAATTCTAATTATTAATACATACACACACTGTATTCATGCGCAATCCTTTTTGTCACATAAATAGTCAACATGGTATATTTTTAAAAAAAGAGATGGGCTCCAAAAGATTTGCTTCTCCATATGAATGGATATCGGCATTTCTTCCTCTTCATGTATCATCAGTGACAAGGCTAGAAACGATATTGGTAATGGGGATACTACTTAATTTGCATCGAAACTTCAAGCAAGTACTGATATTAGAATTTTTCAGGGTTCACAAGGATGTGCCCGTTATGTCATAATTCCAATTGGACAATGAAGACGCTCTCTTTGAAGATAATGCTCCAGAACCGGACAGTGAGTGAATACCTGCCGCAATTGTTGGCATTCCAGTCGCTACTTATACACACTTCTTCCTCATCTTACTCCGGTAATAAAGGAGCGTGTCATGGATAACAGTACTTCCATCGAAACCTCTACAGTGCCTGCAATTACCACAATAAAGAGAATGCCAACATTGGAGACAATGATCTAGCGGAATTGGGTTATCTTCCGAAAAAAAATCGAATATAGTTGAAGGAATGAAGAAGCTCACAATCATAGTATTAATGCGGATGAAGGTGAAGGAGCGTTTGCAGAGGATGATCGCAATGGCATTGGCCCACTACCGGTAGTAGATATGCACGTAGCACCGATTGGCAGTGAAGTAGAGAGTATCAGCATGTCACTAGTAGCGATGAACCTTAGAGCCAATCGTACTGGATGATAATGAGATGGAATTATTTGCAAAACTTACGAAACAAATACAGGATATTTATATCAAATGATGCAAATGAGCCTACAACGTGGCATTAAGTTATTAGGTGATAGAGCAAACGTATATATTCTCAAGTTCAAATATAAAATCTCTCGAGAAGAGCGACTTCATGCCTCAGCCGCACTCATCTTCCTGAAGGGTAGAAACGAGATGGAAGTATCTAATCGCAACGTGTGCCAATAGGGCATGAAAATGTGAGAAAAAGTTGTCCTTACACTGAGAGGAGTTCTCTGTGATCTCATGTGTAAGTTGTGCCGGAAGTTTAAAGACAGTATGTGACGATGGATGCGAATGAACAACCTATATGAAAAAGCATGACCGGTCTACACCGATCAGCTCTATTATTTTTCAGGAAGCTTCGAAAGGAACTCGAATAATAGGACATGAAAATTAGTCCATACTAGCCATTTATTACGTGATTTCCAAAAACGGAAGTCAACTCACAGTCGCACTTTACGTGGATTATTTGAAAATATCACCCGTAGACAATTCCGAGGTAACAAAATTGATCCGATACTTGGAGATAATGTATGAAAAAGTTGTATTACATCGGGGAAAAGTACACAATTCTTTAGGTAACTTAGACTTCACTGAACAAAGCGTTCTACAAGTATCCATATTCAAATACTTGGACAAAATCAGCGACGAATTCCCTGAGCAAATTGGTGCAGTTTCACAACATTCACAAAGAATCAGAAACCAAATACTTGCTTGAAGAACAGGCAATGATGATCTATCACAACGTCGCATTTTTTCTCTGTCTCACTATGAGAGCAAGTCGTGACATCCAGACGGCGGTTGTAGGTGTGCACGATACTTTGCCAACCATGTTGTGGACTAGGATACTCAAATAGTATAATCAAAGGGCAATCCTCATGTAGGTGAACGGACGACAATCTATTTGCAAAAGAACAACACACACTCAGCATCGATATATCTTTATCACAGACCAAGCGAGCAAAGAAGAAAGAATAGTTATGATATTAATCCGATAAAAAGCGGAATGCATCTGACATAAAGACTGAAAGTATTGTAAAGAAGTTGAGCATAAAATAAATGTGTGATTAATCAATATCTATCTCATTTCCTTCAGTCTCGACAGAATTATGACCTACATCCTCTCGACGTTGTCCGTCATCATTTTCGATAATCAAATCTTCGACAACATGATTCCTTTGAGTTCCGTGTTTAAGTCTTTTCCAGCTCTCGAAGTAATGTCTCGTTAGACCTATTAACAACGCTATTCCGGCTAAAGTACACGAAAAAATCAAAGGGGTCACAAATGCCTTCCATAACACATAACACACCCACTGGCTCTCCCAATGCCGTATACTCACAATCTCTACCGAGGTTTGCGTACCTGTCATGTACGTCACTGTACAAGCCTATGCTCAACCTCGTGTTTATAGCATATACAAGCTCATCACCAAGCTCACCGAGTGTCTGCGACATCGGTACAATAACATCTTGACTAAAGAGTACTTCTTCGTATAAAGGATAAAGTCGATTACAAGATGTCAATAGTTCGGAAGTTTTACTCTCGACCCGAGTTGCAAGATTGGATAGGGAATATTGCGAAATCACAACTCCATCACATTCGTACTTGCCACCTTGTTGTAGGGATACTAGTCTTTCTTCATCCGTTTCAATCGAATAATTGAAGCTACCCACATAAGTTGGAAACGCACTTTCCAGAATAGGTTTTAAGCTATCATGAAAGCACACTATCTTGTCATCTTTTAGAAGGATATCTCGAATAGTATAGTATCTAGCAAAAATTAACATGAAAAAATTGTTGTCAAGCATATTGTCTTAAAAAAGAAAACAATACTTACTCTGGACCGTGGGGGTTGGTACTCCTTACAAATGCGGCTGCTGTACTGCCTCCATAGAGCAGCAAAACAAAAAACATGAAGACAGCCAAAGCAACAACAATCAACTTTTCGATATAAATGTCACTAGCAGGTGTAGATTCCTCATCTGTAATTTCTGTGGAAACTGACCCATTCGCCATGTTAGCGAAGAAGTAATAGAAAATACTAATACATTTCTTTCCAAAATAACATATTCTTTCCCAGGAATCAGTAACTGTATTATCTCTTTCTTCTGACTGATGGTAATATTTGACTAGTCCGAGAGCATACCATCTATGTAAACACGTTAAAAGTAGGATGACCGAGGCGATGACTATCCATGCCTTTTTTATATGATACAATTTTATGCTCTTGTCAAAATATCGTTTTCAAAAACACCAAACATGTAAATAAGATTTTACCTTGTAATGAAACGGAGAGAAAGGGAGTTTCAAATACTCTCCCCATTTTACCGTTCTCCCACGGACAACCAATATGTATACCTCCTTATAGAAAACGTCGGATCTTGGTGACCCAGTAGGAATCGTTGAGTTTTTATATGGCCCTTATATTTAAAAGAAACGTTAGGTATCCATTCTTAGATAGAAGTAGTGCTATTACATTATTTGTTCTTACCAATACATATATCGAGCAAACTCAAGCTTAGACCTAGATCGTACAATTACAAAATGATTATTCTTGACATTTGAAGCACTTCACGGTACCCACTCACCGGTTAGACATGCAGAATAAGGGTTGTTCGGAATCCTCCCCAAGCCACGAGTCTCATTTAACTCATTTATATCGTATTGAATGAGACCGAATCCATATGATTCTGACACATTTCTTATAAACTCGTAAATAGAACTGTCATCTTTCACGTGGCCTGAACCGTTCACATTATGAACGTAGTGAATATCTGTGTAACTCATCATTCCAATACGAAGCATTTTGCCTAGTAAAATACCACGATACCCACCACCAATATCGGCATCATAACCGTACCAACAATCACAACAACCATTGGACGCATTCACACCGCGATTCGATGTGATGTGTCCAAACGCAAGACATTGTTCTACATCCGGAGCACCAAGATCGTCGACAAAAATTGCACATGTGTACCCGTCAGCAGACCAATCTTTCTCGTTGATACAGACTTCATTGGAAGCATTTGCAACAACATTATCATTTTCTAATGTATATCCACCGCCACACACGCAGCATTGTGTATCAGCACTATGTCCAAACGAAATCAACCCACTTCCATCTGCATCGCAGCGGCCATTAACATCGTAATCATTACAATTGAACGGTTTGTCCGGATGTGAATCAGTCCAATCATTATTGAATTCATGACATCCTTGCGTGCCACCACCGCAAACACAGCATACATCATTGGCAGTTCTATCCACATCATTGTCCGCTTTGATCAATATTGTACTGCTGCCAAAGTCACTGCATCGTTTCGCATCTCTTGCGAACCACTCGCAATTACGTTCTGGCCATGGTTTGGGTATTTGAAGATCCCTGTTCGCACAGCTCTCATCCTCGGCGGAGGTTCCGTCGAGCAATGAATCACTTATTGGTTTGCAAATGCAACATGCTTCGTTCATGAACATTGTACCGTTGTGTAAGAGATTGCAGTAATCATTCAACAAGTCAAAGTAGGCTTGGTCGTTTCGTGTGGACATATTAAAGGAGAAGTCGAGAAAGCGGCAGGTTTCGTAGTCATCGTGGATATCTCTACTTGAAACGATATTACGCCAATTATCGTCGTTGCCCTCACATTCATGTGGAATAAAATCATCGTACCCATTAAAATTGAAGCCTCCGCCGCAGTAACAGCATCCCTCATTGGCTGTGATTCCGTCAACTGTAGCGTCGTGACCATGGTTTGGACAACCAGGATAATCAAAATAAGCTGCATTATTCTCGTCCTTGTACAGATTGCATGTACCTCCATGTCTTTCCATCCATCCAATGTAGTCATAACATTGACTGGAAGGCTTGGCACTTGGCTCATACTTGTAACTTGGTACTCGACTTATAGTTGGAGAGGATGAAGGAAATTCTAAGAAGCCACCACCACAGTAACAGCATGCGTCATTAGCCGAGACGCCATCATCGTTAGCGGAAAGATCGCCCTCGTTTGGACAACCAGGTTGATCATAGCCCTCATACCATTCGCATCCCTCGTTATAAGAATCAACCCATTCAATGTAATCATAACATGTAAGCGAAGGGGTGTAACTTGGCTCATACATGTAACTTGGTACTCGACTTATAGTTGGAGAGGATGCAGGAAATTCTAAAAAGCCACCACCACAGTAGCAACACGCCTCACTTCCTGTGATGTTATCGTCATTGGCCCAGAACGGGCCCTGATTTGGACAACCAGGATCGTCGTAGAGTTCGTAAATATCACATCCATATCCCCATGAGTCAACCCATCCAATGTAATCATCACATTGTCCTTCAACACTAGGAGTGATACTAGGAGTGATACTAGGAGTCGCACTTGGATTGTATTTGTAGCTCGGTACTAAACTCATAGTTGGAGAAATTGAAGGAAATTTCAGGGACCCACCATCACAGTAACAACATGCTTCAATGGCTGAGATGCCATCATCGTTAGGAAACAAGCTGCCATAACGTAGACAATTAGGATCATCCAAGATCTCATACATGTCACATCCATATCCCCATGAGTCAACCCAACCATTGTAATCATGACATACTGGAGGAGCAGGAACACTGTCATATTCACAATAACAACATGCCTCGCTGGCAGTTATTCCATTGCTATCCGGCCATTTATCACCGTATAATGGGCATCCAGGCTCATCCCATTTTTCATACCAAGAACAACTAAACATGTCATCATCACTATCGTAATAATAATCATCATGATAGCCATCATCATGATAGTCATTATTGTAATAGTCAACATCATATTTATCCCATCGACCATCTCTCCATTCATGCAAGTCTTCACAAAAATACCCGGAACAATGACAGCACGATACTCGAGGATCTGAAACGTTCTCCATTTGAAGAAAACGTGAGTATGTATTCACACAGCCCGGCGAATCATTATCCTCGAACCAATCGCATGAAATTGTCTCATTATCAATCACAACCGACCATTCTATATCGTTTACACACTGTTTGTCAATAGTAACATGACATGACCCTAAGCATTCGCCACCACCACAATAACAACATGCGTCATTGGCTGCGATATTATCAAGGTTGGCATGAAGATGACCAGAGTTCGGACAACCGGGATTATCATCTTCCTCATAAACATCACATCCACGTCCATCTCTATCAACCCAATCAACGTAATTACTGCAAAGACCTGAACCAAATCCGTTGCAATCATTCGATGCATCACCGCCTTCCATTACGTTATCGCAATTTACTGGACACTCAAGGCGCGCGGTAGCGAACATGTCTTCAATTGTTTGATTGCATAAATCAGTTGGAAATACACCTGTGAATGACGTGGCCAAAAGTTCCACATTTACTTAACAAAATACATGAGATGTCAATCTTGGATAACTATAACAATGACTGGTTATATGTCACGTACCAAGCTTTGGATAGTCACCGAATACCTTCGAAACATTTCCTGTAAAAGCGTTGAAACTTAATCTCAGCTCTTTCAATTGTGCAAGTCGCAGCTCTGGAATCGTTCCATTTAAATAGTTGTGACCAACTTGCACCACTTCAAGGCCGGTGGCATTCTTCAGTAATGAATCCGGTAGTAACCCTCGAAGTCTATTATAACTCACATCGAACTCTTTCAAAAGGATAAGACTTCCGATGCTTGTCGGAATCTTACCACCAATCAAGTTATTGCGAAGGTTGATCTTTTCAATTGATTCACTTAATAATCCGATATCTGGCGAAATGGTTGGTTCTTTGTCAATTGAATATAACACATTCTAGAGAGATGAAAAAGCGTAATACATGTACATAGCAACTAAGACCGAATCCTATATATGGATTAATAAATGTATTTTCTAATGATATCCTGAGGTGTGCTGAAGTGCTGAATGGGTTTTTGAGCTGCCTGCAACTTCAAAATATTGATGATTTTATTTTGAAGATAACTACACTCAGACTCTTATTTGCAGCTTTTTTTTAATCTGTATGCTTTTATTTTGTTAACTTCTACTATTGTACCAGGTATAAATTACTTTGTGCATGTACTTGTAACTCATCCTCTCGAGTTTTTACATTAGGACATCCACAAGGATCAACCCCTCTCCAATTTGATAACAAAGCCGCCGTTGGTATTCATATACAGATAAAATGACACAACGACGATCCAAGGCGATGGACGTTCACTTTTGTTGGCTCAAAGACCACAATGTCCGAAAGCAGTTTCCCATCCATTGGAAGCGAAGTATTACAAATTTAGCTGATAACCAAACAAAGCATCATCCAGCAAAATATCATCAAAAAGTCAGATCAACTTATGTACTTAATTCTATTCAAAAATTCCTATCATGGAATCTGTATCATCAATAGATATTATGAACCGTTCGTAAAAGATATTTTTGTTGTGCTATATCATGGAGCTCAAAAATCCAATGTAAATAGTACAACCCTGCGTGTAGTCGACATAAAGTTTTATTGCCCAAAATGTCGATTGCATCATAGTTCGGCTTTTATTGCCTTAAAGTTATATCATTCTTACTCCCTATACATGAATCACAAAACTTGTAATAGTCAAACTTCAATAAAAACTTCCTTGTGATATCCATTAAATCAGGGCGTTGCAATAGACACTCTTTCGTCTTATTTCTTGGTCGATTCGTTTCTCTTTTGATGAATGGCTCTGATTGAAATCGTCTTTCTTGAAGTCTCTTTCCCATATAATCGATGTATGTAGTGAATTGTTCCTTAAAGTCAAAGCATTTAATTACTTCAAAATCATTTTGCAGACTGCTTTTGAATCGATTGAAGAATACAAAACAATTCTGCGCAGATTTTAAATATTCATTCGTCGAAAGAGAACAATTTAACTCCTTGCCCTTCATATTGCACTGTGATAGTAGATGATCTATCGGATCTCGACATGGCACATGCAGTTCCATCTGGGTATCAAGGAACTTACCATTTCCAAATGTGTTTGTCCAAAATGAAGCATCTATCTCATGCGATATATAATCGCAATCTTTTGTTGTAGTTTCATAATATATAATCTGAAATAAGTTCATAAATTTTTTTAATGAAAGATGTTATTTCGTCAGGCATTCAATGATCATACGCACCTTCATATCCAATTTCATTCATCGTGCGTGGAGAGACTCTATCTCGATTATAGTCACCTCCCCTTGCAGATTTATACGTCCCAGTACGAGCGAAAACCTCCTTCGCTTTTTCATTGCTCTTGTATGCATCGTACGAGTATCCTATTGCAGCAAAAAGATGAATAATTCGAAGAGTGCATTGTTCACTTATCAGCAATAAATACTCTCCCATCTTTTCTGGTTTGACTGATTAATCTGTGATTCTCACCTTTATGACCGCAGATTCTTTCAAACTTATTTGCCAACATACCATTCAAACTCGTTCCACCTGTTTTCGCGAAGTGAATATGACCGTAAATGGTATTGTTCTTACTCTTGTCTCGATCGTCGAATGCAGAGCCACATTCAGATTCTGATAGATGATTCAGTTGCTGCCTAAGATTTTGGATTTCTTTGCGAAGGATTATTAACTCATCTTCGTTCGAATAATTGTATTGATTAATGTTGGTATGAAGATCATTAGTGATCACGTTCCATAATTGTGGGATGACGAAAACGCTGAACGAAACTAAAGCTACAACGCATATAATTGTGGTGTAAGCAGTGATGGAAAGTCTCATTGTCGAGATTTAAAGTGACAATGTTCTATCCGTAGCTATGGGGAGTAGAGTATTGATAAGATAACACGCAAGTACTGTAGGTGCTTTTACCGTTGAAACAATATGGCTCTTATTAATACCATATTACATAAAAGATACTTACAATCATTTCCTGGCGAGGTTTACCGGTGTCGGTGATTTTTTTACCGGCGAATCGAATGTACGGA
>Ga0209092_10003186_pt1 | contig 14477 bp, 8 predicted proteins | sample FraStrMetagenome_FD_187446 | JGI IMG/M metagenome (GOLD analysis project Ga0209092, IMG submission 187446) | Marine eukaryotic phytoplankton communities from Arctic Ocean - Fram Strait ARC3M Metagenome (SPAdes) (version 2) | ecosystem: Environmental > Aquatic > Marine > Oceanic | place: Fram...
GAAATTTGTGATTCTAGAGGTGAATCTTTATCTTGCTTCTTAGGAGGTGTTGATTTTGGTATCGATTTATCAAAGCCCCTGCTTTTCTTTGCCATATAGAGGGCTGAGGTTACCTTTTGTGTGCGAATAACAGACTTGGCAGGAGGAACTAAAAATGTATGTTGATTCAGTTGAAATGCATTAGTAATAGAAACTGTCAGCAGGATAGACACTACGACCCGCCTCAATGATGAGAAATGAATGCTATTGCTCATGGTTAATAAATGCACCTTCAGATTTTGTTGTTTAAAGAAGTGCTGAGTAACATCGAAGTTGAAGTTCTTTTATTTTAGTTGAGTTCTCTTTATTTGACGTCAGCAGTTTCCGTCTTTATTTATGGATTTGCTTGGATTATAAGCAAATTAAACTGTTATCTACGGTACTACGCACGGATGGCATTTTATTTTCAATTACAATTAGTCTAACATCAGCAGGCTATTGCGATAAACAAGCACAGGTTCTCTAAATTCAACTGGTAGCAACAGAAATGAGCGAAGAGGAAAAGAGACAAAGTGCACAATTGTTTTCATGGTTAATAGAGCCATCACCGAATATCAATTACGACTTTGTGTCTGGAATGTACGCTATAGGATCCCTTTTGTGTTTTCTCCTCTATATTTTCCAGATAACATTCGAGGTACAAAAAGATGACACGGGTGATGTAGAGAGTTCAACCGCAAGTGTATCTGAAGCAATTTCTGAACTAGTCACTTCATTAAGTGGAGTCTATCTTATTTTTGTACCTTTTTTTCCTTGTTTGCTGTGGAGTCTAATTATTCGAAGCAAGTGGCAAAAGCTGCAAATCCAAATTCAAGAGAATGACGAGAAGAAAACGAAATAGACATGCTCTATATAGAAGTGCTTATTCTAGTGTATCTCAAAGTATAAGTTTATTATGTGCTAAAATTATCTTCACATATTAGCACGAAATAAATCAATTTTATTAAACAGTTATGAACGCAAGAAAATCAAGACCGATTAAAAGAAACTTCATGGAATTATTTGCTTCTTTTCTTCTTAGCTATCTGGAACGAGTCTAAATACATGTTCGGTATACTATGATCCTTAACTTCATCAATCGTAGTTTTTTTATCAGAACTTTTCATCTGATTTTCTGTTTCTGCTTGTGCAGCTAATCTTCTTTTGGAAGCTTGAAGCTTCGGTAATGAAATTTGTTTCATTTTGGTTAGTTTTCTCTTTTTTTTCGGTAAGGGTTCCACAGGTTTTCCTTTCCCGTTTTCTATAGGTTTCAATTTTCCTTTCTTTAATGGCGATTTGGGAGAAATCGGTTTCTCATTGAGAATTACAAATTTTGAAGAACCACATTTTACTGTCACACTCGCATATGTAATATCAAGAGCATGTATTCTCTTTTCCTTTTCATCTTTCTTTCTCTTATTTTTCGACACTTTTTCTTTCCGGTTGTGAATGAGCAATTGGGGAGGAGGAGGATGAGGGGAAATGCGAGGAGAAAGGGGTTTTGGCGGCAGGGGAGGAGTAATGGATCTTTGTGTTATCGGTATTGTATCAGGTTTTAAATTCCGTTGCAAAAAGTCATCAACTTCGGTGACATTCTCAAACAATACTTTGCTATTCTCAAAAAATTTTCCTGGTAGAGGTCTATTCCCAAGTTCAAATTTCTTACTTTTATCTTCGATATGCAAACAAGATCCTTCGTTCGCGACGGGTATTGCATCAGAACCAAATCCTAAAAGCTTCGAATTATATCTATATGCTCTTCCTAACCAATCAACTAAAAACTCAATCTCAACTTTTCGTAAATCACCAACCAAGCTTGGAGTACTGAGGATGGCTCGTAAGGCTCTGACTAATGCAACACGATTGTCAGGTTCTATCTTATCATATTCCCTGTTTCTTAAAGCAGCACCAAATGCAGCTAGTCTACATTTTCGAGCATCATTGCATCGACTTTCAGGACTGCTTTCATTTTGAGGAATATTTTTACGCGTTCGTACATATCCGTGTTGAACCCACCAATCAGCCCATCTCCAAGACCAACCAAGTATAGCCATTATTGATACAGATTGATTTAAAAGACTTGTTGCATGACTTAACGTCATTGGCGAGAATTGCTTTTCCAGATGTGGGCCAGATCGCGATCTTTCAAAATCAAGTAATTCTTGAAGCCTTGCGTGCAGAGAGAATTCCCATTTTGCATGTCTGAGGCATAGCAGTTTGAAGTAAATTTGTTGATGTATGTCATCATGATCAGAGACTTCGAGTCCAGCTTGTCGTGCGCACGACACATGATAATAGCCTGGTTTTCTAATTTTTTTATTTTGATCTTTCAAACAACCATCATGGGAACAGGATATCTTTGCTCCATCAGAGCGACCGCAAAGAAGACAAGCAGAATCATGACTAGTATGTCTTTTCCCGTCTGCCATTATTATGTTGGTACAATCTACTGAGTCAAGTTTATCCAAATGGCCATGATTTTGATACATGCAATGAGGATGCCACCTAATGCATTTGAGTGAATGAACAAATGAAATGTGATAAGCGGTTAAGTAAGTCTGAACGTTTGACCCTAACAAAGAAAATACAAAAGATAAAACTTACATTCCACAAATAGCATGACACCATATCTGCTTGCCGAACAGTGTTTTTTTAATTGCATTTTGTTTCTTTGCCCAATGTTTTTTAGATGCAGGTTTTGCAAAAGCTTTGACCAACAGGCCACTCTCTTGGTTACACATATGGCATTGGGGTTTTTCAAAGTCTATTTTTTCGTTAAATTCTTTAGTGTATTTGCAGCTGTCGCATATTATGTCTGAGTTGTTGCCTTCTTCAACTTTTTTATCGCTATAACACCCTACATGAAACGCCAAACCACATCCGGTACACACTGATAGCATATTTTCAGAATAATCTTCGTCGTCTGTATCACTTTTCTTAAGCTTAGCTTTGGATTTGTCCTTCACTGCTTTATTTTGGCGAAGATCAGGGTTATTGTCAATTACATTACAAACACTACACCGAAGTCCTTCGAGCCTGTCCGTTACCATTTCAAAAAATGACTCCTCTTTACACACCTCGCTAAAATAATTTCTTCTCTCCTTTGCATTCATTTTCCAAAATGGCTTTTCTTGAGGAGGAGTTTGCGGCTCAGGAGGGAATGCCTTTGCTGCAAGTATGAGCTGTTCTATTGTTGTGCTGCCCTCCGGTGCCTCATCAATCTCTGAATGTTCGGGACAATACATTGTCCAAGGATTTTCAACTTCGGAACCATCATAGCAAGTGCCATGTATAATTGTGCATAAACCTGATAATCGAGAACAAGTTATATGCATTCTATTTGTACAATCTTCTGCTGAGCATTTATAGACTGCACCACGGTTACTTTTGCATAAAATGCATTCAAATTTTAATTGCTGGGTCGAAAGTTTAAGCGGTCGCACATCTTCGATTATATCACAAGTAGGCGGGTCGATATAATTAAGACCGAACCACTTAGCACATAATACATGAACCCACTTATCAACTTGAGGCGGGGCTGTAAATTGACGCTTTCGGGGGAGTCCCTCTGGTTTCATGTCTGTTCTCACAAAAGCACCTTGTTTTCTAGGACATAATTCACAACTAATTGGAAGGGGCAATGGGGCTGGTCTCGGAGCAGGCATACCTAATGGTTTTGGCCTATTATTTTCTCTTGACTTTACTTCCTCATCTCGGTTGAAATATAGACATGCTTTGCAAAAATAATCACCTTCAGGAATGGTTTCAATTCCATAGCATCTTTGATGGACTGCAACATTACACGCCTCACAAAACAAAATCTGATTTGAGATTGTAACCTCTCCATCGCCACAAACATCGCACACAGCATCCATATCTTGTTCCAGTTGGGCTTCCCATGCTAGTTGTAATTCTTTCCTACGTTTTAGCACAATACTGTATTCCTTCCTTGCTTCTTTCTCGATTTCTTCGGCTAAAAGATAATCCTTACTAGAATAGCGCATTTCTTCTTTTACAACCTTACAAAGTAACTTCCTAACATGAATCTCCATTTTTTTATCTGATTCAAGTATGTCTTCTTGTAAGGATTTTAATTTAGAAACCAAAGAATCTTCCTTTTTATTAATATTTGCTAGATTGTTCGATGTTGTTTGACTTGGATATACACGGAGAACTCTCCATTCCGGAATTTTGGAACAATCACTTTCAGTTGAAGTAGTTGACGGATCATTACAAACAGATATCTTGACAATTGTCGACTTTTTTTCTCCGCTGGGAACATTTGATTCCAGACTTGCCTTTGAGTTTATGTTAAAAGAGTTGACTCCATTAATTTCTTTGTTCATAGAATTAAGGTACAGCTGAGCCTCTTTAACTTTTGGTAAACGTACTATCATACTTTCGTTCACCACATCAGAATCTTGATTTGCAAATGTATCCGGTTTACACCTTTCTCGTTCCATTTCTCTCATCATATAATACGTAAAGCGGAAACTTATCATTACCATGTCACATGCCAATGGAACTGTATTAGTACTACCTTCACTTTTTGGTAATATTCTCATACGAAACAGTTTTGAAAAGTCCAATGCAACACTTTCTGGTGCTTCCATAATGGTGTAAAAAACGTTCGATTGTTGAGAATGATGAAAAGTGAGAGAAAGTAAAACGATGATCAAATTAAAATTGTCGTTTTCTTTCAAATTTTCAGGGCTGTAAATTCTATTGACCAAAGTAACAAGCTCAGAACTTTCTTGGATTCTATGTTTGTCGGGTGATTTTGATATTAATGCTTTGTCATCACTTGAAGGATCAAGATTTTCTGTTTCCTTTTTTTGGTGGAAAAAATACCAATTAAAGCTGTAGTGAATGAAACTCAACAGTTTGTTCTCTTCACTTTCCGCTACAAGAATTTTTTGACTCTCGCATTTAATAATGGATGTTAGCTCTTGTTTAGTCGGACGATCATCAATGTCTGTCTTTTCTAAAAATTCAACAAGAGCATTCTCATCTCCCAATCTCGCAAATCTAAATCTTATATTTTTGGAAATAAGCTTGTGCTCGCAAGCCAATTTTATGCAATCTGAGGATATTTCGTATTGTACATGGATCATATCTGTTGCCAATTTTATCTCCTCAATTGATTTCTTCCCACGATATTGCTCGAGTATTCTTGTCCAACTCGTATCAACATAATCCAGATTTTCATCTCCATCATACACTCTATTGGATATTGGGCTTTCATGGTTCCTATTACGCCACAGCTGTGGGAAGTTTCCAAGAGGTGGAATGTAATGAAAAGGATCTCTGTTAGAGCTAGTGCCTCCATCCATCAGTGTTAATAGAGATACAGTGTTTGGGTCAAAATCTAGAGTATTTCCAACAGTTACTTTTCCCCTCATGTTTTTTTCATCAACAAGAGGAACGTCAATCTGTTGCTTTGGTACCTTGAAACCTAATATTGAAGCGATAGTTGAAATGGGCAAGCTCCTTGGTTTAGGGAAGTACAAATCTATTAAATTCCAAAATTCGGCACCATTTGGAATAATGTCGATAGAGGGATTAGGTATTGGAGGAAAAGGTGGAAGGCACTGTAATGGGTTAGTAATTCGGTTTGGAAACGGATCGTTGATTTTTTCTAGATATTCTTTTTTCAATTTGTTGAGCATTTCTTCGTCTTTTTTCTTAGCTTGTTCATGAGCAGTGAGTGGGCGCAATTTAGATTGGGCTGGAGATATTGAATTAGGGACAGATTCATTTCTTTCATTCAGTGCCGTTTTATTGTCAATGGATTCTAAAACACTGGAACCATTATTATCCTCAGTAGCTGTTACTAGATTGGAACCTGTACTTCTGCTTCTCTTCCTACCGCTTATTTTATTTTTATTTTGCGTTTCCTCTACATTTACTAGAACTTTATCATGTTTTGACAACTTTTTCTTCTTGTCTTTTTGGTTTTTTGATTTTGGTGTTTTTTTCTCATTAATGAGAGTTTGAGATTGATCTGCAGATTTCTTCGTATTCCTTTTTCGTTGCATTTTTTCTTTCATTGACATTGAAGTACTTATAACTGTATTGCTATTTCTATCATTTGATTCTACTTCGTCATTTTCTTGAAGTTTTTTTGACTTTTTTGGTATTCTCTTTTTTCGTGTGGGTGTTAAAAGTTCTCCATGATGTTGTAAATGCTGATGTCCTTTTGATGTTAAAGATGGAATCACACTAGGTGATCGAATTATGCCTAATTTTGAGTGATTCTGTTCGAAAGATTGTGGATGGGAACCATTTATGTTTGATACTTTATGTCCATTTTGCTGAAACGAATTCTGTATATTCATCTTGATTTGCTTTGTTGAATTCTCTATCACCGATGTTGCAAAACCTCGTGTCTTTGATTTTTCAGAAGAACCTATGGTTCCTATATTGTTCACTTTTCTTAAATTATTATTGAAATCCTTATAACTTGCGCGCTCTTTGACCTCAGTTTCCATTTTTGACAATGATTTTATGTTCTCACCGACTTTTATTTTACATTCTTGCATCATTTGAGTGTTATTCATGTTAGATGCATGTTGTAAGAAATGCGTATTGAACCTCCTTGTTGAAGTAATCATCTTCAATAATATTTGATGAGTATTAAGTTCTCTCAGTTGTTTGTAATACAAAGACTTTTCTTTTTTTGAATCTTTTTGCATTTTTTGCAGTAGCTGGAGAAGGGAATTGAGCTTGTCGTGTACAATCCCGCTGGCTTCATCATCTTCCCAATCTGGGATGCCAAAATGAAAGAACTTAACTAGGTTTTCACGTGCCGAACGAATGAATGTAAAATGATCTATATATTTTTTTACTGCGTGAATTAGATCGGAGTCCATTGATCCATTTGACATACTGAAGCCTTTACGACCAAAGACCGAACAAACAATGATAAAATCGCCAAGCTCTCAATAGCGATGGTGAAAGGCTTATCGAGGGACTTTGTTATATGTGTTTGGCGCGTTTTATTTGGGCTTTTGTTGACAACAACAACAAGATATTGTTTTTCACCTTGTAGACTGCAGTTTTCTTTTCTGTTACTTTTTTTCAATGCCAACTCAAAGGTTTGATTCTTCGGGTATCGCAATCAGCTCTGGATGGTAGTCTTTTTCCAAACCAAGTAGGTAGTCTTCTCGAACTCTAGAGATCTTGAATTGAAGAGGTTGATTCTTGATACTACAAGTACTCCACTAAAGCCAGAATGGATCTAAAGAAGTAATTCTTTTATTTAGCAAAAATATTAAGAAAATATCATATTTACATAGAAGCTTTTAGGAAATTAATTAGACTTAATTGTCCTAAATTTAAAATGTATATCATTCGCCTACACATTGGATATCGTATGTGAGCGTTTGCGTCGATTTTTGTGGCCATCAAAAGTTAACTTGTATAGCAGTTATCACGTAAAGAACAATAAGTGCAGCTGCTACATCCACTTGTGAATGTATTGAAGAACAAGTAGAAAAAAAGGATGTAATCGTTTCATTCTGAAATCTCTGAAACTTTGTGATGTGCAAACACTTATGATATAAATAACATGAAACATCATGGGCAGACAAAAAAAAATATTTTGATCTTTTTTTAGAAAGACACGAAAGGATTCATTTCAAATATCAATCAATGAGATCAATTGCAAATCATGGTTGGAATTGAGAAAACGGCATGAATAGATTGTGAAGTCCTAACCAAACACAAAATGGCCAAACTTGAATAAATAATTTCTTTACGACCGTTTAATTAAATCGTTAAATCAAACAATGTGAAACAGAAATAAAAGATATGCTGCAGATCGAATTTTGCAAAAGATCCTTACTTATCACACATGAAAAACAGGGGACCGTTGGCTTGCCATAGTTTTGGATCTTCTCCTTCAAAAACATAAATTCTGTTCGTAGTCTTATTCTTACGTTTTTTTCTGCAATAAGAGAAGCATTGCTGGCACTAATAAACAAGTATACGAGATACACATACGTATCATGTTCATTTATTTTAGGAAAAAAATTCGTGGACAATAAGATAAGTCTGCTGAAAGTCTAATCTGGGCGCGTATTTTGAATTCTGGTGCGAGACAAGCCCTTTGACTACCAACTAACTATAGACTTCAGCAAGTATCAAACTTTCACAAAACATTGAAAAATGGCGACTGAACCAAACGCTCCTTCTGCACTTCACCAACTGCTTCAACCTGATGGATACTACACATACATGAATATCCCTTGCCCCAAAGCAAATAGTTCCACTTCAAAAACTGCAGGAAAAAGTGATGCAAGTGATGCGATAGACGTTGAGCTTGTAAAAAAGAATTATCGTCGACTGAGTTTGAAGCACCATCCAGATCGCAAAAACGGAGATCCAGAAACATTTCGGGTATTGAATCGTGCCAAAATAGTCCTAATTACGCCTAAACTCCGAAAGCAGTATGATTTATTAGGTTTAGATTTAGTTGATGAAGAAGAAAGTGATGCAAATGATAACAATGCACAAAAGAACGAAGGAGATACATCTAATGATGATAACGCCGATACTGGAAATCCAGATTCGGTAATGAGTCAACTAGCTAGTGTTACATTGGCAAGTATATTGCAAATCACTATTAGGACAGTACTGATGGCAATTGTGGCAACGTTGGTCACAAGATTCAGAATAACTGTTGTTCCCATGATACTTTTCCTTGCTTTTGTAACGTTTCGCGTCAAAAGTACTCCAGGAACAACACCCAAAGAATATTTAGTACCACCTATCCTTATGCTGGGTATGATTGCCATGTATTATGGTCGTGCTACAATTCCACCTGAGTCTGATTCTGATACAGGAACTGTAACAACATCAACTTGGTTGTACTTTTTTGGTAGGTCTTTCCTTTTTTTTTAATTTTCCTTCCGGATTTATATAAAATTGTGTCTAATGTGATTTCATCGATTCTGTTGCTATAATGCCATTAACGCTTAATATCTACTGGGTAGGCGAGATGATCACAATCAATACGTTCCTTCAAACGAGCCTCCCTCCACAAATCAAAGCATCTACTGTCGTTTTGAACGTGCTGACAATCATTTTCGCATTCGTACTTGCACTAATATTGAAAGGACGTTTTTGGAGATACGCTTTTGTAATAGGGATGGAGTTAGTTCTAGCTTTGATTACTGTACTTATTTTTCCAATTATGGAAATGATCTTGGAGGAAATCATGAATGAAAAAATGAGAAAGATTGGAGAAAAAGTTCGAGCTCACGCAAAAAGAATGCAAGAAGAGAGTCAAAAAACAAATAATTCCCAATAATACGGTATGTTCATTTTGATTAAAGTACATGTATAGCAAAGAAATAATTATAATTTTTCAACATACATTTTCATCTTGATACAATATGCCATTTGTAATTGTCTCGGTTAGTAACTGCATGTGCCACCCTGAAAGCGCGGAGATCGGAGGAATTTATTCAGGCTAGATCATAATAATTTATATATTTTTTCAAAAGAAGCATTCTTGTTTCCTATAATAAATTTCAAGAGAACTGAGATATCCAACTTTAATAATCATAAATTGTCAAATGAAGAAGTGCTCAACAGCGGGTAACTTTCAACAAATGCTGAAAGAGTTTCATTGTTAGCAACATGAAGGAATGAACTCTACGTGAGATTCCTTGCATATAAACTTGAAGAATCTCATCGGCAGAAATATTCGTACGTACGGAACATTTATCCAATTTATTGGTTAATCAGCAGTTTACTTAAATTTGTGAAGTTGATGTTAACACAGTGAATGTTTCATTCCTCCGATCTCTATAAAGGCAGCTAGAATGATGATGTCCTCTCGTCCATGGGTCCCTTTGATTTTATCATTTCATTTCTTTAATAAGATATCAATGGCAAGTGGATTATCAATCTCTGGCCAACCACGAGAACTTTTTAAGCAGTTGAAAATAGCATTTGTTACCGGTAATTCAATGAAGGTGAGCCCATTTCTATATTCAAGAAAACTTTCTTTTGCACATGCACATTGTAGCGCCAACAATTTTGTTGGGTCAAAAGTATTCGCTATCATTTAATTTTCTGCTTTTGCATTTTAACTGACCAACGATGATTAAATTGTTTGACGGAAATGAAACAAAGGCAAAAGAAATGAATAAAATCCTAATTGAGCACGGAGCTACAAAAGGTCCAGATGATGAAACCAGTCTAGTAGACTTGAAAATTTTGAATGTGGATCTTCCCGAAATTCAAGAAATTAATACTGAAGCTATAGCAAAGAACAAGGCAATACAAGGTGCACAATTAGCAGGTGGGCCATGTGTTGTAGAAGATAGCAGTCTACAATTTGCAGCATTAGGTGGGATGCCAGGACCTTACATTAAATGGTTTCAGGCTTCTCTAGGGTCAGAGGGCTTACACAAAATATTATATGCCTATGAAGATAAAACAGCCATCGCAGTTTGTACCCTTGCTTTTTGTCCCGCACCACACGATGACCCAGTTATATTCACTGGAGCAACGAAAGGTAAAATTGTAGAGCCAGTCGAGGGGCGTGGTTTTGGGTGGGATTCAATTTTTGTTCCAGATGGAGAAACAGAACCTTTTTCATGCATGTCCATTGAGAAAAAGAACTCTCTTAGTCATCGGGGGAAAGCGGTGAGACAGTGGGCCGATTGGCTGGGAAAGAATCAAAGTGAATTATTTGAAAGGCAAGGAGGGAGACGGGCCCCTGGTCACAAAGGTTTGGACTTCAAAACAGCTTCACCTGAAGAATAAAATTAAAGATCAGAATATATTTTGGTTCAATCTTGTTCCCAGATTACTTCGTAAAGTAAATTCTATTATGAAGGGAAGCTTAGCCCTTTTTGTAAAGCTGAGTTCGAAGATATTCTATCTTTCAATTTATCTTCTTTTTACTCTCAATGTCTCTTACATTACAAATTATTTTAGGATCCTATACTGAGGACGAATTGAATTGTTTGGAAAAATAATACTCATGACAAGTCTTGAACTGTCCACATGTTTAACAAGTTATTGGTCCTGTTTCCGTAACAACAGAATGGCTCAAAAGTTGTACATGTTGACACTGTTATTTCAAATTCTTATATATTGAATGTGCAAAATAAATGATGAAAATACATTCATTCTAATTATGATATTTGCAAAACTATGGTTAAAATATGACAATAATTTCTAGTTTTTCTCTATACAAGTAGATTGTACACACAAACAATCTTGTTTTAGCTAAAATAAATTAAAGTGATGGTCCTACCCATCGAAGCGGATTTTGCCTTTCTTTTCAAAATGTGAAATTCAGTCTGATTGATTGATTCCCTTCATATATTTTCTCCAATGCAAGAAAGAATTAATTACAAATAAGTACCACAAGTAATTTATTTGATAATACAGGTATCCATGTGATCAGCATATTTGACATCAATCTTGGCTGCCTTTTCGTAAACACTGCTATAAAAAGGATGCTTGCATCCCTTAAAACGTTTATGGAACAAAAGTCCCGGTACATCCGCGACAAACCCAACCTTCACAATTCGACCAATACGAGCCATATGCCCGTACTCGGGATCATCAACGTCCAACCAAAGAGGATCCTCGAGATTCCAGTCCATTGTAGTATGGTCAAGACTGTGCAGAACAGTTCCAATAAATAGTGCCTCGCCGTCTACCCCGGGAAATTCGTTACGGTACTTCTCAAATTGGGTCAAAAAGCGGGGCGAAGCGTGCAGATAAATTTAACCAAACGAGAGTGAGGAATAAGTTCTGTAATATTTGGGTGAGCCCAGATATTATCCTTAACTCCATGGACTACGCAACCGATCCAACCATCATTGTTCCAATCGGGGGCAAGGAGACCCATTTTTTTCCAAGTGTCCATGAAACCAGAGAAGCAAGTGAATCCGAAATAGTTGTAGATAGTTGTCACGACAGAAAAAAGATAAAGAGAGGGATTAATTTCTTTGATTTCTGGCTCAGTATTGGTTCCCCAATTGGCAAGCGAATGTAGCTTCACATGATTGCCAGAAATAGTATTGAACCAAAGGAGAATCAGTGCTTGCGAGGCTGTCAAATACTCATCATCGAATTTTGCTTTGACCATTTTTTTCGTTTTTAGATCGATATCTACTGCGAAGAGATCACATGTTGCAAACTTAGAATCCTTGTCAATGTACGGGAAATCACGGAAAAAAAAACCAGCAATATCACCAAGTTCAGAATCATCATCTGTGCGGGCATAGTAGTGTACAGCTAGAGATCCTTCCAACACGAGACGACCGACAATCTTAGCTGGATCAAATGGCTTGGGCTCAATAAAGCCCCATTTTTGCAGTCTAGCACGGAGTCTTAGTTTTGTAGTGCCCTTTATCCAAAGATAAATGGAATTTGGCCCAATAAAGGTACATGCCCATAAATATTGAAAGAAAGTGAGGTAAACATGATCCATATCAAGCTCTTCGGCTCTATTTTCTGATAATAATTCCTTCTTGGCATCATCATGAATAACAAGAGTTTGTCTACGTCTAGCCTTCATATTTATCACCTTTGAGTGCTGCTCTTGTCTCTTATTCTTATTTTTCATCAGTGGATAAAGTAGCTCACATGTAGAATAATTCTTTACATGCAAAGCTGCAGCAGCCAATATATTTCTCTTGTTCTCCTCAAATGATTTGATGTTCGGAATTTGAGCATGGGAGGGGGAACTTTCAGATGCACGGGTGACTCTCTTTCGTCCGAAGTACGCGTCCCAAGTTGCGTAGGTTCGATAAATGTAAGGTAGAATCAAGAGGGAAGAATAGAATAGTATTGTTTGAACATAGTAAATGATGTTGGGCAATGTCGCCCAGATGGTTGAAATCACTGATTCAACCATGATGGTTTTATCAAAAATGAGAATTGTGAAGTCTGAGAATATAAGAAATTGATTTTATGGTTTTATCCTTACAGCTGTGTCCTATTTATTAATATATCATATACAAAACTACGTATAAGAATGTACTGCACTACATGGACTTTCTGGACCATATTATTTAGTACAAAAATATTAAATTAGTGCTCATATAGATTAATCATGTCAAAAGAATTTTAATTTCTATTCGGTATACGCAATTTTAAGAATTCTTCACAGATTTGCTTCTCATCTTTTTCCATTTCTTCTTTCTATAGTAGGTTGTTGTTGTTAGTATGTTATATTTTTAAACGTGTTACTACGGGAATCACTCTTAGGTGTATACCCAGTCTTCACGCCCTACTAGGATTTCCAATCCTCCATTCGTACGAATGGTTCACCGTCGCGTGCATAACCGAAATTATGTATTTAAGAGAAACTACAGACCAAACTGACATCAAACCTGGACTAAAAGGATCTCAAATTCTAATACTTTGGTACAAAAACTCATATGATGTCCAAAAGTTCAAGTAGAATACGGAATTTTAAGCATTCTTCACAGATTTGCTTCTCATCTTTGTCCATTTCTTCTTTCTATATATATGTAGTAGGCATTTAAGAGAAACGACAGACGGTGCTGACATCAAACCTAGACCAAAAGGATCTCAAATTCTAATACTTTGGTACAAAAACTCATAGGATGTCGAAAACTCAAGTATTTTTTTTATTCAATAATACGTATTAGTAATTGTTTATAGCCTATGAAACTATGTGGCACTCATTAAGGTGAGTTCATTGCAGATTGCAGTGAACGCAATGTATATTTAGATGGAGTGTGTTGTTGTTGTTGTTGTTGTTGTTGTTGTTGTTGTTGTTGTTGTTGTTGTTGTTGTTGTTGTTGTTGTTGTTGTTGTTGTTGTTGTTGTTGTTGTTGCTGTGTTGTTTATAGAGGCATATGGCTTCGGACTTTGACGGTGCCCATATACTAATCTTTCAGGTCATCAGCCTACGTCTAGAGATGGAGTGTGTAGGTTTATGCTACAGCACGAGATATTATTGGTTTTTGCTTTTGCATTAAATTTTTGGTTGGCCACATTCGTCATTGCACGTAGGATATGTTTCGCGCTGTGAATAGAGAAAGTATTACCAAGAACCTATTTTGACCATTTATCCCAAAATGACATTTTCCAATTTTTCGTGGCACGATTTAAGATATTATTATTGCCCAAGTCCACGTAAAACATATTTTTATTATTTTATTATTTTATTATTATTATTGAAATACACGATTCATTAGATGCAAGATTAGACGAGATCATTCCAAATCAATTTTTACCCTCATCGGTGTTGATAAATCCATAAGCAGTACACACGTCTTTCAGCCATTCGAGCAGAGGTAGCGTAATATGGAATGCACCCCAATGCCTCAGACAAACGGAGAACGAATGCGGACCGAGAACACTTAAGGGAATTATAGATATCTGCGAAAATTTGAGGAAAGGGGTAAGTATAGCAGACAGTATTACATGCGCAACAATGGGCCATTTGGATCACT
>Ga0209092_10003188_pt1 | contig 14472 bp, 22 predicted proteins | sample FraStrMetagenome_FD_187446 | JGI IMG/M metagenome (GOLD analysis project Ga0209092, IMG submission 187446) | Marine eukaryotic phytoplankton communities from Arctic Ocean - Fram Strait ARC3M Metagenome (SPAdes) (version 2) | ecosystem: Environmental > Aquatic > Marine > Oceanic | place: Fram...
ATATAAGTTGCCATTAGTTTGCCTATTGTTGTTTATATATACGATTATATACGATTATATACGATTTGTCAACCATTAACTTACTTCACTCTTGCCCTTGTCAATTGGTACAACATTAATATATCCTGCATCTCTACTAGGATCTTGCCCTTCTTCTTCGAGCATTTGTGCTACAACAGTTCTAAACCATTGATCAACAATTTCTTCGTTTGTTTCACCACTATACCCTGCATCGAGTAGTTCTTCAATAAATTGATTGTTCCAATCGATCTCAAAGAACCCGTTTCGAATATTTTCTGGATTTACTTGTGTATCTAGTACTGCAACCCATGCTTCGCCTGCTTTAGTAGCCGCTTCTTTTTCAGACTCAAGAGCATCACGTCGAATATCTTCTGTAGTTTTTTCTACTGTAACTTCTTGCTCTTTCTTAGCATCTAAGTGCTGTCTAACTCTTTTATTCCACCATCCCATTAGTATTCCACCGTTTGTTTTAAATATTGTATTTCAATTTGTTTAGCACTAACTTCTTCACTATAGCCATCATCGATTCTATAGGTTACTCCTTGCTTATACAATTTGATATTTAGTTTGTTAAGATCTTTAATAAGTGTATTAAGTTCCTTAACCATATCTGCTACTTTAGGATCTTTCATTACCAACCTGCCTTTCTAATTGCGTCTTGATCAATAGGCGCCTTCATTGCCTTTTCGTGTTGTTCATTTTTGTACTGCTCACGTACCCCATGCATTTCCGAATAAGGATATATGGAGTCTGGGTGTAAATCGCCATCCTTCCGCCATACACGCTTCGGCCACGTCTTTAACGTTGAGAACATATTCTTCACTGCGTCCACCCAACGGCATAAGATATACTGGACATTCCACCCCGGCACTTCTGTAAGCGTCCACAGCCTTTTTAACTTCATCAAAGTCACTTTGAGTAGCGACAACAAACTTAAAATACATGTCGCTATCAGTAACAAGGTTATACTCACTAGCCACATCAGGCTTAATAGCAGTATCCCAAGGTTCTCCGCTAACGCTAAGTTTTGGGGAACAAGACCAAGTGACTTGGATTCTGTCCTGATCGTTGAGATAGTTAAAGAGATCTTCGTGTAAATGTTGTGTAGTATTTGTTTCAAAAGTAATATTCCTCAAGTCTTTCATACGTGGGTGTTCAAATAACTCAACGTATAATCGTTGCCACGCTAGTAAAGGCTCACCGCCAGTTAATATTAAATGGACGTCTTGTCCATTATCTTGTACCCACTTACCATTAGGCGTAAGTGATAGCAGATGTTCAACTACTTCTTCAACTTCTGCTTGCCTGTTAAAATGTTTAAACTCAGGATAGATACTTGCATACGTGTCGCATCCTGTATGAATGATAGGTAAGTCTTCAAACTTTTTTGTTGTTTCGTGTACGCCTGCATCAATTAAATCTTTAACTTCAGCATTATATCTAATACCATCAGCATGTAATTCTGTTCGGTTTCGTTTTTCATCAGTACCAAAGTTCATACAACGAAAGTTGCATCCGAATGTACGTAAGAATACACTAGGCACACCTACAAATTTACCTTCACCTTGAACAGAATAGAATGCTTCGCTATATCGTAATTTCATTTAATACTCCATTTGTATGTTTACATTATACATTGTTATTTAGGTTTTGTCAAGTGTTTTAAAAATTTTTCAGCAATTAGTTTATGATAGGATTGATTAAAGTGTTCCTTATCTTCTTCAAAGTAAGTAGTATGAAAAATATTCTTTTGGTTAAAGTATTCTTCTACACTTTTGTCTGCAACAGTAGTTGCTTTAAGTTTGCCATAAAAATCTAATGTATTAGGATAAAATGTTCTTTCACGCATTTTAAACAAGTACAAAGGAATATTTCTATCAGCACACATGTTATCCCATGTGTACACATCTTTAAAAAACGCACGTTGTTCTAAATGTGTGTTAAGTTCAAAGAATGTTTTAATTTCCATATATGTGTTCTTACGAAGATCTGGATTAGTTAATCCTTCCTCGTAACTAAATCCAATACCAGTAAATTTATCATAATCGCCTTCGTGTGGCTTTTGATATAATTGCAAATATTGATCCTTATCACCTGCAATAATTTTATCTAAGTATCGATTAACCATACCATTTTTATTTGTGCCTTCGTGATATAAAAACGTATCCATTGGTATTGTATCTGGAGTCATAAATTCATTATAACCTATTATGAATCTATTAAGTGATGATAACAATATAATTACTTCATCTATATCGTCATATAGATTAAACATATTGCCCATCCAGTCAGCATATGATGTGTTATTTGCACCCGGCATAGAGTAAACAACTGCTTCTTTGTTATGTAGTTTAGAATATTCTTCTACATAACTATTTTCATTCCATATAGAGTAACTGCCCAGGCCTTGTTCGCCCGGGACAGTTTTGTATCCACACGTATGACTATCGCCTATAAAAAGTGTTCTAGACATCGATAGGAAAATGTTTACGGAGCATTTCGATACGATCTTCTGCTGTGGCCATTTTATCAAGTTCTTCTTGAATTGCCTCAACAATATCGCTATGTTCACCAATACCAACACTTTGGTGCATGTATACTAAAATGTTTGTTTTCGCTCTTTCCAACTCACCTTCAGCATGCATCCGTGCGGCTTTAATTAATTGATCACGCATTGTGATACTTTCCTTTCTCTGGTATTACGTGGCGTACCCCACCACTAGGATCTTCCATATCGCCGTTGCGTCTTGGAATAAGATGGACATGTGGATACTCAACAGTTTGTCCTGCCGCAGTACCTACATTTTGTCCAATGTTGAACGCATCACAATATCCACGTTCAACCCAATCGTAGCCCCATTTGTATGCGGCTTCGAAACATTTTGTCAAAGACTGCCAATTTTCTTCTCTTGGTACAAAAAGAATATGTCCTTCTGTAACTGGATAGGCGTCTTTGTAAACTGTAAATTCTTTTGTATTAATTAGTACGTCCGTCCATGGGCCCATTTATGCTTGTCCTTGTGTTGCACTTAGGTTAAAATTAATAGCAATACGTTCTCTTTGTATAAGTTGTTGTTCTACTGAATGTTGCAAATGGCTTGGAAAGATTAGTAAACGACCTGTCTTAGGTGTAATACTATATGAATGTGTATTATATGTATTTGCGTCAGTATCGTTTGCAAACGGCCAATTAGACTGTTTATTCACATCATGAAATGTAATCGGTGCATCATCTTCTTCTGCTTGTACAAAATATACTCCGCTCCATGTACATGGAATATGACTGTGTTGCGTCAATGTAGCATGTTGTCTGTGTATACCAAACCAACTACCTACAAAAGATAAATCACTTTCTAGTCCAATAATTTTGTTTGCTTCTAGTGCAATTTGTCCAATCCAGTTACGTAACGAATTACATTCAACCCATTCAATTACTCCTGACGAATAGTTAGCATAACTATTACTACCATATGTTGTTGGAGTAGTATCCTCCATTTCAATTTTTTGAAACATAGGAACTAGTGTTTGTGATAAACTTTCTGCATGCTCGTAGTCAGCACCGAGCAATGGTACTGGGAATAAATCTAATCTGTCTATTTGTACATCCATTAATACACTCCTACGTTTTCCCAAGGATAAACTAACCAAACATCTTCTTCGCTTTTATTTACTTCATGACATGTATAACTTACGTCACTAGTGAATTCGCTTGCTAGATTATCTGTTAGTGTTGCAAAACGAACATTGTTGCCAAACACATTATTCCATCTAGGATCATCGGGCAAACAACTTGCTTGCCAGTCTTGTTTAATCCAGTTAAATGTAGCACCAGTATCATTAATATCATCTACAATAAGAATGTTTTTATAATGCGGTCCAGCAGTTGGTCCTGGATTGGATACATATCCATATGCATCTTCAGCCATCCAACAGTTAGATTCGCTGTCGCTATTATCGTCACGTAAACTTACCTTAAGTGCTTCACAACGTATACCAGTCATATTACTAATAATAGTAGCAGGTACATTACCACCACGTGTAATACCTACAATATAATCAGGTCTCCAACTATCTTTATACATTTGGTTTACAATGCTAACACACATATGTTCTACGTCAGCCCAACTGTAATAGTGTTTTTTAATCATTTAAGTCTCCCACTTCTTTTTTGCCTTTATAATCTTGTAGTGTCATATCATATACACTTTTAAAGTTAGTCCATACTTTAGATAACGCTGGATATTCTGCACACATATGTTCTACTTCTTCTGGGTCAATCATGCTATCTAAAACATTAGCATAAGAATAGTTATTACCGTCTATAGTAACAGATGACGTACCAGTTGTTGTATAAATTGATGAAGGACTAGGAGTAAAACTATTATCCCATGTACTTGTATCTATAGTAATTACGTCATCGTCACTAGTAGTATACATACTATTATCAAGAGTTATTGTAATATCTTCATTCCCCATCAGCAATAACCCTATAAAGTGCCTTACCACTAAAAAATTCTTTGTTAAGTTTTGTAACTTGTTTGTTAAGACTAACTGCAAAGTCATCATGATGTTCCATATAATTTATAATTTGTGCAATAACTTTGTCTTTGTTATGTAAGTATGCATCATAATCTTCAGTCCATTCACTTGGATATTTAAATTCAGGCAATGCCATTTCACTGTAACTAAGTCTATCAGGCACCATAGGAATAGCATCAACTAATGCACCTTCGTACCAACTAATACCTAATGTCTCTTGTAAGTTAGCACTAAACACAATCTTTGCTTCGCCTAACAAGTTATGGTATTCGTTCTTTGTAAGTTCTTGTTCTTGACACACAACAAACTCATATTGTGGTAAACGTTCTTTAAGATCTCTAAAGATATCAACTTGTTTTTCAGGAGCAACACGATGTGGGAACAAGATCAAGTCTCGCTTCTCCATGCCAGTGTAACTATCTAAACTACCCTTTAGATACTCCATAGGCCAACCTACACGATGTGTATTTTTCTTATTCATTTCTAAACTATTACTAAACAAATCTATATGAAACTTTGTAGCAAAATAATTATCATCATAACATTCATACATTGATTGTTCAGCATGTCTTACCCAAGGTTTATCACCTATAAGTCTGCCTAGAAAATCTTCCGGATCATAACTACCTGCATGCCACATACCACCAATGATAATATCAATACCCAGTAGTTCTGCCATATAGCGTAGTTGAATAACTGTAGGGTTCCAGGCATCAGTATAGAGAAAATAATCACCGTCTTCCACCCGTCCGTCACAGAACATTTCTCCTATAGTTTCAAGTTGTTTAGATTTATAAACGTTGGTACCGCCAAAGTTAAGGAAAGCCCCAGGCGTAGTTGCCTGAGGCGTTTCCCCACCGCTGATAACAACGACATCTTCATTTGTAGCATGCCGCATTTGACTCGGAAGGTGTTCCTTCCATTGCTTAGTATAGCGTGTGTCAACTGCTTCAATGTCTACTATATAGATAGTCATTAGTTTCTCCGAGAGTTAAACTTTCTACCACCGTTACGTGCGATTGCACGTAACCAGCCTTGATGCTTGTTATATGCAATCCATACCGGAGCATCATTTTTATAAAGATCTTTCTCATTAAAGACCTTACCTTCAAAGCGACAAAAGTCGCGGAACTTATCCAAATCGTTGAATACTTTAGTGTAAGCGTCACGATTAAATTTAATTGCCATTTTCTTGTTTCCTTTAATAGCACGTTGTTTATTGATTGGGATAGTGGTTATTACAGCCATTTTCGCCGTCTTCGGCAACATCAATTTCTACAAAGCGGCCAGGGTACTTTGTAGTAATTTCTTGGTTCAAATCGTCTGCAATCATTTCGCATGACTTATGATCCAGTTGTATTACATCTTGTGCATACAACCGTTCCATCCAGCGTTTAAACTGAATGAATTCAATATCGCGATCGTTGTGGAACACTTCGATGCGAACTTTAAAGTGAAAAATATGACGATGTGGAATACCAAGGAATGATACGTCATCCCAATCGCCGGTTGCTAGTTTAGGGTCTGTATCTGCACCAGGGTACATATGTACACCTTCTTTGCGAAATGTTACCCAAATGCTTTTAGTTGCATTGTCATTTAAGTTTGCCATTTTTGCATCCTCTTCTCTCATTCTGCGTCCCATATAATTATAATACGATTCGTGTTGTGTCATAGTACTATTATACTTTCATTTAATAACTTTGTCAAGGCCGTATTTGCCCCAATCAGTGAATTTTTCTCTATCCATTAAATCGTGTAAACTATGGCACCAGACACCTGGGTTAGTTGCCTTAAAGTCTTTATCATCAATCTTAATCATTGTGTTATAGTTCCACTGTTTCACATAAGGCAATGGAATGCGTAGTTGTGGAATAAAGTTTTCATATTCAGTTAGTCCTGATTCTAAAAATGCTTCTGCAAGTGTAATAGGAATATCTAAACTACACAGTTTATCAGCAGTCAAAAATGCTTTGATCATATTTTCCCAAGGTGTCCATTCGTCGGCATCTTTAGGAAAGTCTATACCTGGATTGAAACTATGATTTGCACCAAAGAAAATGTGTTCGCATTGTTGATAGTCATAATGCTCTTGTATAACATCACAAGGTTGTACACCTGTAACAAACAGTGTCTTCATTCCAAACGCAGGAGTCTTTTCAACTTCTACGCCTGTAAAGAATATAGGAGTGTCGCTTACGCCGCTTTCGTAATCACGTTTCATTATAATGCCTTTAGTTCTGATTCAAGTCTGTGTATTTCATCTTTAAGCCAAAGTTTCTTAGTTTTTAAAAGATTAAGTTCATGATCTTCTACAAATCTATTATACAACACTTTTATCTCTTCGTCAAGTGTTCTATGACGTTTATACAATTCTTGTAAGTGTACTGCAATCTTATCATGTTGATCACTATAATTGCTCATCTTCTAGTTCCTCCAACTTGGTTTCGTCTAGTTCATCATCAACTACAGGAGTATCTTCTACTTCAAATAGCGAATTAAAAAACGTAGAACTGTTTACAGTCTTTTTACCAATAGCACCTCTGGTGCCTGGAATAGCCATCCAAAACTTAGAATACTTTTCAATCAATTCTAGTGATGCTTCTTTCGAACCTGCGGAGAATATTTCCTCTACAACATCTCTAAATGTAATTCTATCAAACTGCTCTTGTACAAGCATCTTAGGTATAACACCTGCGTCATACTGTCTGTTTGCTTCTTGTACTGCGTTTACATGACTCCATACATTGTGACCCATTTGAATAGCATAACTAAAACTATCCCATGATGTCTTTCCTTCTTTACCTATCTTGTTTAGGTCTCCGGGTTTGTATGTACATACGTCACTTACAAGCATACCATCAGTTATTGGTGAATCTTCAAAGTTCTTAAAGAGACCGTCTTGTAGTACAGCATCCTTAAATGTACGTGTGTCAGTTGCATACTTCTTATCATCAATGCTAGGCACCATTCGATAAGTCCATTTGCCTCTGTCAGGAGTTTCATTTTGAATGTATACTTGTCCGTTAGCAGTTGCTAAGAAAGGTGAAGCACAATCAAATGTAAGCATCATATTAGGGTTATAGTACTTGCGTATAGCACGTTGTACGTCTGTTAGTAATGTAGCCCACTCTAGTTTAGATGTGCCTAAGAAGTGCATTACATCGTGTACACCTTGTTGTAGCAGGTTATCATAATGCAATGTAACTATGCGTTTAAGAACCAAATGCACATCGCACATGTTCTGTCCACCCATTGACCATCCATTAAAGTGTGTGTCAGGATACTTAACTGGATCACAATAGTCTTTCATTTGCTCGTACCAATCATCAGCGTCTGCATGATTCTCACCTTGCAAAACATTTAATAACTTACAAGCACCTGTTCTGTGCTTCATCCAATAGTCGTTGTTGATGCGTGTCGCGGCAACTGCTTCTGCATATGTACTAATGCCTGTTGCTTTTGCACCTTCAGGTGAACGTGCTACCCACGCCGGAATATCAAGTATCATTCCGTAGTCCATGTAAGCGTCCATCCAACGCAATACACCATCTCTTTTCTTTTGAGCCTTTGGACAGTTAGGATCCTTCCAGTCGCCTTCCCAAACACCTTTACCAATTTGGAAACCACCTGAGTCGCCAAGTAGCCATGTGTTTGCTCTATCTCTATTCCGTACCATATCTTCTTTAGGCACAATCTTTGCTGTATCTAAATCAGCATGTCCAGCAGAGTAAAGCGTCCATTTGTATGTGAACGCTCCTTCTTTTGAATTAAGATAGTTAAGACTTTCTACACCGTTATTCCAGTTTGCTGGTATACGTGTATCTTCAATGTAAGGACCTTTAACAGGATCCAGATGCCGTTGCTTACCTACATAAGTTGCATAGAAGCCACTTAGTGCGGGTAAGAAGTGTGCATAATCGTTCTGTGTCGCTGTTAAATCTCTGTTCATTACTTGCTCTGTGCTGGAAGGATATAGTCGTATTTTACCATACCACTGTCAACACTAATTTGCATTGCGCCTTGATCACTAATGCTCATTGATAGATCACCATCTAAGTTTAAGATGCTTTGTACTTGTGCTACTGGCCAACTCCAAGTGTGTGCTAGTGTACCTTCAATATCATGCTGGAATACAAACTCGCCTGCGTGTGTACTTGCATCACCAAAACTAAACACAAGGTTTCCGTTTTTAGTTAGTACATTAAATGTAGGCTCTTCACTATGCGCCGCACTCATTAGTTTCATACGTGCAATACTTGCCATGCTTGGTTGGAATGTAACAGCCCAACTTGCACCTTTAAACTTAACAGTTTTTAGTTTTTCTTCAATAATTGCTTTGTTCATAAAGCGATAATCATTTTCAAAGTCACCAGTTGCATTTTCAAAGTGAATGTGTGTTGGAATCATTTCACCATTGCGTTCTGCTTTAACAACATCAATCTTTGCGTTGTCTTTATATTCTGGGTTCTTTAAGTGTAATGCTAACTTATCTAAGTTAGGCATACCAAAGGTACCTTCAAACTCACCTACTGCTGAGTGAGCATTTCCTGATAAAATAACTGAACGATCTTCAGCCATTGAATCGATTACAGTACCATCGTCATTACTAACCTTTACCAGTGCTAAAAAGCCTAAGTTATGGGTGTGGGCAACAACATCTTGTAGAATGTCTTTCATGTAATTTCTCCTATTTCAAGTTTTATTATATTATCTTTTGGCATATTTGTCAAGACTTTTTCTATGCTACGCTTTGGATTAAATCCTAAAGTCTTCATTCTATCCATATTTGCACAAGTCCAATTCCTCTCATTCGGGGTATTTAGACGAATGGGTAAATTATCTGCAAAGTTACGGACTTTAAACGGAACACCAGTACCAATATCAACTGTACCGGAATACCTACTTTTTATTAACAGTTCAATAGCATCACATAAATCATCAAGATGAATAAAGTCTCTATAATGATTAGTAACGTATTCTAGTTCTCCGTCAATTAGTTTTTGCATAAACATACCCTTACGTGGGTTATGGTCATACACTGTATGGAAACGCATGCCTAACGTATCAGGAAAGCGTTCTGCGGCTTCTTCCATTACATACTTAGACGCCGCATAAGGGTTCAAATCGGGCTCGTAAGCACTTGAACTACTCGCATATAGTATACGAGTATCATCGGCATATCTATTTAAAATACGCTTAGTTACTTCAACATTATTACGCCAGTAACCAGCAGGGTCGTCCATACTTTGTCTTACACCACTTTTACCTGCTAGGTGTATAATTAAGTCAAATTCTTCATTGAATTCTACATCGTATAAGTCTTGTCCGTCTTGCAAGTCAAAACCTACTACGCTATGGTCTTTGGTTAGTCTTTCTAATAAGTGACTACCTATGTAGCCTCTATGTCCTGTTAGCATAATATGCATGAAGGATCTCCCATGTTTCTTCCCAACCACTTACTTCGTGGGTAGAACTGTTACCACGTTCCCATAATGCTTTTTTTAAAGGATAGTCATTACCGCCTTTAAACATAGCATCACCAAAAAAGTGCAGTTCGTCATTGTCGTCAAAGTCTTTTAAGATTTGACTTTTATCATTGCCTTGTGGAGCAATGTCTATTCCTGTTTCACCGCCTACTGTAGCAAGTAAATTAGGAAATTCTAAATTAAATAAATCAGCAATATTTTTACGTTCATTAAACTCTTCATCGTATTCTACATACAATTTACGTTCACCTACTGTAGCATTTCGACCTACAACACTAAAGTTAACCATACCGGATCTTACTTCTATATGATTTCCTGTGCGTAATACAAATGCACTTTCTTCTAATACGTTTTCTAACCATTGATACCCACGTCTAGTTAGTTTCCAATTGCTTGTTCGGACATTATCATTGCCTTCCCAAACTTCACTACCTGAACAGTTGTATGCACGTTTAGCCATGCCATAAATTACATTACCTATTTGTTCAACTGTTTTAGGCTTGTCACTGCCTGTAACAAGATAGACACGATTGAGAGTACAAAAGTCAAAGAAGAACTTTGAAAATTCTTCGTCCATTTTTCCCCTGCTTGGGGTTAGTGTTCCGTCAACATCAAATATAAATTTATTCACAAACTCTTCTCCGTAAATCACTTGTACTAAAACGATGGTCCCGCTTGTTAAAGTGTAATTCAATATCACGTTTACGACAAATATCTTTGCCTGTAAAGTCTTTGTCTCGATATTCTTCACCTAGTATACGTACATCAATTGGGTACATACTAAGGATATCTTCTAAGTCTGACTCAGTACCATATGGAATAATTTCATCTACATACTCGACACCCTTTAGTTGTGTGTAGCGTTCTACTACAGTTTGTACTGGTGCATTTTTCTCTGCTCTGTCTACACTAGGATCAACTTGCAATCCACATATAAGATAGTCGCATTGTTCTTTTGCTTCACGCAACATAATTAAATGTCCTGCGTGTAATAAATCAAATGTACTACATGTAAATCCTACTTTCATGTGTGCTTCCTTGTTTTATCAAATACGCATACAAAGTATAGTTCTTCATGCATGCCTGCGTGTACACGATGGAATACACCATCCTCAATTAGTATTACATCACCCGGCTCAACTTTGATCATTTCTTCGTCAAGTTCCATTTTGCCTGTGCCTTCAATAAAGTAATATACTTCTTCCTGCCCGGCATGTGAATGTCCACTTGTTGCTTTACGTGGTTGTAAACGTGTACTGCTAATTGTAAGATTAGTTAATGTTGTATTGTCTTTTACAACATACCTATCGTCTTGTTTAATAACTTCCCCGCCAATATCATTTACATTTACTTTCATAATTAACTCTCGTTCATATTAATACAAATTGCTTGTTGTTCTGGTTTGAAATAACCGCTACCTTTACCAACTTCCGCACTTAATGCTTCTCTTGCTTGGAAACACTCTGTCATTGATTCGTGTACAGTAACAAGTTCTGCATATGGTGTAACTTCATAAAAATATATGAAAACTAATGCCCACATAATTATTCTCCAAAGTCAAACAAACTTGTAAATGTGTTGTGACGCTTAGTATCTTCTAGTGGATAGTTAAGCACACCAATCAAGTTGTCTAGTTTATTATCAATAATAGTTTCTGCCATTGCCGCATCATCGAACGGAAGTTCTTTAAACCAATCTGGAATACGTAGTTCGTCTGTAGGATACGCAACACTTGTATAACCCAGCGGATTCTGTTTTAGTTTACAAACAATAACTTTCATACCGTCAACAATCTCTTGCGAATACTTGTCGCCGTTCATACGCTTTAGTGTGTTCCAGTTAATGCTTGCCCGTACATGGCCTGGCATATTTGCCTTGCCTTGCTTTTCTTCTAAACGCTGATAGTGACCAACTTTGTTTGCACGTTTAGGCGAACCTTTCTCCCAACCAGGGCGTTCACTAAATTCCTTGCGAAATACAGTAATACGTTCAAGCACATCTTCTTGCGGAACATCAGTAAGCACCATTAGTAATAGTTCACTTAAAAACTCCTGCATAAACACAGGTGTATCTGATCTACGCAAGTCTAAGCCCATTGCTTTAACCTTGCCAGGCTTACCATCGACGTCACTTCTAAAGCCTTCAATGTCATATACTAATGCCGCATAACGCTTCTTAGTAATAAACAGTCCGCTTTCAGCAACGATTTCTCTAGCCGCCGCAATAACGTCTGAACGGCTCTTTGGACAATGGAATGCATCCATCATAAAGTTTGGAAATGTAGCATTAGCCGCTTCGCATACTTGATCATAAAGTGTAATTACATTATCTTTATCCCAAGGTAGTGTTCCGTTATCAATTTCTTTTTTAAGTGTAGGATATCCACTAAAGTAGCAAGAGTCAGTATCACCATATATCATTGCTTCGCCTATGTGATCATATGTACCTGTGATGACTTTGTTTACTTCTGCACTCATGTGCTTAACAATAGTACGTCCTGTTAGTGTTGTTGATTGACCAATACGCTTATCAAAGAATCTACAACCTGGATTAAGAATAGCACCATACAAACTGTTCAAGTTAATCTTCTTAACTAACTGTCGCTTATCCCAGTATTCAGTTTCTGCCGCATTGCCTGCATCCTTTGCTTTCTTTAACATCTTTTGTAGGTCTTTACGTTCACTGTACCAACGCTTTAGGATGCCCGGAATAACACCTTCAAACTCTGTAGTAAAGATAGTACCGTTTGAACTAAGCATCCAAGGCTGATTACTATCAAACACAAGTTTGTAAATCTCTGCACCAGATAACACATCACTGCCGCCGTTTTCCCAGTCAACAGTTAGTGCAGTATCACGCTTTTGCTCCATAACAGCATCGTATTCTTCTGTTGCAAATTTACCTTCCCAACTGCCTGCAAACGACTTCTTTTTAAGAGTCATGTCTTCGTGTACACGTTGCTCAGAATGTTCCGGACGTATTTGTCCTATAATTGTTTCAGGAGCCATATTCAATGCACGAATAACACTAGGATACAGTGAATTCAAATCCATTGATCCAATCCACTTATGCAAACCTTTCTTAGGAAATGCAACATATGCACCTGCGGCTTGTGTTGCTTCGTCGTCATACTTTTTACGATTAGGAACTTGTAAGCCTCTGTGATGTGCTTCGTTAACAATGGCTTGTTCTGTAACAGCAACAGCACCCATAGTGGTCTGTAGCATAACAGTGTTTGCGTGTGCTAGTTCATTACTAAGATCAATAAAACGTAGTTTCTTATCTAGTTTGTCAAGTAATGCAGTATCTTGAATGTTATATTCAATAAACTTTCTAAAGTCATTGTTGTATAGTGCATCAAGTGTGCCTTCATATGCAACTTTGTTTTCACCTACTTCAATCTCACCAATAGCATCTAGTCGATAACTATGACGCTCTTCATATGTGTACTTACGATACAAGTTCAAACTGTCTAAGTGTACACGACCAACCAAGTCAAACGTTTCGCTTTCCTTGCCAAACTTTTCATACATACGCTTCTTAGGAAGTTGTCCCCACAAGCAGAATCTGCGTGTGTCATCTTTGCTTAGTACACGACTAGTTCTGTTTACTGTATAAGGAATATCATATCCTTCGCTGTTCCAACCACTTAGTATGTCAGCATCTTCAATTAGTGTTAAGAAAGTGTCAATCATTTCACCTTCTTTTTCATACAAGATTACATTTTCAATGCCTTCAAGTTCTGCTTTTGCTTGATCCATAGTAAGTGTCTTAGGCGGCACTGCTAAACAGATCATTGTGTCCATCCATTGTAAGTATACACTAATACTTGTAATAGGCATAAACGGATCACTAGGATCAGCAAAGCCTCGCTCTGGATCAAAGTCAGTCTCAATATCGAAGAACGCAATGTTTAGTTTAGGAGCATCTTGATTAAGATAGTTTTCACTCAAACATTGGAAGATAGGATTAATGTCGCTTTCAAAAAGTTCTTTGTCGCGGTTAATAGCAACTTCTTTTCTAAAGTCTTTTGTGCTTTTGCATACAATACGACTCAGCGGATCACCGTACACGCTTTTGTACTTGCCTCGCTGGTCTTTGTAATAGAATGTATATTTGGATTGATACTCGCGGTATTCCCGCTTGCCGTCTTTGCGCTCTACGACACGTATAATGTCAGAGTCGCGGTCAAAGTGTGCGTCTACGTAACTCATTGTTCTCCTTCGTTGCTTATAGCCAACGTGCTTTCTGCATGCCTCTTGGGCGTGTATTATATACTATATTAACACAGTTTGTCGAGTGTGTCAACAATTATTTTATGGACGGTCTGGTTGCCGACTTTGCTGTAGTGATTTTCTGTACCTTTGTTTTTAGACCACCATTCACTAAAATCTAAGTGATGGTCTTCGTATATAAACATTCT
>Ga0209092_10003189_pt1 | contig 14472 bp, 11 predicted proteins | sample FraStrMetagenome_FD_187446 | JGI IMG/M metagenome (GOLD analysis project Ga0209092, IMG submission 187446) | Marine eukaryotic phytoplankton communities from Arctic Ocean - Fram Strait ARC3M Metagenome (SPAdes) (version 2) | ecosystem: Environmental > Aquatic > Marine > Oceanic | place: Fram...
AAAAACAAACATTGATTTTAATCGAAATACATAGAAATGACCACAATTCAATGAGGAAGATTTCTGTAATTTCCGATTAAAATCATTCCTTATATTTAAAAAGATAGATACAATTATGTAAAAAAAAGTCATAGTGATTACCTAAGTAATTTTACTTAGGTGGTATGTTCTTTAGAACGCCCAAAGGACCGATGTGTTTAAGTAAAACAGATGATTAGATAGGATAATATTCTATTAAAAACACCATTTCACCCTATCAGGAACAATTTTTATTCAAAGCTCAGCATATTTCAATGTTCGTGAAAGATACCATGTTATTCGTCCATCAACATACTCATTTTATGTAGAATCCTACATTTAAAAAAAACTTCATTTTATGGGTATTCAGTAATATAACCATTTCATGGAAGGGGCATTGCACTCGCCCTGGTCAGGGGGGGCCACAGCCGATTTATCCTATCAAAGGGATAAATCGTCTGGAACTATAATGCGTGCATATTTATGTTGTATAACATCTAACAACGTATTTTTTGCACTATAGTTGGTTTATCTTGAGTTTCTTGTCTTGCTACGTCATGTTTAGTACGTCAATACAAACCATAAATTAGGCAGCAGAAACTGCCCAAATTCCTTATATAGAGTTATTTAATTGAAGCTGTAGCCTTCTGAGACTTTGGATTTCAAATAATAAGATTCAATTGGAAAAAGAACAAATCATGACCGCAAAAACAATCAAGGAGGCTCCATTGCCGCTCCATTCCATTATTTTTCTCAGCTTGATTATTCTGACTATCATTCTTACTCTCCCACCAATGACTTCCTTAGATGAAGTAGCAACCTCTGAAACATTTTGCGCTACAGTATATAAAGATCCGGAATCTTTGCCTTCGAGCGTTTTGGGATTAATTCGATTGTCAGTCGGAACGATGATGATGCTTTTAACAGTGTACTTTATTGTATATGAGAATTGGGAGGAAACGACTTTTTACTTGCCTGGATCAAAATTAATTCCAACCACATTGCATCACTACGGTTTACGATCGCAAGGATTCGTAAGTATTATTTTTTATTTTTTATCCATTATGAAAAAGTTCAATCTTACATTTTTGTAATTATCATCTTCATCATGCATAGTATACCCAATGGTCATGGACAGCCTTAAGCCTTTCATTCATCCTTACAGGCGTCATACCTCTTCTTCCTTCATCTTACCATCACCCATACCTACTTCGCTTATCTCTTATCATGTATATTATAGCCAATCCTGGTGCTATGTTAGTTTCAATTATTGTTACTTATATTTTATGGCCGGAATTCTTGAAAAAAAGGGGCTCTGAGGGAACAGGACGATACAAACATTGGCCAGTTTTGGTCATGCATAATATTAACGCATTTCTTGCTTGGAGTGAAATTATTTTCTTAGGCAAAATTCCAATTTTAGGAAAACATATTATGTTTTCTCCAGTCATGGGATTGATTTATATCTTTTTTTCCTCGTTCATGTCAAAGCGTTGGAAAGGAAAACAGAGCAAGGAGAAGGAAGAGGACGATGCCGGACCACAATTTGTTTATTTTTTCCTTGATACAACTCTACCTGGATACCAAACTTCGTGCTGTCTTTTGCGCTTATTTTCTCTCCTACTATTCTTTGATGGGTTTCTTTCCCTTTTGCAACAACATTTCTTTCATAATGGAAATTTACAGTATTTATTTGGAGAAGGGAATATGTTGGTGGTAGGAAGAATGCTTATTTTTGGAGCATTGAATTATATGGTATGTCGTATCAAGGACTAATTGTTTCAAAAGAAAGAGAAGCCATAGATTAGATACTTTACTCAAGTTGTCCTAGAATGTGCGCTTCGGTAAGACTAAAGTGAATATGGACAACAGGAAAAAACTAACAACCAGTCAACTAGATGATCCAATCATAAATATAATAAGTATCTTTATTTCTGCCTGAAAAAGTGAAGTGAATCATGTTGATTAAATCATTTGTCCAGATAATATCAGTTACGATTTATAGAATGAATTTTGAAATGATGGATCTATTCAGGAAGCCTTTCGTTGTCGTCCTTTTATGATATATTATTATGAACTATAATGCTGGTAATTTCATCAACAGCAGCTTCGAAAAAACTCCGTAAAAAATCTCGAATAATTTTTTTTTTTGAGTATAGTATGATTATATTGAATATTGCTTTTCAAAATTTGCATTTCAAGAACACTCACGACAGTGAAATTTTATGAGAATAAACTTGGACAGAGATCATGTTGCAGTCACTTTCAGCTGGCATGGAAATGGCCGATATGACATGGGAAATCAAATGCCGAGATGAAGATATGAAGCAACGAGCACTCGAAAATGAAAGGCGCGCGATTGATGATGCTCGTCGTTCCGTCGATGAGAAAGCTCAACAATTGAAGGCACTTGCGAACCAGGCAGCTCTTATTGCAGGATTTTCTACTGTCGTTATGGTAGAGATAAGTATACCAGAAAATTTGGATCCGTGGCTCCTGACTATTTTTGGATGTACGTCAGCATCTGTCGTAGCTGCCATGTTAGTTGCCATGTTAAATTGCACCCTCATGCTTGTGGCAATATTACGGTATGATTGTATTGGCCGTGAGATTGCATTCTCAGAGTTCTGGAGAAAACGATGTGAATCTGATTTCAATTTTGCAATTCAAGCCTTCGGCCTGGGTGTTCCTCTTTTTATTGGTGTCCTAGCACAAGTTGGTTGGGTTGTATTTTGGAATCATCCAAGATGCAATGTGGCAGCTTCTCTTGTATCCACCATTGCTATTGGTGTATTGATACTATGGTTTGCTCGTACACAAAGAAAATGGATGGACTTTTTACTTGCTTCAGATGCGAAATTATACAACCCACATGCATAGAATCTGAAATTGAGTTTCATGAAACAATATTGCCTACAAAATGATGGCTTTCTAATTCCAACACTTGGAAATATTATGATTTGTACTACAATACGTTAGTGAAGAAGAACATTTATATGAAAACATGCATCTACTATCAATATAAATTGAAACACGATTTTACAAGCACAAAATTGGAAAGGTTGAAACAGCAGAGACAAAAACTTTAAGATAAAACACCAATGCATTCCACATTACACGAAACTGAGGGCGGTGACAACGACGGCGCAAATATTGAATGCAAGCAACCATTGAGATTCAGAATTGTAGGAAGAAGATGATGAATCTGAGGAAGACTCGCTAAGCTCATAAGTGCCTGGCAAGGTTGCATCTTCCGGCCAAAAGTCCAAAGGTACTGCATTCCACAGCTCTTCTGTGTAACACAATTGGTCTGTTAGAGCAGTTTGCACTGCCTCTGGTAACTCATCAAACCACAAATCATCAAATTCTGTAGGCAATCCATTATTCCACTTTTCTTCATCATATCCAAGTGTTTCCCATGCTGCCTTTGTTTCAGTCATATTCCATCTATCAAACATACGCCATCCATAATTTTCATAATGGTTCATGCAGCACTCATGACGTGCGATATCAAAACCAAAACTTTCAAGATCTCTTTGCTGAGAAAGTGGCAGGTCCTCAAACCACGAAGTCTCAACAAGATTATCTGAATACATATTCCATGATAATCGATCGTAAGACAATTGTTGCGTGAACCATAATGTAGTCGTCAACGTTTGACTTTCCCAAATGCAATACCGAACTGGTGGGCAATAATAAAAGAGATCTGGATCTAGATCGCGACATGGTGTTAAATGGTCAGTGATGTTGATAGGCACAGGAGAGGGGGCTGGTGACATAGTGGGTGTAAGAGCTGGAACTATCGTGGGCATGATTGTTGCATTAGATGCAGTAGTCTCGGTGCCTTCTTCGATAATAACAGGAGTTGTACTGGGTGGTGATGTATTTGGAATCGTTTGGTTCTGTAGCCCTTCTTCTATCTGTGTAATCAAGTTTTCAATCAGCCCTTCCTCACTATTTGAATCAATAGGAGTAGTAGTTGGTGGAAGTGTGGTGGAAGTCATTGCATCTATTTTTGCCATAACACTTTCCATTAGCGCAGCTTCATCAATTACAGATGGAGGTGATGTGGACATCTCTTGGACTGCAGTGGCGGGTGGTTCCGTTGAAAGTGTAGATATATCCAAGGGTGCATCTGTTTCTATATTTGTTACATTATTAATCGATTCATCAGAATCTGAATCTGCGAATGTTTGAAAGGCCGATGGTGCAGTCGAAACAATCTTAGGAAGAGTGGAAGGACTGGGGGCTGCAGAAAATAATTCTGTAATTGTTTGGTTATGAACCATTTCATCAATCTGTGTGATCAAGTCCTCAATAAACCCGGATTCGTTATTTTTTGTTGCAGTTTCTATAGTTGTAAGCATTGTAGGGTTCAATGTTGGGGCAGAAGAGGGCATTTTCGTTGGACTGACTGTAGGATTTGATGTAGGTGCAGCGGAAGGTTTTATCGTTGGACTAGTAGAGGGACTTGATGAAGGGTTAGAGGAAGGTTTTTTAGACGGGATCTTGGTTGGATTATTTGTTGGTATAAGAGTCGGTTGGGAAGTAGGTTCAATTAAGCCTGGAAGAGTCACATTATCTGGCCATGTTGGAATTGGTACTTGATTCCATAATTCTCGAGTGTAGCAAACTTCCTCACTCATTGCAGTTTGTTGCTCTTCAGTTAGATCATCCCAAAATTGATCAACTGATTCAAGCAATACACCATTGTCCCATGTAGTTTGATTGTAGCCAAAGGTTTCCCAGGCATACTTTACCCATTCGTACCCTTCAATATCGAAATCTGCCCAAGAATAGTCTTCATAATGACCATGGCAGCAATCATGCGAATCTTCGTTGAACCCAATTATCTCCAAAGCATCTCTTTCATCTTCAGTGAGTGTCACAAAAGATGTTTTCTCAATCGCTTGATTGATCCTAACATAATTCCAGGCGTTCATACTATAGCCAAGCTTCGCCCTTACTAAAACTTTTTCCTGAGTAGTAAGAGCATTCCATCCACAATACCTTTGAGTGGGGCAATAATGATCATGTTCAGTATTGAGTTTATGACATTGTTTATCTCCACTGAATAACAGTAAGCCATGGGTACAATGAATAGATATGAATGCCACAAAAAAGGCAATCCGGAAAGACACTTGAATGTGTTTCATCTTCATTTTTTGGTTTCAAAATGAGAACAGGAAGATGGGATTAATAATGCACATGAAACACTAGCACGTAAAAAGTATTGAGTTTAGTCTCCGATTTTGTGTCACGTTCTCCTCCCTCCAATGACATCACTCGCAAATTTCTGTAACGTCAAAAAGTTGGAGTATTTTCAGCTAATGAATTCGTCATAATTAAGAATAATTTTCTTAGGTAAAACTAATGTGCTTCGTCGTTGTGGGTTGATTGTTTCTAAGTTCTCTAAACGAATCAAGAACATTCTGATTTCGGTCCATCTACAATCACCAATGCTGTATTGCCAATACTATAGAAGTCTTTCATTTGTCCAAAAATAGTCGCAATCAAAAAAGTTCATTACAGCTAAACAGATAGATTTCAAATTAATTACTTAGATATTTTTAAAACTATCAACATTCATATAATAGAGTCGTAAGTTACATGTGAATCATGAAAAATCACCTAAAAAGATACTTTCCATTTTTTTCAAGTTATCCCAAACATCCTGGCGTGTCACTCTTTCTGCTGGCTTCGAGTTGTAAAACCTCTATGTATACGAAATTATAAATTCATTCATTTTATATATAAAAAAAAAGTGACACCATCAACAATAGCAGCGAAACAAATCTAGTAATTGCTTTTGACGTATGAAAAATTAAAATAAAATATAGCTTATGAAAGAATAGATAGTAAACTACTCCACAAACAAAGTTGTGAAAGGAACATGATTGACCATGATGGTGTCCATCTAACAATAGAAGAGGATGTGGTGACATCCTCAGGCAATACACTCATACTGCTTCCAGGTAAAATAGCATCTTTCGGCCATTCATCTAAGGTAATTCCATCCCACAATTCCTCATTATAACATAAATGATCAAATAGCATAGTTTGTAAATCTTTTGGAAGCTTTTCCCAGATCTCCTCTTCCAGTTCCGGTGATTGATTATTTTCCCACGTATCTTTTGTATAACCAAGCTTCTGATAGGTAGCCAAAACGTTTTTCAATGCATTTGTGTTTTCAAAATCATTCCATGAAAAGTCAGTATAATGATTCAGGCAACAATTATGAGAATCGGCATCATAACCAATTTCACGGAGTCCGGTTTTGACGAAAATATTGACATTTGCAAACGAAAATTCTTCTATAGGATTTGTGGCTTCGTAATTCCAATCTGGTTCTGAATATCCAACTTGAAACATGAGTGTTTGTTTAGTATCTAAATCAAAGGAATCCCATTCACAATACCGAGCTGTTGGGCATTTGTAATTCACATTCGCATCTAATTCATGACAGGGTGGGATAATAGGGGTGATCTCTTCATCGTCTTTGACTTCCACAAGTGGTGGTGTTGCAACAATAATATCATCTTCACTGGTATCATTCGGGTCTATTTGACCTGGTAAAACGGTATCATCTGGCCAGGAAGTCAAAGGAATACCATCCCAGGTCTCTTCCGAATAACATAAAAACTTAGTGGCGACAGTTTGAACATCTGGTGGAAGATCATCCCAACTAAAATCGGCATACAAAGGTTGTGTGGTCCCAACCCAGGAGGATTCATCAAACCCTAGAACTTTCCATGCTTCTTTGACATTGGGTTTGACTATATCTAATTCATCCCAATCATATCCTGTATAATGACCTAAACAGCAATCATGAGTATCGGGAGTATAATCGACCCCATCAAAGAATATAATCAATCCATCTTGAATACTTTTCGATAAATCTTCAAAGGGAGTTAGTTCGAGGGGATGGATAGAGGATATTCCAGATTCATAATTCCAGGAGATACGATCATATCCAATTTGAAATTGTAAGAATTGTCTGGCGGTGGTATCATAATAATCCCATTCACAGTATCGTTGGACGGGACATTTGTAATCAAAATCAACATTGTTTAAATCACGACATGTGGTAGGAAGTGGAATCAGAGTAGGAACATTACTGGGACGACTGGTGACAGGTGCTGATGGAGTTGGAGGTCTAGGTATATTGGCAGGTTCACGTTCGTTACTTCCAGGAGTGATAGCAAATTCGGACCATACAGGGATGGGAATACGATCCCAAAGTTCTCGTGAATAGCATAAACTACGTGCTCCAAATTTGACACGTCGTGGTAGATCGTCCCAATTTGTGTTGGCATAAATAGGAGAACGGAAACGACTTTGAGGAGTGGGTTTGGCGTTCCATGTTTCTTCCGTGTATCCTAATAAGGTCACAGATGTGGCAATGACAGAAAATTCAGGAACAAACAATTCTTCCCATTCATAGGTTGCAAAATGACTATGACAACAATCATGAGTTTGTGGTGTAAATCCAATAGCTATCAATGCTGCCTGTTGTCGTTCTGTCAAATCCACAAATTGGACAAATTCGATATCATTTAATTGATTGATTTCATAATTCCAGCTTTCCCTGGAATAATTGAGTTCCGTGGATAAGAGTTGTTGAGTGCTTTCGACATAATGATCCCAAAGACAATAACGGGCAGGTGGGCAAAAGTAGAGCGTATCGGGATTTAATTCTTTACAGGGTGTTTGTTCTTCTAGTTCAAACGTCACGATGCCTGTTTCGTCTATGACAGATGTTGTTGTAGGCGATGATGTTACTGGTGTTGTGGTGGGTGAAGGAGTAGGATCACTTGTAGGTGCTGGTGTAGGTTCGGGGGTCAGTTGCTTGGTGGGAGGAGATGTTTCCACTGGAATGGTCTGCACAGGAGAATCTGTGGGTGATGGAGTTGGTGATGCAGTTGGTAATTCTGTCGGCGGAGGTGTTGGAGAGTCTGTCACAATAGGAGCATTTGTGGGAGTTCCAGTGGGGGTAAGTGTTACAGGTACAGGATCATTCAATGTTGCAATATCTTCCGCACTCAGAGCAGCGAGAGCCACTAATTCACCAGAAGATGTCATTTGAAACGTTCCTGGAAGAATGGTGGTATTCACCCAAGAATTTATTGTAATATCATCCCATAGTTCTTTATTGTAGCATAATGAATTTGCAACAGCTGATCGAACATCCTCCGGCAATTCCTCCCAAGACATGCTACCATAAGGCGGAATCAAATTTTGTAAATCGACTGTACTCCAATTATCTTCATTGTACCCTAAAAGTTCCCATGTCGCCTTCACATCTGCGTACTGCGCATCATTTTCAAAATCAGACCAATCATGAGATATATAATGTCCATGACAACAATCATGAGAATCTGGATGAAATCCAATAAAATTCAATGTCACTGTTTGGTTCACCGTCAATTCTGACCAAGCTTTGTATTCCAATTCGTCATTCACTCGTCCTAGATAATCCCAGTTCCGACGAGTATATCCAAGTTCATTCTTAAATGCTTCCCGATTTGAAACTGCATTTTCCATCCAGTTACAATACCGGGTGGGAGGACAGAAATAAGTATGATCCGGGTTGGGAACCCTACATGGATCTTGTTCTCGAAAGGAAGCTAATGTAAGACTTTGTGCTTTTCTTTCAGTCTCCTGGATTGACGAAATCTCGGCTCTTGTAAAAGCTACACTAGAAATATGAAATAACAGCAGTATGGTGTATGTTTTTGTCATCCTTATCATGGTGTTGCTTTGTTTCAAGATGAGAATGCTTACTGCTGCTGCATCACAAGTCTTGTACTAACTATGCGATATATGGGTAAACATGATTGTCAAGATGTCTCATTTTCTCAGTTTCAATACCAAACATACATACTTTGTACCATAGAGGAAGATATTCCACTTGACTATCGTATCTTTTGTGAATTTGAATAATTCAATATTTAAAGGAGGGCCAATTTTTAGACGTAGGAAAGACTATGTGGTAATGCTCTAACTATGGAAACACATGAATGAGTCCCTCCATTTTTTGATACTGTACCTTTCCTATAAACTATATATATTGTAGAGGTGCTAAAAACGATATTCAAAAATCGATTGAAAAATATAACATTGAAGCTATTCAATCCCGTTCACTATGAAAGGTTGCTGTGCTAAAATATATGTAACGCTCATAAAATATAAAAGCATAACATCGTAACCCTCTCTCAATCTCTCACAGAAAACAGAGAGACCTGGAAGCACGAAGAAATTTCTCATTTATGCCTTTTCTTATTCACAATGAAATGTACTTTCTTTTTGGAACATATTTTTGCACACAGCAGTACAACTTTTGTCTTATGTTTCCATTCATTTGAAATGCTTCATACCTTATTTGCAAATAAAACCATTCCAACAGATGCACAACATGTAATACTTTCTTTCACCTTTCACAGTGTTATTTCATCGTTGCATCTCACTCTAGAGAGAGCATAAAGATTTTTTGAAATCCTTTTTATTATCTCATCATTATAAGTTCCAGTATGCGATGATGGTGAAAAGGTTATTGTTATTCCAAAACATTCTTGTTCCTTCGTACGTAACACGTATTTATTAGTTTTCTTCTCATCTTTCGACGTCATTGTTTTTATAGTAAATTCGTTGCACAGGTGCGCCAACCAAACTATTCTAATTAGGTACTACATAGAAAATTTTCAACTCCGCGGCATTTTGTGATGCAGTGCGAACCCTGTTTTTTTTCATTCTTCTACTTTTAAACTGGAAGTTGCTTCAACCAACACTGTAGATGGATTCAACAACAAAGCCAAATCAATATTGTGCGCAATGAATAACATTAACCATGTCCTAATATTACTTAATTTAACAACAATTCTGGTGAAGATTGTCATTGGATAGTATAGAGACATTCCAAAAACATCCATTCATCACACTCAAACATCAGCTCTCGTTTTTATTCTTCATTGATGCATTGTACCGCTTTCGTTTCAAGATGTTTAATGCATCATTTACATAAGAGAAGCAGCAACGCCTGCACATGTTGCTGCTGCAGAAACGATTGTGATTGTAGACCTTGAAGAGGCGGAAGTTACTACAGGCATTTCAGTAGGAGCAGAAGTTGGTGTAGATGCTGGGCCGAATGTTGAAGATGCTGTAGATGCTGGGCCGGATGCTGTAGAATTTCCCATCATATCATCCGTCATATTCTTGTCTGCCAAGACACCTCCTGACGCAAAGAGTTGAAGCGCGAAAAATACAAATGCATAAAACCGGGTAGCTTTGATTGGGAGGACCATCTTGCGGAAAACTCTTTTTAAAAATATATGAACTGACTTAGCCAAATTTGAATTGTGACAAGATTTAACAAATGCAGTACTTGTCACGCATAATTTAATAAGAAGAACTTTACGTTCAAAAAAATTTATGATATTTTTAAGAAATTCAAATGTTGCTAAAAGATAAATTGACGTACATAGAGTTGTCATATGTTTAAGTCAAGGTGTCTTAATATTTGAATACTAATTACATTTAGATTGCTAATTAGCTCACCGAATTAAAAATCTATATAGATATTATAGTATCTTTTTTAAGCAGTTGTTACGTATATTATTGGTTAAGTACTCGGGGTAGCTGAATTAAGTCAGATTGGCTTAATTAAGTCAATGTAATCAAATGGCTAGAAGGCACTTGGAATCTCTAGACATAAACATTAGCTTAAGAACAATTTTTAAGTGCAATCGTCTGAACACTTGTTGAACTTTTTATGTCTAATGAGAGCAAGTCAAAAAAAAAACGTACAAAAATAACACGGTATCATCATCAACATTCAAAAACCAACAATTCACTTGTAAGACATCGGGTTGCACTCAAATTTTATTAGTGTTTGTAGATGTGCCCCAGCTCACTGGATGTGTCATTCCTGTTATATCAAACACATTATTGGTGAAGTAGCATCCGATGAAAGCAGCTCGGTCATTTTTAGAATATTCGTATTTTTTGTTTGGTTGAATAAGTTGGAACACGAATTAGTAAACGAATATAGTTACATACTTACATAAAAATGTATCTGATTCTCTCTTTGGACAAGTAAACCAAAGATGACCACATCCTACACAAATTACTTTCGTGAATGATACAAAAAAAGTGTTATTGTTGTGCTATTACAGTGCTCTTGATGTCGCAACAACTTCTACCTACCAATAATTACTTTCTTTCAAGATCTGACATTGAAAATCCTCACTTTTTAATTTTTTGTGAAAGCACACAGCTGACACGACGAAGTAATGAACACCCTATTTAAATTTAATGACAGTAAATCATAGGAATCCATAATCATTTTAATCTGCTGGTATGCCAGATTTTTTGTAACAAAATAAAGTTTAGCTGCATATATTATCGATGCACCCTATCAGAAACAGCAGGATTAAGAGAGTTCATCCTCTCTTATTCGGAAATTAAAGATGTTGATAGTAAACAATTTCAATCTGCAGAACATACATCACAGTTACATTGTTTGAAATGTTTGCTAGATTTAATTCTAGCTTTTTCTTCACATGCTTTGGGAAGATTTACCTTTCGCTCAATAGTTTCAATGAAAGAAATCATGCTGTGATAAATATTAATTATTAAAAAATTATTGCTTTATCTTTCCATACATTTTCATACCTACTACGCAGCAAAATATAATAAATAAATCCATTCATTCTTCATACCTGATGCAAAAAATACAAAATAATGGGGATAAAATTTACCCAACTTTACTTAACTCACAACTCTACATATAATTACCTTTCAAAAACGTTCACATATCGCACTTATATTCACATGATAGACAGAAACATGCACACAAAAGACGCCGCTGCAGAAATGATTGTAGCAGTAGACCTTGATGAAGCGGATGTTACTTCCGCAACTTTTTCTTCGACTGTCGCTTCAGTTGGTTTAGGTGTGAGAGCAATAGAAGGTTTTACACTTGGTGACGGAGTAGGAGAATCTGTTGGTGAAGAAGTTGGCAAATCTGTGGGGGACGTAGTTGGTGAAGCAGAAGGGGAATCTGTGGGAGACGATGTCTGGGACGCTGATGGTGAACCTGTTGATGAAACTGTTGGAGAATCAGTTGGAGCATCAGTTGGAGCATCAGTTGGAGCATCAGTTGGAGCATCAGTTGGAGAATCAGTTGGAGAATCAGTTGGTGAAGCTGATGGTGAAGCTGATGGTGAATCTGTTGGGGAAGTGGTTGGTGAAGCTGTGGGACCAAATGTTTCAATGCTCTTTGTAATATTATCCGTATCTTCAATCAATTCCATCGTTGGACTTGTTACATTGGATTGCATGAATCTGGCACTTCCTGATGTAATTAAGGGAAGTACAAACAAAAGAAATGTATATAATCGAGCACTTTTTTTTGAAAGATTCATTTTACACAAATTCTATTTGTACAGAAATATTTTCGATCACTCTCTCTAGAAACCTCAAATTTTGAGTTGTAAGAAGACTTGAACAGGGCACAGATAATCTTCTTCAGTCGTGGCGCTACGCAATTTAATAGCAATCATCAAAAAAATATTAAGTATGGTTAACGTCTACAGAGGATATATCGTGTGAACAGATACTTAAGATTGAATCAGCTAAATCGAGAGCGTGCTGCAAAGATCGTTGACCATTCCGTTACGGAACGTACGAATATAATGTGAGATGAGTTTTTTCTGTATCTTTAGAAGAGGCCCATTAATTAATTATGAGGAGTACATAGTACATATAAAGAAAGATTTTCCCAAGAGAAGACAATTCTGACACTCCATCAATGAAGGATGCCGAAATTTTGTTGGGGTCCAGAATAGCTGTTTACTGGCCAAACGATGAGAAATTTTACGAAGGCAGTGTCTCCAACCAACAAATCAATGGGAATGGCTACCATGTATACGTGGAATATGATGATGGTGACAAGGAATGGATTGACCTACGAAACACGCAATATTTTATGACATGCGAGAAATATAGAGAGATTTCATTACTAGGGTCTCGAATAGCTGTCTATTGTTCCGATCATGAATTATTTTATGAAGGTCGAGTGTCAAGTACCACTCACGAATTCCACCATGTTTATGTGGAATATGATAATGGAGAGAAGGACTGGGTGGACCTACAAAACACGAAATATTGTCTGATTTCAGAAAACAATGCAAATATTCCACGAGGGTCTCGAATTTCTGTTTACTGGTCAGACGATGACGTATTTTATGATGGTTGTGTGACAGAGCAAAAGAAAAATGGCCACCATGTGCATGTGGAATATGATGATGGTGACAAGGAATGGGTGAATCTACAAAGAACACAACATTACATTCTTTCAAATGATGTTAAACTTAATTGCGCTAAAAAGAAGCAATGTTCGAAGATTGTAAACGTGAGTGTGGGTAGTCGAGTTTCTATTTATTGGCCTGCCGAGAATGAATATTTTGATGGCATAGTTACTAATATCTGTACGGATAAGATGTCAACAAAGCCTTACTACATCGAGTATGATGATGGAGATAAGGAAAGGATCAACTTGAATTGTCGAAAATTTGTTTTATTACATGATCATTAATTTTTTAGTAAGAGAGATGCCAAAATTTTCGCACTTCCCAGGAACTACTAACTAGTTTTATATAAATCTTATCATCATGCTATTGCTATTGACATCCAATGTTCGAACGATAATATTTGTGTTCCGCTAGAAAGAGTTTGTACTATTATTGTACATTACCTATAAGGAAAATTGTACTTCTAATCACTTATTCATCATTTTCGATACCAATACGGTTTATCAATTCAAAAAGAGCTTCGACAAAATTGGTGGGAAGGAAATTTATCGATACAATCTTCAAAGGGTTCCGAAAGAAGTCAGGATCTGCGGATGGATTTGGAGTGTGTGTCAAACATAGGATCCTTTCCTAATTAGTACGTAGGACTAGATTGAGGCTTGCAAATCAGGAAATAGTGCGGAATGTAAGGGAGAAAAAACATGGTAAGTAGGCAGGGTTCGGTAGTGTCGAAGAAATCAGTGTTAACGCCTCCTCTTAATAATGACGCAAGTCATACATAAGTCAGGAATAGGCCTCTACTAGTTCCACGTGCAGAGTAACAGGTTTTTTTGGCAGCGTGAAGATATCCGATCCGTGGCAGTACGTAGGGAATTATAACACGATAAATTATAACAGAACATAAACATAAAAATAAACATATAAAGAAAGATTTTTGAATTTCTGGAAATTTCATAATACAGTCACTTCGCTCTTAGATATACACAATGTAGATATACATTCCCTGTTAGATATACACCAATTTCTCTCGCACACATATTTGGTCCTGACACGTGTAAGGTTTGAAGTACGTATGTACGTTTTTCCCTATGTTTGGTCCTGACAAGGTTTGAACTACTATGTAATTTTTTTCCTAAGTGTATGC
>Ga0209092_10003192_pt1 | contig 14457 bp, 7 predicted proteins | sample FraStrMetagenome_FD_187446 | JGI IMG/M metagenome (GOLD analysis project Ga0209092, IMG submission 187446) | Marine eukaryotic phytoplankton communities from Arctic Ocean - Fram Strait ARC3M Metagenome (SPAdes) (version 2) | ecosystem: Environmental > Aquatic > Marine > Oceanic | place: Fram...
AGGTCAAGGCAGAATTTGACGTATTGGGTCGTCCTTGTTTGGAAGGAGCTCCGGGTCTTCGCGTGGTGCTATTCACAGACGGAACGTCCGAAATGCGCTACAAGTTGGTCGATTGAACTTCGGACTCCTGGACAGCGGTTATCCAAACAGGGAAGGCACCCCATAGAAATCGGCGGCCGTCCGCAAGATTTGACGGTGAGCCCTGTCTGCGCCTGATTGCTTTCCAGAGCACTGGAAATTGAACCACTTCCCATTGAACAAAGACCCTTCGGAATTCAGTTCTGGAGCGGTGCCGAAAGATTGACCATTGAGGGCCGGAAGGAACCTTGCGAAATACTCATCAAGCCCAACATCAATGGGGTAGGTGTACTCTCGTTCGAGCCAATTTCTTTCGGGTACCCAGCGGCTATCTCGCCAGCGGAGTTCCAATTGAGGAACTCGGCTTTTGACGTGGAGCAGGTTCTGCTCTTGCGTAAGGGTGTAAACCGCCCCGGTGTTTGTTTCGTGGCGGTACTGAATGCGCATGCTTAAGGATACGCCATTCTCATTTCATAGGGGGTAAGAAGAACGATTTGAAGGCACAGGAGGCCTCTCCGCGGAGTGCGCTGACTTGCGGGGTGTTCATTTGTAGGCATCCTGGTGGATGCCGCCGACAGCACGGCCACTTGGATCGATGTTGTTCTTGAGTCGTTCGTCCCACTCCAAGGCCTTTTCGGTGCTGCAGGCTACGCTTTTCCCACCGGGAACGGTGGCTGCGGCAGCCGCGGACGGGAAGTGCGACTCAAACCATGTCCGGAACAGGTATCCTTCTTTGGTGGAGGGTGGATTGATGGGAAACCGAACAGGCGCTCTGGCAAAATCTTCATCTGACACTTGAGACTCGGCATGGTCTTGAAGTCCGTCAATCCAGCCATAACCAACACCATCACTGAACTGTTCTTTTTGGCGATTCAAAATGGCTTCGGGCAGGTCTCCTTTGAAGGCCTCTCGAATTGCGGCTTTTTCGATTTTCCCGTGGCCGCCCATTTTCACGGAAGGATCTAAAGACATGGCGTAATCGATGAACTCACGATCCAGAAAGGGCACCCGAGCTTCAATGCCCCAGGCCATCATGGATTTGTTGGCTCTGGCGCAATCATATTGGTGCAATCCCTGCACTTTCCTGACGGTCTCTTCGTGAAATTCTTTGGCATCGGGTGCCATGTGGAAGTACAAATAGCCCCCAAACAACTCGTCTGCGCCTTCACCGCTAAGGACCATTTTGATGCCCATGGCCTTGATTTTTCTCGCCATCAAGTACATGGGGGTGGACGCGCGAATGGTGGTTACATCATAGGTTTCTATGTGTCGGACGACTTCGCTCAGGGCATCAATTCCCTCTTGAATTGTAAAAGTGAGGCTGTGATGAACGGTGCCAATGGCCTCGGCCACAGTTTTCGCTGCAGCGAGATCAGGAGAGCCTTCAAGGCCAATGGAAAAGCTGTGTACCCTGGGCCACCAGGCTTCGGACTGTCCATTGTCTTCAACCCGGACACGGGCATGCTGCATGGCAATGGCAGCGATAACAGAGCTGTCGAGGCCGCCGGAAATGAGCAGGCCATAGGGCACGTCCCCCATCAAATGACGCTGGACGGACTTTGTCAATTCAGACTTCAGTTCTTCAGGCTTGTAAGTGCCAGTTGGAAGGTCTCCTTCCATCCATTCACGCTGGTAAAAACCGATTGGGGCGCCATCATTGGAAGACCATACATGTCCCGGGGGAAACAGCTGAACGTCGTCGCATTCTGCGGTCAACGCCTTCATTTCAGAGGCCACCCAAAGCGCGCCTTGGGCGTCTTTTCCAAAATACAAAGGGATTATGCCCATGGGGTCGCGGCCGATTAGCCATTCTCCATTTTCTGGATTGAAGAGCACAAAGGCATACATGCCAGAGAGGAATTGTACGAGGCCGGCACCATGATGTTTGTAGAGGGCCAGTATGACTTCGCAGTCGCTGCCAGATTGAAAGGGGTAGGCTTGGCATGCCGGATTGTCCTTTTTCAATGACTGGTGATTGTAGATTTCACCATTGACAGCCAGAACAGCACCGCTGGTTGGATCTTCCAGTGGCTGCGCTCCGCTCATGACATCGACAATGGCCAAGCGTTCATGGGCGACAATGGCGGAATCAAACGCTCGAATTCCAGACCAATCGGGCCCCCTGTGGATTTGGACGTGAGAGGCTTCTAACACGCGCTGTCGAGCAAGGGGTGTCGCTTCAGATTTATTGAGGAGGGCTGTGATGGAGCACATGGAAATGAGATGTCCTCAAATTTTATGGTTTTCGTGATTAAAAAAGCAACGGGCTGACAACCTTTTCCACTCTGGTTCGGTTTGTACTTTGTGCACCTTCCCAAGCCAATGAAAAGCGACTTTTTTCGATTGATACTATCGGTTGTGGCCCTCTTTTTGGCAGGTCCAATTTGTGGTCAATTTATCGTGGATTCCACTGCGGACGAAAACGACGCCAACCCCAATGATGGCATCTGTGCCAGCGCAAGCGGTGTGTGTACGTTTCGGGCCGCTTTACAAGAGGCGGAATTGTCGGCAACGCCTGTGAGCATTGAATTGCCCGAAGGTGTCTACGATTGGTCTCTCGGAGAGATGTTCCTTGATGGAGGACAGATCACGGTCACGGGAAGTGGTGCGCGGACGACCATTATAGATGCCAGTCAGGCGAGCCGATTTTTCGACTTGAGTTCGGATTTAATTGCATTGACTTTGGACAGCATGGAATTCCGAAACGGATTCGATGGCAATGATCCCGGAGGGGCAATCGAAACCAATTGTGATGATTTGACAATGCACAGTGTGGTTTTTCGAGATTGTGAATCGGGCATTGGTTTTGGAGGCGGCATTCACAATCGAGGAGAACTCGAGGCATTCGGATGCCTATTTGTGGGGTGCATTGCGTTTGGAAATGATGGCAACAATGGCGGCGGCGGCGGCGGCGGTGCCTTGGGTGCTGGAGGGGCCATCAGCAATTGGCTTGGATCGGTTTCTGTTTTTGAGAATTGTACGTTTTCTGGATGCGAGGCACGTGGTGGGGATGGCGGCAATGGGGGCACAGGAGGAAACGGGGGGAACGGTGGACAAAGCTTTAGTGGCTTCGGTGCAGGAGGAGATGGCGGCGACATTGGCGGCGGCGGTGCAGACGAGGATGCCACTACAGCGGGCATTGGCGGCGGCGGCGGCGGTGGAGGATATTCAACGGGCTTCTGGGGCGGTGGCGGCCCAGGCGATGGAACCAGTGGTGTCTTGTTTGGAGGAAACGGTGGCAATGGCGGTGTGGCTGGCGGAGCAGGGGGCGGCGGCGGAGCCGCGATGGGAGGTGCCTTTTTCTCTCGTTCTGGGACCCACACGTTTCGGCACTGTACATTCAGTGATAACCAGGCGATTCCCGGTGGAGCAGGCAATTCTTCCAGTGGGAATGCTTCCGACGATGGATTGGGTCGGGGTGGAGCCATAGGCACCTATTCCGGCAACCTCACGATGGACAATTGCTTGATTTATAACAATGTCGCGATGGGCTCTCCCAGTGGGGATCTCGAAGATGTATTCCTGAACAACAACGGCCCCATTGCAGCTGTTCAGGGGTTCAACTTGGTGGGGGTGATGGCAGGCAACGCCGAAACTGAATTTGACGCTGCGGCCACAGGGAATTTGATTGGAGTGGATCCAGTCTTGCTTGCGTTTTCCGATTACGGTGGCCCAACAGACGCATACATGATCAGCACATGTGAACCGTTGAGCCCAGCGAAGGACGCGGCCGCTTCGCTTGGTGTTGCCATAGATCAAAGGGGGGTTCTTCGGGATGCGATGCCCGATATCGGAGCCATAGAAGGCCCGGAAAGTGTAGTGCTGGATCCTGTGACAGCTGAAGTTTGTCCAGGGGAGACTGTTGAGATTGAAGTGACATGGCCAGAGGCCACGACCACATGGCCAGACGGTTCCGTGGGACCGAATTGGGAGACGGGCGAGGTTGATGGCGTGGCATTGGTGACCACAGCAGAAGGTTGTGAGGAAGAGATCGACATTGACGTGGTCCTCATCGACATTGTCCAGCCGGAGTTGGGGGGAGATACCACGGTTTGTCCTGGTGAACTGGTGTCGTTAGATGCAGGCAATCCCACGGCGCAGTTCATCTGGAGCACGGGGGATTTCAATCAAAACATTCAGGTTGCGGATTCGGGCTTGGTGCAAGTTTTGGTGACCATTCAGGGCTGTCAAGTCAGCGATGAGATGGAGGTCATTTGGTTTGATGCTTACCCGCTTGACTTGGAGGAGGAAGTGGTCCTTTGTTTGGGGGAGGAGGCGGATTTGGATGCCTTGGTGAATGGTTGGGATGGTTTGCCGCCAGTTTTTCAGTGGTCAAATGGGCCTGCGGATTCTGAGTATACAGTGACTGACCCTGGGATGTATACGGTCACGGCCACGGTCTATGGGTGCGAGGCCAGTGATGATGTGTTTGTGGTCGAAAGCGCGCTCACCACAGTGGACCTGGGCCCAGATTTATTGGTTTGTCCCGATAGCCCAGTCACACTCAGCAGTGGATACAATGGGGGAACCTCGACTTGGCAAGACGGCAGCGAAGGCCCCACTTTTGAGGTGGTCAATACGGGCATCTACACCGTCAATGTGGCCATTGGAAATTGTCAAGCCAATGGTCAAGTGTTCATTGAGGTGGCCAGTCCATTCGATGCGAATTTGCCGGCAGTGGTGAATTATTGCGAAGGAGACAGTGTTCTGCTGCTTGCTGCTTTTGGCGCCAGTGATTATCTCTGGCAAAATGGCGCAGAAGGCAACCAGTTGTGGGCCAGTTTTCCGGGGATCTACGAAGTGACCGTTACCCAAGACGGGTGCGATGCGACCTCATCGGTATCGGTCATTGAACAGCCCTTGCCTTCGTTTGATCTTGGCTTGGATCTTTTGCTTTGCGAAGGGGAAACGGCAACGCTGATTCCATCCGTTCCAGGGGCCGACTATGTCATTTTCAATGACTCTTTGACGACCGAATCTTTGGAGGTGACCGTCGGCGGGGAATACACGGTAGAAGTGGCATTGGCGGGTTGCATTGGTCGGGACACCATTGCGGTTGAATACCGCCCTGTTCCTGTATTTGACTTACCGGAAGACACCTTGCTTTGTCCTGGTGACGTGTTGACCATCGACACAGAGCTCGAAGATGTTTTGGTGACTTGGAACACCGGTGAAGTGGGCATCAACATCGATGTGAATCAGCCAGGATCTTATGTGGCGACCAGCCAGGTCAGTGGCTGTGAATTCGTCGACTCCATGACCGTGGGCATTTCTTCTGAAATCACGGTTCCTTTAGAGGCGACATATACGCTCTGTCTGGATGATTCTTTGGAGCTGAGTGTCCTCCAAGGGGCAAATGTGTACCCCGCGAATTACCAATGGGAGGATGGCAGCTTTTTGCCCACGCGCCTCTTTTCGCGGTCCGGCTCTCATTTCGTCGAAGTAACCAATGTGTGCGACACGGTCTTTCACGCCTTTGAAATTCAGGAGGTGGTTTGTGGGTGTCAGATTTATGTGCCGACGGCGTTCACGCCCAACAACGATGGGACCAATGATGCATGGTTCCCCGTCCTTGATTGTGCGCCCTTCACATACAGTGTTGTGGTCTGGGACCGTTGGGGACGTCCTGTGTTTTCAACGGACGATCCCAACGAAGTTTGGTACGGACAAGTAGAGGGCACAGAGGGGTCCAAAACCCGAGAAAGCGGGAGATATTTCGCCGTCGACGGAGCCTACACTTGGGAGATCATCATCGAGCTTCGGAAAGGACGCATTCCTGAAGTGATTCGCCAAAACGGCGTGGTGCAAATCCTGCGCTGAAAACGGCGCGATTAGCGCATTTTGTAGAGCACGTCTGGACGGTCTGTGATGATTCCATCGACCCCCATTTCCATCAATTGAAACAGGTCTTCCTGGGTGTTGGCCGTCCAAGGAATCACACGAATGTCCTTCGCTTGAAGCATGGCGACATCGCTGGCATCAATGAGCTTCCACTGGGGAGAGTAGATGTCGGGAGCGAAAGTCAGTTGATCGAGTTGCGATTGCACAGTGCCTTCTGCACCCACCAGCCAAGCCGTGGTCATGTCTTTATCCAATTCATGAACGGCTTCCAAGGCCTCAGCCGAAAAACTTTGAATGCAGGTGCGGTCTGCGATGCCCAAGGCATTCACCTTATCGAGAACCAGTTTGGCAAAGGTTTTTGCATCGGGACAGAACTCGGGCTCAAGATTTTGGCTGTGTTTGATTTCCAAGTTGTAGTGGAGAAGGCCACCATCGAGCAGGGGAACCGTTTCGACCAAAGCCACGACTTGATCTAGGGTTGGCTTGAATGTGGGGAGGTTTTGCTGCTCAGGGAAATCTGGATTGGCCACTGAACCACAGTCAAATCTTGCGATTTCTTTTGCGGTCATGTTGTGGAGGTTAAAGGGCTTTGGCTCTCCCTCTGGAATGGCACTGTTGCTTGGGTCCAGGCAAATTTTGCCATTCATCCATGGCTCATGGCTGATGATGATTTGTCCATCGGAAGAAATACACATGTCCATTTCGAGCACGTCGGCCCCTTCCCGCAAAGCGAGCACGAATCCGGGCATTGAATTCTCGGGAACCAATCCGCGCGCACCACGGTGTCCATGAATTTCCAGGCGGTTGGGGTCGATTTCCATGGCGGTTTCATTGGGGTCTTCTGTGTTGGGTGAGTCACCTGAAGAGGGGGAATCAGAGCAGCCGATGAGAACGAGCAGGACAGTGGCCATTGCAGCGCCAAGAGAAGTGCGAATCATGGCTGCAAATTACTTCGAATTGAATCGATGCAGCGTCCGGTGTCTAGTAATTTGGCGCCGGTGCAGGACAAAGACCCGAGAACGGAAGATTGGATGACCCGAGCTGATTTGGCCCGGAGGTCAGGCTTGCCCGAACGGCATCCTTTGGTGGGGTTGTTTCATCGGTTTGGCGGAGTCAGACGGGCCAATGTGGCATTCGAGCAGTTGTCTCACCTCCATGGTCACGCCTTTGTAGATGCTGTCTTCGATACATTGGATGTGGACATCGAACTTGGCGAGGAGGACTTGAGTCGACTGCCTAAGGAAGGAGGTTTCATTTTGGTTTCCAATCACCCATTTGGTCCGCTGGATGCGTTGGCTTTGGCCCGTGAGGTTGGGAATGTGCGTTCGGACTTCAAGTTGGGTGTGGATGACTCCATGGGAAACATTCCTCAGCTTGAACGTGCTTTTGTGGTGTTGTCAGATGCGGAAAATGAAGGCGGTGGAGCGCGTCTATCGGGTTGGAGAGCGGCTGCGACGCATGTCAAATCCGGGGGGGCTTTTGGCATTTTTCCAGCGGTGGAGGTCAGCTCATATCGCAGGTCTGCAAAATGGGTGGCCGATGGACGATGGAATGCCTCGCTGGTGGGTTGGGCGAAAAAGCAAGGGGTTCCCATTGTGCCGGTTTACATCGACGGAGCCAACAGTCCTTTGTCTCAATGGTTGGGCTTGATTCATCCTTCCCTGCGATCGCTTCGCATGACCGCTGATTTGCAAAATAAAAAGGGACAAGTGCTGCGCATGCGGATTGGCCATCCCATTCGACAACGAGACCTGTCCGGACTAGAGAGCCACGATCAGCTTGCGCGATTTCTCCGGGCAAAATCGTACGCGATGGGTGCGGCTTATGAGGTTCAAAAGGATTGGTTCAAAGGGGTAAGAATGCCCAAACGACCGGTTCCCCTTGCGGCGCCTGTTGCGCCTGAATTGTTGAGTGGTGAGATGGATGCCATCCAAGGCAATAAGCTGTTTTCTCACCAAGAATTCGATGTGTTTTTTACGTCTGCAGAACACATACCTCACACCTTAAAGGAGATCGGCCGGAGCCGAGAATGGACCTTCCGGGAGGTGGGCGAGGGGACCCACAAGGCTGTGGACCTCGATGAATATGACTTGTACTATCAACACCTGATTCTCTGGGACCGAGAGGCCACTCGGTTGGCTGGCGCCTACCGAGTGGGTGAAGGTTGGGAAATCATGGAACGGTATGGAGCTCGTGGATTTTACACCCACTCGCTGTTTCGAATGAAGAAGGGTTTTCATCCCATTTTGAAGGAAAGTGTGGAATTGGGCAGGTCGTTTATCGTTCCGGATTATCAAAGGAAAAGAATGCCATTGTTCCTTCTATGGAAGGGCATATTGGCCGTCTTGATGCGTTCAGGTGAGGCCCGGTACATTCTGGGCCCAGTGACGATTAGCAGTGACTACAAACAGTTTTCCCGGTCACTCATCATGGGTTTCGTGCGCAGGGATTATTGGGATTCGGTTTTGGCCAGTCACATTCGTCCACGAAAGCGATTTGCATTCGAGGAAAAGCGGGTGGATGCCGATGCCCTTTTAGAGGGAGCCGGTGGCGATGTCAAGCGGTTGGATCGCATCTTGGCCGACATTGAACGGTCAGATGTGGTGGTTCCGGTGCTCCTCAAGAAGTACTTGCATCAAAATGCCCGCATTCTGGGATTCAACCGGGATCCGAAATTCAACGATGCGCTGGATGGGTTGATGCTGCTTGATGTCCGCGAACTTCCCGCCGAAACGCTAGAAAACCTCCAACGCGAGTTTGGGCTCGGTTGAAGGTTTTCTAGAAATAGAGGCCTGTTACGGTGTCTAATTCAAGGTTAGATCGAGTAGGAGAGACTCACCGAGTATGTCCGTCCACGCGTAAAGCTGGACCAATCATACATGACGCCATTGAAAAGGTGGGTCATGCGGTTCCTTGGATTGATCAAGTTCCGGGCCTTGAATCCGATGCGGAAATGGTCGCCCCATCCTTTGCCCAAGCTCAGGTCCAGAGTGGGGGTGGGTTGTTGCATCACATTGGGCAGGGCGCCTTGGGTCACCAAGAACACCTTGGGGCCTTGAACATTGAAAGACAAAGTGGTCACAAAGTCCGCGCTGTCATTGATGTAGGTCAAGACACCATTGATAATGTAAGGGGCCTGTCCGAACAGGGCACGCGTGTCGGGGTGGTTGGGGTCTTGGGCACGGATGCTCTCGAGCTCAGCCTCTGGAATCTTGACTGAAGAACGGATCAGCGTCACGTTGCCAGAAATGGAGAGGTCTTTGAAAAAGCGAGAGCTGGTCACATTGGCCAAGTCTTTCTTGGCTTCGAACTCCACACCCATCACATCTGCATAGGGGACATTGGACCAAGTCAGCTCTTCGTTCACGGCTTCGAGTACTTGGGTTTGCTCGATGGGGTCACTGAAGTGCTTGTAGAACACCCCCGCAGAGATCATCTCGCCCAATGTGGGGTAATGCTCCAGTTTCAAGTCCACATTGTCAATGCGGGTTTGGCCCAGCGAAGGGTTGCCCTTCAGGGTTTGTAGGGTCTCGAAGTCGAATCCACGGAAAGGGGCCTTCTCACGGAACACCGGACGGGCCAATGTTTTGCTGTAGGCGGCGCGCAAGTTGGTGGTCCGAATGGGATCAACCTTGCCCAAGATGTAGGTCATGTTGAACGAGGGCAACAAGTTGGTCTCGTCCAAGGTGCCTCGGTTGTTGGCGATTTGCTCAGGGGTCTGGTCCGACGTGTCCCGGTTGCTTTCAATGCTCATGCTGGCAGATTCCAGGCGCATGCCCAAGTTTCCGCTTAGCCGCTCGTTGACGCGTGCATCAAGCATGGCGTAAGTACCCAAGACATTCAAGAATCCGGCATCAGAGTTGCCCGGGTTGCTGACGTTGTTGGTTTGAATGAAATCACTCCCTTGTGCCACCACCATGTTGGAGGAGGCAAAGTATTGGGACGGGCTTCCTTCGAACTGGTCAAAGAATTGTCCGGATGCGGCGAAGGTGAAAGCGTCTTCCTGCTGGCTGCGCTCGGTTCGCACGAAGCTTCCCCCAAAGGAAACTTTGCCCTCAAGACGGTCCTTTCCAGAAAACACAGGCTTGCTGAAATTGATTTTGAGGTCTGTTTTGCTTTCTTCAAGTGCGCGCCAAAAGCGATTGGGAGCGGGGTAGCGATCGGGGCGAATGCTATAAAATCGGTTGGTTTCGGTGGGGATTTCCATGTTGCCAATGGCCACGCCTTCCTGTTGAAGGGCCTCCACTGTTCCTGCCACGTCTTCCGCCCAATTGCTGCTCAGAACGCCGTCGTCCACCAAGCCTTCGATCTCATCCAAGATGTCGCCAGAATCCGAGGGGTCCAGCGCCGTCCCGTCGGCATCAAAGAAGACGGCCTCGTCAACAAGGGCTTCAGTGTTGTCGATGTAGTTGTTGAACAGCACGCGCAAGTCCGGTGTGCTCATGCGGCCTTCAGATCGGCTGGCTACCCAGTCAATCGTGAATTCAGATTGCGGCATGTAATGCTCGCCGCGCATCTGAAAGGTATTCAAGGTGCGGCTCTGGTAGCGGTGTGAGCGTTGCTGCTGAATTTCGTCGCCATCCCGAGGGTTGAGTCCTTCTTGGAAGCGGGCGCTGTTGGTCCCACTGGTGATGGTCATGCCCATCAAAGAGATTTTGTTGAACTCGTTGAGCTTATAGCTCAAGTTCAAAAGGGTGTTCCAGCGGTGGGTCTCGTTGGTGCGCTCGTCGGTGTAGCGCTGCTGCATGTCAAGGGCGTCTGTACCCACCACATTTCCGGCGGCCCAGCGGCCATAGATTCCATCTTGGTAGCCTCGGGTGTTGCGGGCATACTGGGCGCCAAATGTGTATCCGAGTTGGCGTCCAAAAAGAGAAGTCTGATTGCCAAATGTGATCGAGTGCTTCATGTCCATGGCGGCAGTGCGGCGGACATGCTCCCAGGTATTGTCAAAGCTCTGCCCGACATCGGTGAGCCCTTGATTGGCTTCAATGGATGCAGGAATGGCAGCTTGGAAGTACAAAGAGTCTCCCAATTGAGCGGCGCCCCATTGATCCGCATATCCCAGACCGGTGAGCACGCACTGGGCATCTTCGTAGGAAGCGATGTCATCCAATGAACCCAAGCCGCAACCGGAGAGTGCGTCTTGCGCGGCGCTGTTGGACAGCAAGTCACGGTCGATGATGTATTGAATCTGATCTCCAAAGGAGACGGAGGCGGCGCTGGGCCAGCCATTTTGAGCCGCAGACTGAGCCACTTGACTCAAGCTTCTCGAACCATCGTCGAAACCGAGCCAGTCTTTGCTTCCGCGTTGGCTAGACAGCACTTCTTTGCCCGTTGTGTTCGTATTCCATCCCAAGCTGCTGGAATAGTTGAACATGAACTGGTCCGGAAAGTCTTTGGTTTCAACGGAGATGTAGGCGCCCGCCCAATCCGATGGCAGGTTGGCGGTTTGCGTTTTGACCACCTTCAAATTGTCCACCAAGTTGGTGGGGAAGAGGTCCATTTCGATGGTGTTTCTGCGCGGGTTCATGGATGGAACCTCGGCTCCATTCAATGTGGTTTTCAGATAACGATCCGATAGGCCCCGAACAAAAATGAAGTTGCCCACGGTGGACACTCCAGACACGCGCTTCATGGCGCTGGCAGCGTCGTTGTCCCCGGTGCGCTTGATTTGCTGGCTGGAGATGTAGTCTATGCTGGCGGCAGACTTTTTCTTGATGTTCTCCATATAGGTGTCCCGCGCACGGTCCACTTTGGCCACGACTTCGGCGGCTTGCTCGATCACAAACGTCTCTGGGAAGAGGTTGAATTGAACGACTTGAACGTCGTCTCCAAGGATCACCACCTCTTGGATGTGGGGGCGATATCCGATGAACCTTCCAACGACATTGTAGGTGCCTGGGGCCAAGCCTTCCAAACTGAAGTTGCCGTCCAGGTCGGCCATGGCTCCTTTGGTGGTGCCTTCGATCAAGGCGTTGGCTCCAATCAGGCTTTCGCCGGTATGGCCATCGTTGATTTTACCACGGATGACCCCTTGAGATTGGGCTGTAAATGCTGTGGTCAAGATGACCAGAAGCTGAAGCAAACGCATGCGCTCTGATTTGTTCTGCAAAATGAATGCAGAAGCTCCCTCAACACGTTAACCCGGTGTTAACCGCTCTTTTTCTTTTGGTGCCCTTTACGTCAACAACCGGAGCTTCGCAGCGGTGGCAAAACTCCGGTTGTTCAAGAAAATTCAGTGGCAGATGCCGGTGATTTATGGTTTAGTCACGTTTCATGACCACAGTTGACCAAGCATACTGGCCATCTGTTCCCCGCAAAAAGTACACCCCTGAAGGCAGGTTGGCGGTGTTGATTTGGAGCACGGATTGTTGGGTGTGTCCAGAGTGAATCAACCGTCCATTGGCGTTGATCATGATCCAATCTGTGCCAGCATGATTCGGAAGGGCCAATGACACTGCGTGGGCAAATGGGTTTGGAAAAGCCAAGACGTCATGGCTTTGTTCTTGAGTTGCGACCTGCAAAACCCCTGAGCCGAAGAGTGAGCGCTCATCGCAGAACGTCCATCCCAAGGCCCAGTCTTGGCCCGAACCAAATTCACTGTCCACATTGATGGGGTCTGTGGCCTGTTGGCCAGCCACGTCAAAGTTGAATTGGTCATCGATGTCGAGTCCATTCAAGACCTCAATTCCGTTGTCTACCGCGTAGGCGTCAAGTTGTGCGTCTCCATCTTCCACGGCTGTTCCGTCGTAGTCCAGGGCATCTTCGCAGTTGAACATTTTGATGTTGCTCAAGGTCAGGTCTCCTGAAAGGAAATGGTCAAATGCATCGAGGGGTGATTCTTTGTCTTCGATTTCGATGCCTTCTGCTACGTTGGCGAACAGTCCGTTGCTCACGTGGCCACCAGATCCATTTCGGAACAGCAAGCCTTGGCCATCACCAACGCCGACAATGGTCCATCCTGTGACCGTGGGGGTGGCCAAGGGCATTTCATCGGCAGACACGTTTCCATCATCGGAGTCGTCTCCATCCAACTCGCCGCCTCGGTCTCCACTCAGTCCAGGTTGGTCTTGGATGGCCAACCAATGCGCGTTGTCTGCACCGTGATAGCCTTGATCCCAGTCGAAGCTGTCGTCTCCACAGAAGGCAACAAGGACATGTGTGGCCGAAACGGCCCCACCAAAAAATTCAATGCCGTCATCCAAGTTGGAGACAATTTCAATGTGGTCGAGGGTGGTGCCGCTTCCCACACCAGCCAAAGTCAAGCCGTTGATTTCGTTGGCTGCGCCAAGCTCGGTTCCTCCATGGCGAATCGACACGTAGCGCAAAATGCCGCTGTTGTCGGCGTCATTGTCGCCTCCGTATTCTGCGAGGTTGTTGTCGGTGGGAATTCCTTCGATTTGTGCTGGCCCCCCGAAGTTGGTGGTGGCCTGGCCCAAAATGATGATGCCTCCCCATTGGCCCCGGGTGTCGTAAGCCACTGAACCGTCCAGTGGGTCGCCTTCAAACGTGAAAATGATGGGGAATTCAGCCGTTCCGTCGGCAATCAGTTGCCCACCTTTGGTGACAATCAAGGCCGAAGCGTCCACTCCGCTTCCAGGGGCTCCTTTCACGACGGTACCGGGTTCAATGGTGAGGACTTGACCCGATTCTACAAACACGTATCCAGTCAGGATGTAGACATTGTTGGAGGTCCATGTGGTGGTTCCGGTGCTTCCCGAGACAGGAATGGTGTTCTGGGCGAAGAGAACGCTGGTCAGCAGGCAGGACAATGCTAAAAGCAGGGCTTTCATGGTGAAATGTATGTTTTGGTTGAAATTGATGTCGCAATCTCAAAATTGATTTCAAGCTGGATGTTGGTTCTGTTTTAACTCTGCGTCAAATGCCGAGCTCACCAGAACGGCAATGGGAAGTCTGCGTTAAGCTGAAGTGAATCAAAGCCAGAACAGAATCAAATACCAGGAATCCAAGCGCATTGTACAATGCCCAGGATCAACGTGGCCAAGGTGGCCCTTGACAAGGTCTTCCAGCGGGTATTGCGCTGAAGCAAAAGGAAAAGGCAGGCTGCCCATCCGGGGAATGGGGCTGCCCATTTTATCCAGCTGGGCCATTCCTCAATGCCCCCCCATTGTTGGATGCCCGCAGCGTACATCAGAGCCACACAGATCCAAAGCACCAAACAAAGTCTCCGGGTGAGGTTTTCGCCCTTCCAGAGGGGGAAGGTGGATTTTTTCGCTGCGGCGTCTCCTTTCATGTCCATGGCGTCTTTGGCCAACTCTCGAACCGTGCCAATGGCCATGGCCATGGCTCCGTAAGCCCCCAAGTTTTGAAGCAAATCCCGTTGGAGTTCTGGGCCCGCCCCTGCCGCCTCCAAAGAGGCCAGCCACAAGGGAACCATGCCCAGTAAAAAGGCGATGGAGAGGTTTCCGATCAAGGGCTTGGCCTTCCAGCTGGCACTGTAACGCCATAAAATCCAGCTCACCATGATGGCCAGAATCAAGGGGCGAATGGAACCCACGCTCCAGGAGAGGTGGGCAG
>Ga0209092_10003193_pt1 | contig 14455 bp, 7 predicted proteins | sample FraStrMetagenome_FD_187446 | JGI IMG/M metagenome (GOLD analysis project Ga0209092, IMG submission 187446) | Marine eukaryotic phytoplankton communities from Arctic Ocean - Fram Strait ARC3M Metagenome (SPAdes) (version 2) | ecosystem: Environmental > Aquatic > Marine > Oceanic | place: Fram...
GATGCAAACTATGACCCTGCTGCCAACACGGACGATGGCAGTTGCGCTTCGAATTCGTGCAGCAGCATTGAATTTGACGACTACACATACAGCGTGGTGGAGATCGGCGACCAGTGCTGGTTTGCCGAGAACCTTCGCACGACGGTGTATGCGGACGACAGCGACATCCCTTGGGTCACCGGCAATGCTGCATGGGCAGGGTTGAGCACGGGTGCGCGCTGCTATTACGACAATGATGCAAACAACGGGGCTACCTATGGTCGTCTTTATAACTGGCATGCGGTAAACAACGGGAGTGGCCTGTGTCCATCGGGTTGGCACGTTCCAACCGATGGCGAGTGGACGGAATTGGAGGATTACTTGGGTGCAAACGACCACAGTGGCGCCGAAGGCACAGCCTTGAAGTCAACATCAGGCTGGAACAGTGGCGGCAATGGCACGGATGACTTTGGGTTTTCGGCCCTTCCGGGCGGCTTCCGCTACTACATCAGTGGCGACTTTAACAGTGCCGGGGACTACGGCGACTGGTGGAGTTCTTCGCCCAGTGGCGGCCTTGCTTGGGCCCGGAGCTTGAACAGCCTCAGTCCAGTCATCGTCCGGGCCGACGGCAATCCGCGTTACGGCTTTTCGGTCAGGTGTCTCAGGGATGCCGATTGAGCGAAGCGAAGGAGGGTTGACACTTTGAAACTTTGGAGGCCGCAGGCCGACCGGCAGCACGTGGCGGATTTCGGGCGCAAGACCGAAATCCGGCGATCACTCAGTGCCTGCTTGATGTATTGGACTGGGGTGGCGTTTGCCCGTTATGTTGTGCGTCTTGTCACAGCTGAACCTGAGCGTCTTGTTGTGTAGCGCAGATTTATGGGGGTCAGGCGATATCCCGGTGGACGGGGTGTGGCGCGGGGTTGCGCCACTTGCCGCCGGTGAGGTCGGGGATGTCGATGCGGACGGAGCCGCGGGAGACCGATTCTTCGCCGAGGATGCCGGTGAGGCTCCAGAGGACGCCGTCGTAAACGTTGAGGTCGAGCGGGAGGCCCTGGTTGAGGCAGCGGATCAAGCGGAACATCATCACGAAGTCCATGCCGCCGTGACCTTGCTTGTGGTCGGTGGCGAGCGCTTGGAGTTTGGTCCAGAGTGGGTGGGCGTAGCGGTCGCGCATTTCGGCGGTCTCGGCGTCGTCCAGCCAGCTGTGTCCCCAGGAGGGGCCGTGGTCCACGTAGAGGCGCGAGGGGTAGCCGTAGTGGGTGGCCTTGGAGCCGACAACCTTGTCGAGGCGGCTATAGGGGCGGCCGCTGTGGGTGTCGAATTGGAGCATGATGCTCTTGCCGCCGGCCGTGCGGATGAGGGTGGTGTTCACGTCGCCGCACTTGACGCGCTGCGCCATGTCTTGCAGGGCAGCTTCGTCGGTGTTGGCCATGGCTTCGCTGAGTGCGGCCTCCTTGGAACTCATGCTCACCAGGTGGCTCAGGGTGTCTCCGCGCAGGATGTCGAAGTACATCGACACTGGGCCCAGGCCATGGGTGGTGTAGAGGTTGCCGTTGCGGTGGAGGTGGTGCTTGAGGCGCCAGCGGTCCTCGTAGTAGGTGGGGTCAAGCATCATCACGCGCAGGTCGTGCAGGTAGGCGCACTCGGCGTGGGTGAGGCTGCCAAAGACGCCCTCCTTGATCATCTGCATGATCCAAAGCTCCTCGCCGTTGTAGCAGCAGTTCTCCAGCATGATACAGTGGCGCTGGGTTTCCTCGGCGACCTGCACCAGGTCGATGGCCTCCTGATAGGTCGTGGCGATGGGCACTTCGCTGGCGGCGTGCAGGCCTTGGCGCATGGCGTGGGCGGCCATGGGCGTGTGCCATTCCCAAGGGGTGCAGATCAGGGCCAGGTCGGCCACCTCTGTGCTGCAGGCGGCTTTCCATGCTGCGTCACTTCCGGTGAATGCCCGCGGGGCGTCCTTTTGGAATTCTGCAATGCGCGCCGCGGCCTTTTCAATCTTGGCGGGGTTGATGTCGCTGATGGCTGTGATTTCGGCGTGGCCTTCTCCCACGAGCCACTCCAGCATGTCGATCAGGCTGCTGCCCCTGTTGCCGAGCCCGATGAGGGCGATGCGCACCTTGGGCAGGGCTTCGGTCTGAAGGTCAAAGACGGAACCTTGCAGGCCGGCTTGGGCCACGCGTTCGCCGAGGAAGGCATTGAAGTCTTCGTTTGGCGTTTGGCTTTTGAGGCCGCGGGAGGTCAGGAGTCCTCCCAGCCCGAGCAAGCCACCGCTTAAAAATTTCCGTCGCTTCATGCCCTCAAATTAGGCGGTGAATGGCGAAAATGATCGTCTACAAGATTGGGGATGTAATTTCGTGACATGCCCCTGTTTGTGTGGGTGTTAGGGGTTATATTCTATTTAACCGGATTTTCTACTAAGCCATGCGCACGCTCCTTTTGTGCTCCTTTTGTCTGTTGTTTTTGAGTGTTCATTCGCAGGATGTCTTCATGGCGCCTTACAACCCGGATGTGAATGCCGACAGTGTAATCAGTACGCCGGATTTGCTCGGGTTCTTGCCCTTGTTTGGGACGGAATTCGCCGCAGCCGAAATGACCATTGATGGTCAAACGTTGTCCGAATACATCGCTGTTTTGGAAGAGGCTGCAGCCAATGCCAATGCTTCTGATACCATCACTGTGCCCATGATGCCGGGAACAGCGCCGGGAGAAATGCTGTATTGGGATGGGGAAGCGTGGATGTTGGTGCCCACCGGCAATCCGGGGGACGGGTTAATGCTTGATGGGACCACGCCAGCATGGCGAGCCCAGCGCTTGGGGTGTACCGACATCAATGCGTGCAACTATGAAGGTGAGGCCACAGTGTTGGACCCATCCTCCTGCATCTACGAGGATGAATGCGGCATTTGCGGAGGACCTGGAGCGCTTGAAGAGTGCGGCTGCGATCCGATTGCCGATGGAGCCTGCGACTGCGAGGGCAACCAATTGGACGCCCTCAATGTGTGCGGTGGCACTTGTCTGCAAGATGTCGACGACGATGGCATTTGCGACGACGATGGAAACGACGCGTGTTTGGGAGAATACGATGCGTGTGGCATCTGCAATGGGCCTGGCGCCATTTACGATTGTGGGTGCACGGGCATTGCCCCAGATGCATGCGATTGCCTCGGCACCCCAGATGTGGACCAGGATGGCATCTGCGACAACATCGACCCCTGCATCGGCGTGGACGACAGCGACGGAGATGGCATCTGCGACGATGTCGACGACTGCGACGGCACCTACGATGGGTGCGGGGTGTGCAATGGTCCGGGACCGATTTATGACTGCGGTTGTTCCGACATTCCAGAGGGCGATTGCGATTGTGCGGGAAACCAGCCCGATGCTGAAGGCGACTGCCAGGACTATGCGGCGGACACCAACGGGGATGGCCTCTACGACACGCTGCTCGAAGCCTGCTTGAATCAGACGAGTTACACCTTCGACAATCAGACCTACGATGTGGTGGCCATTGGCGATCAGTGTTGGTTCCAAGAAAACCTCCAACGCACCCAGTTTGCCAATGGCGATGAATTGGAAACGTGGCCTTCAGGAGACGCTTGGAACAACACGTTAGAGGGGGCTTACGGAGTCTATGGCGACAATGAAGCTGAGGTGGCGACTTATGGACTGCTTTACAATTATGCTGCTGCGGCTGACCCCCGGAATGTGTGCCCGACTGGATGGCGTGTGCCCTCCGAATACGATTGGCAGGACTTGATCAACGAGACAGGAAGTTTCTCAGACGCTGGGGTGCTAAAAGAGGCGGGCACCTTGCATTGGGCGGCGCCCAACTTTGGGGCCACCAACGAGAGCGGGTTTACTGCATTGCCCGGCGGAGAGCGCGGTTTTGGCAACATAGGGGATGTGGAACGGGGGACCACGGGATTCTTTTGGACATCCAGTGGAGATGGCCAAGGAGGGCGTTCTGTGCGTTTGGAGCACGACAACGACGACATTGCCGTGTCCACCATTGGTGCCAGTCGTGGACAGGCCATTCGCTGTTTGAAGGTGGAGCCGAGCTTTGGGTGCACCGACGTCAACTTTTTGGAATACGACCCCACTGCGACCGTGGACGATGGCGGTTGTTTGATCCCCAGTCATCCTGGTTGCATGGACGGTGGTTTTGAAGAGTTTGACCCTCAGGCCAACGTCGACGATGGCAGTTGTGCCACCTTGGTCGGGTGCTCAGAGAGCACTGCCGTCAATTACGGAGGCTACGAATACGCGGTTGTGGGGATTGGGACGCAGTGCTGGTTCAAGGAAAACCTGCGCGTGACCAGTTACCGCAATGGAGATGCCATCCTGAACCTTCAGGACCCGGTAGAGTGGTCCAACACCAATTCAGGGGCTTACGTTGCCGTGCTCAATGACAACGCTTTGGCCACTGAATTTGGGTATTTGTACAATGGAATGGCCGTGACCGACTCGCGGTACCTGTGTCCGGTGGGTTGGCACGTGGCCACCGATGAGGAGTGGAAAACCATGGAGTCCTTCTTGGGGGTTCCCTTCCTCGAACTGGACATGACGGGCATTCGCGGAGAGGCCGAGGGCGTGGGAGAGGCCATGCGCATGGACTACCCCAACGACACATGGTATGGCACAAATACGTCTGGATTTAGCGGGTGGCCTGGCGGCTATCGGGACGTGCAAGGGTTTTTCAATGAATCCGGATTTAACGGCCGATGGTGGGCTCCGCAGGAAAACGTGAACTGGTATTCATTGCGTGAGTTGGACATCGGGTTTTCTGGGGTTATCAGAGAAGAATATGTGAACCCTAGGCAGGGATTGTCCGCGCGGTGCTTGCGTTCCAATTTGGGTTGCACCAACATCAATGCATGCAACTACGAACCGCTGGCCAACGAAGAGGATGGCAGTTGCGATTTCTTGAGCTGTGCCGTTTGCAACATTGTCTCGGCGTGCAATTATCAGAATCCAGGTTCCTACGTCAACAATGCCGTTTGTGACTTCCCTGCAATAGGATTCGATTGCGACGGGAATTGCCTGCCGGAATATCTGGATGAGAATGGAAATTGTACGGGCGTTGAACCTTGTGAATCCGGCGTGATTGAATTGTCCATTGGGACTTTCTTGGGTGCGTCAGAGATCGAGGTTACGCAATTTCAAGCGTCCGGAACGTTGGGTACGATTTCCGTTGTTTCGAATTGGTTTTCCCAAGGGAGCTCTTACCCTGGAGACATGGCCTTGGCGATTGTCAATCCAGATGGCACTGTTTTTGGCGTAGATGGGTACAACACCAATACGGGTGAGGTGGGGTACCTGCCCAATTACTTGGACTATTGGCCATCGGATTGGAACACGTCAAGTGCGGGCGTGTATTATGCGCAATTCTCCATTCCCGAAGGGGTCACCGGAGATGGCGTTTGGTCTGTAGTGGTCATGAACGCGTGGACGACATCGCAAACTGTGGAATACGACTTGACGATCGAAATCAACGGCCTTTGCACCGAAGACTAAAGCTCAGCCTGAAGTGAGTTGCTTCATCGTTTCCATCGTCAGCGATTGACTTTGGACCAAGCCTTCAATGGTGAGGCCGCCAACGGCATATCGGATGAGGCGCAAGGCGGGAAAGCCAATGGCGGACGTCATTTTGCGGACTTGGCGGTTTTTGCCTTCGTCCAGTTGCACTTCAATCCAAGTGGTGGGAATGTTCGCGCGGTACCGAATGGGGGGGGTGCGCTCCCACGGTGGAGTATGGTCTGCGGGGAGCAATTTCGCGCGCGCAGGACGGGTGTTGTAGAACTTGCCTTTGGCCTTCAACTGCATTGGGCGTTCGAAGGCGCGAAGGTCTTCCTCGGTCGGAGCACCTTCCACCTGAACATGGTAGGTCTTCCAGATTTTTCGGTGGTCGTCCCCCTCTAAAACCTGTCGCTTCAGGTGGTTGTTGTCCGTGAGCAAGAGCAGCCCTTCAGAATCTCGGTCCAATCGGCCGATGGGGTACACGTTGTTGGGGAACTCTCCCAATTCGCCCAATCCGGGGTGTCCCGCTTCTGGCGTGAATTGGCTGAGCATGCCAAAAGGCTTGAGGACTGCGTACGTTGCCATGATTAGTCTATCCAGTCGGCCACAAACACGTTGGTCGAACGGGTGCGTCCATTGTTGCGGTTGGAGCTGAAGGCGATGCGCTTCCCATCGGGAGAGAACATAGGGAAGCTGTCAAACGCATTGTCAAACGAAATCTGCACGGGCTCGGCCCCGTCGATGTCGGTCATGAAGATGTTGAAAGGAAAGGCGCCTGTGACGTGGTTGGAGCTGAACAAGATGTTCTTTCCGTTGGGGTGGAAGTAGGGTGCCCAGTTGGCCCCGCCCAGGTCGGTGATTTGCCGTTGCTCGCTGCCGTCGACTTTGGCCACAAAGAGCTCCATGGCGGTTGGCTGAACCAGCCCCTCGGAGAGCAATTTCAAATAGGCGTCGGCTTCCTCGCCTTCGGCAGGGCGGCTCGCACGCCAGACCAGGTACTGTCCGTCGGGACTAAAAAAGGCGCCGCCATCGTAGCCGAGTTCACTGGTGATTTGCTGAATGTTGCGGCCATCGATGTCGCAGGTATACAGCTCGAGGTCACCGCTTCGAGTGCTGGTAAACACGATTTTGTCGCCTTGGGGGCTAACCGTGGCTTCGGCATCGTAGCCTTCGCCTCCGATGAACAAGTTGGGCTCGCCGCCAGCTGTGCTGACGGTGTAGATGTCATAGGTCGGGTAAATGGGCCACACATATTCGCCTCCGGGTCCGCGGCGGGGAACTTCTGGACATGCAGTGTCTGCAGCATGGGTGGAAGCGTACAAAACAGTGGAATCACCCGGCATAAAATAGGGGCAGGTTGTGCGGCCAAGGCCAGTGCTTACTGGCGCTGGGGGATTTTCAGACGGCGTACCGTCGTTCATGTCCATCACGTAGATCTGATCGCATTCCACGCCCCAATTGGAATTGGAGGCTTGAAAGACGAGGTCTTTGCCGTCAAAGGACCAGTAGGCCTCGGCATTGTCACCGCCGTAGGTCAGTTGTCTCACGTTGTTGAAGTGAACCTCTTCTTCGTACCCGCGATCCAAGCTGTCGGGAAGGTCCAGGACAGAGGGTGCTGCGTCATTGGCGCTGCTGGAATCGACAGGATTTGTGCCCTGACAGGACAGGAAAAATGTGCTGACCATCAGGCAAGGCACAACAAGAATGGAAGGACGTGTGAATCTCATGAAGAAAAAGCCACGCGAATGTAGAACTTCGCAACCTCACACACGACTTTTCTATCCATGAAGCGAATTGACTACCGAACCCTTGTGCCCCTTGTTTCGGTGGCGTTGATCTTTTTTGGTTGCAATGGCGCCGAGCCAAGTCCGCAGAGCGTGGTGGTCACCGACCAAGGTTTAACGGCGAGTGCGATGGCCATGCGTGCCGATGTATTGTGGCTAACGGATGAGCGGTTCGAGGGCAGAGAGACGGGACAGCCGGGGGCATATGCAGCAGGAAAATGGATAGAGGATCGAATGGCGGCGTTAAACCTCCTTCCCGCTGGGGATTCTGGCTATGTGCAGACGTTTGAGTACAAGCCGCACCCCCCCATGCAAGTGCATGGCGATACGCTCAAAACGATGGGGATGGCCATGGTCACAAAAGTGGTTGGGCGCAATGTTTTAGGGGCCACGGCCGAACGGAGCGACACAGCACAGAGCTGGGGAGTGATTGGATGCCATCACGACCATCTTGGTTGGGGCGACGAAAACAGCCTCTGGCGGGGGACTGCAGAAGGGGATTCAGCCATGCATCCTGGCGCAGATGACAATGCGAGTGGCGTGGCCGTTTTATTGGAGTTGGCTTCAAGACACTTGGCAGCGCCGCTTGCAGAGCACCCTCTTCTGATGGCCAGTTTTAGTGGGGAGGAAAAAGGGCTTTGGGGCTCCAATCATTTCACCAATGAGCCCACAGTCGGATTGAATCACTTGGATTGGATGATCAACTTTGACATGGTGGGACGCCTGCGTGGAGATACGCTGGCTGTCTATGGTAATGGCACTTCTCCGGTGTGGAATGACATTCTGGACACTTGCAATGCGGCCGAAGGCGCTGGGTTTGAATTGGTACTGAGCGAAAGTGGTGTTGGGCCGTCAGACCACACGTCCTTTTATTTGGAGGACATTCCAGTCCTTCATTTTTTCACGGGACAACACGAGGATTATCACAAACCAACAGATACTGCGGACAAGCTGAATTACGAGGGAATGGTTCGCATCGCAGACTTGGCAGCGTGCATTGTTCGGGAATTGGGGAAGCAGGACGACATACCATTCACCAAAACCAAAGACAGCTCAAGTGACGATGCGCCGCGTTTTAAAGTGACCTTGGGCGTGGTTCCAGATTACCTATTCTCGGGCACAGGAATGCGCATCGATGGGGTGAGTGAAGAGCGGCCGGCTCAGTTGGCGGGCATGAAGAAGGGGGATGTTGTTGTGCGCATTGGTGAATTGGAGGTAAACGACATGATGGGCTATATGGAAGGGCTGTCCATGTTTGAAGCCGGGGAGACGACCGAGGTGGAGGTTCTTCGAAACGGAAGCGCTTTGGTCATGAGCGTAACCTGGGACTGACCCTTGTATCTTTGTACCTCGAGGTGTTCCACCGCGCCCCACTTTTGTGTGGGTGAGGAAAGTCCGGACAGCGCAGGGTACCGAACTCTTTGAAAAAGGAGGCGCCTTCACAGGTGACAGATAGTGCTGCAGAGATTTAAACCGCCGATGGCCTTTTTGGCACAGGTAAGGGTGAGAAGGTGGGGTAAGAGCCCACCAGCGTGTTGGGAGACCACACGGCTTAGGTAAACCTTTCGGGTTGCAAGACCATGTATACCAGTGCTTGAGGACGACCCGTCCGATGCTGGAGGGTAGGTTGCGTAGATCAATGGTGGAAGTCCATTTGGACAACAGAATCCGGCTTACGGCCTTGACGTCCCCGGGGATTTGTCCCCGGGGATTTGTTTTGTTTGAATCCGAAATGGCCAAAGGCTCAATTATGTTTTGTTAATTCGCAATCCTGACTTTGTGCGAAATCAACGTGTAACCTCACATTAGATATCCCGATGGAAAAAAAATCCACACCCGATTTGCAAGCGAGCGAGCTAAGCCAGATCAAGAGTTTTTACGAGCAGGAGCGCATGCAGTTGGCAGCGCGTCTTCATCACATTGACCAAGTGATTGACCGTCTTTCGGGAGGGCGGGAGCCGATTGCAGGCCCAGCGGCAAAGCTTTCCGCTTTCCCTGCAGTTTCAGCCGCAAAGGCAAAGGGGGTTGTTGTGGAAAGTGTGCCGGTCCCGGTAAAGCGAGGGCCTGGTCGTCCCCGGAAAAATCCTTTGGTTGAGGAATCAAAAACAAAAAAGGCAGGTCGTCCTAAAAAGCGGGGTCCCAAGTCGATTTGGGGAAATTTCATCTTGCGCCGGTTGCGCCAATGCGATCGCCCGTTGAGTTATGGCGAACTCGTTCGAGACGCAATGGTCTTGAACAACCTCCCGCAGGACAAGGAAAAGAACGCGAAGCAGAGCATTTTGAATGCAGCCTTCAGGCTGCGAAACACGCTTGAGAAAATCGACACGGTAGGTCTTCCCGGCAAGAAGGAGAAGTTTTTGGTCATGTCGTCATGGCTAGAAGCAGAGAACCTGCTCAAGGAGCCCTACGCGAAACTGTTTAAGGAGATTGCGGTCACCCCGATGGAGGATCGGGGTCGCAAGCCGCGTCGGCCGTCAGCCGATGCGCAGGAAGACTCAAAGTTGAAAGCCAAGGTGGTTGCAAAAAAGGCCGTTCCTGCTAGAAAGGCTCCTGTATCGACGGATAAGAAAGTCACTTCCAAGGCTTCATCTACAAGAAAGAAGGCCGCCACGGCCGTGAAGAAAGCGGCGCCTGCGAAGACAAAGGCAGCGCCTGTTTCGAGGAAAACGACAACGAAGGCCACGGCGAAGCCGACGGTCAAAAAGACGCCAGGGCGAAAGCCCAAGAAGTGATCAGAACCCAAAGTGGGCTCAAACAAAAAGGGCACCCGAATGGGTGCCCTTTTTGTTTCCACTGAGCTCTAGATTATTCCTGATGAAAGGGGTAACGGTAATCTTTCGCAGGAGTTAAGGTCTCCTTGATCGTCCGCGGGCTAACCCAGCGAAGTAGATTGAGAAGCGATCCTGCTTTGTCATTGGTTCCGGACCCTCGAGCACCACCAAAAGGTTGCTGGCCCACGACGGCTCCAGTGGGCTTGTCATTGATGTAGAAGTTGCCAGCTGCATTTTGGAGTGCGCGCATGGCGTCATCAATGGCGTAGCGCTCACGGGCAAAGACGGCACCGGTCAAAGCGTACTCGCTTGTGGAGTCAACAAGCTCTAGGGCGCCATCAAAGTCGTCTGCTGGGTAAACGTAGATGGTGACCACGGGCCCGAATATTTCCTCCTCCATCGTCTTGAAATGGGGTGTCTTGGCCAAGATCACGGTCGGGTGAACAAAGTAGCCTACGCTGTCATCGCACTGACCACCACACAAAACCTCGGCGTCGGGGCTGTTCTGTGCGAATTCGATGTAGCCTTTGATTTTGTTGAATGACCGTTGACTGATCACAGCCCCCACGAAATTGGTGGGGTCTGCTGGGGTGCCCACCTTCAGTGTTGCAACGTCAGCGGTGAGTTTCTCCTTGATTTCAGGCCAAAGGTTGTCGGGTAGGTATACGCGGCTTGCGGCGCTGCATTTTTGTCCTTGGAACTCAAATGAACCCCGAAGGATTCCTGTGGCAACCTCATCAACATTGGCCGACTTGTGGGCAATGATGAAGTCTTTTCCGCCTGTCTCTCCCACAATGCGTGGGTAGGTTTTGTAGCGGGCGATGTTTTGGCCAATGGTCTGCCATAAATGACGGAATACGCCAGTGCTGCCAGTGAAATGCAGGCCCGAAAAGTCGGGGTGATTGAACACCACATCTCCTGCCACAGGCCCATCGACGGTCACCAAATTGATGACGCCTTCGGGAAGGCCGGCTTCGTGAAGCAGCTCCATGATGACATGGGCGGAGTAGATCTGTTCGTCAGAGGGTTTCCAAACCACAACGTTGCCCATCAATGCCGCAGCAATGGGGAGGTTGCCTGCGATGGCGGTGAAGTTAAAAGGGGTAATGGCGAAGACAAAACCTTCCAGCGCACGGTATTCAAGACGGTTCCAGATGCCGGGTGCACTTTCGGGTTGTTGGGCGTAGATGTCTTGGGCAAAATGGCAGTTGAACCGAAGGAAATCAATGAACTCGCAAGCGGCATCAATTTCGGCTTGGTGCATGTTTTTTCCCTGCGCCAACATGGTGGCTGCATTGATTCGCGTCCGCCAAGAGCCTGCGAGCATTTCGGCGGCCTTGAGAAAGATGCTTGCGCGCTGTTCCCATTCGAGTGAAGCCCATGCCGAGCGTGCTTCGAGAGCGGAATCAATGGCTTCCTTCACGTGTTCGGCTGTGCCAAAGTGCGCATGGCCGATCACGTGTTTATGATCGTGGGGGGGGCTCAAAGGGCGCTTGTCTTCGGTGAGGACTTTGCGTCCTCCGATCACCATGGGCACCTGCACCGGCGCTTGGTTGAACATGCGCTCATATTCAGCGAGCTGTGCTTCTCGCTCGGGGCTGTTTGGGCCGTACTCGAGAACCGGTTCATTTTCCGGGTAAGGGACTTGGAAGAAGGCGTTGGGCATAGAGAATCGATTGGGTGCAAATGTAGGAGTGGAGAACCCCATCCAAAGGCTCATGTGTTCGGTGTTGAAAACCGCCAACTGTCTCTGACGTAGTTGCTGAATGCCGACGCAATTTGCTGTCATGAGGTCCTCTGCGGATGTGCGGTTGGAATGGGGGTGCGTTCAGCTTGGGCTGAAGGTGTGGTCTGTGGTGCTTTTCTGTCTGATTTCCTGCGGGTTAGATGCGCAAGAGACCAGCGGAATTGAAGAGCTGAGAACCCGAGCTGAGCAGGCCTACGCCTCGGGAGATTTGACAGGGGCTTTGTCGGATTTCGAAAAGTTGGTGAGTTTGTTCCCAGAGGAAGGGTGCCTACACGGTCGTTTGGCGGGGTGCGCGTTGACTGAGCCGGGAAGGATGACTTTGGCGCGTCGTCATTTGCGCATTGCAAACAAAATGGGCTGCGAGGATGTGGATTTGGAATTCCATCGGGCGCGGTTGGCTCAACTGGAATATGATTTTGATCGGGCGCGTGATTTGTACGCTGCTTATTTGGCCATGGCAGGCAAAAAAGCCAGGTTTAAGGCAGAAGCCGAACGTGGTGCTTTGATGTCCGCTTCTGTTCAGTGGTCTCCAACAGAGGCTGTAGGCCTCGAGGTTCGGGACCGGATTTCAGCAGACCCGAAATCGGCATTTCGTTTCTTTCGACCAGAAACTCCGGGTTTGCGGTTGGTCAATGTGCCTGTGGCATTGCGGTCAAAAGCAGATTTGAAGACGGACCCAGAGCGGATGGCGTTTCACGATGGAGACACCATTTTGGTTTACTCTTCATTGGGAAAGAAAGGACAGTTCGGTTGGGACCTTTTTCGCATGGCTCTATCGGAGGGCGATTATGCAGAGAAAGAGCGCTTGTCTGATCAAGTGAACACTGCGTTTGACGAGCGAGACGCGTATCTCTCGCCAGATGGCGTTTTGTATTTCTCTTCGGACCGTCCAGGTGGTCTGGGGGGATATGACATCTATGCTATTGGCTGGGCCGACGGTCAGCCTGCAGGAGAAGTCTATCGGTTGCCATTTCCGATCAACTCAGTAAACGATGATGCCTTCTTTATTCCTGAGCCGGATGGAGGCGCCTGGTTTGCCTCAAATCGTGCAGCGACTCAAGGGCGTGTGCACGCATTTCGCGTGGCACTAAGTGAACGTCCATTTGCGGCGGGAACAGTGGCTTGGGTGGAGGAAGAGGTGGAATCAGCCAACCTTACCCTGAGGGTTTATGAGCGTGGAGAGGTCCGAATGGAGAAAGACCTGAGCCGTTCGGAAGCGAGCCACGTGTCGGTTTCAGAACATGTGAGTGGATCGGCCGTGCGTGTGGTTTTAGAGGATGGTCAAGGACAAATCGTATCCGAGGCATTTGGAAGCATTGACACCGCTTGGGAACTCCAAAAGCAGGGTGCTGGCTGGACCATGGTTGAGCGTGTTGCGCAGGATTTCGCCATGTTGGCAGATTTACAGCAAACAGACGCAACAGGAATGGGGGGCATGGAGCCTGCGGCATCAGCGCAAAAAGTGGGCCCCAATGCCGGGTCAGGCTCAAAACCGAAGACGGGTTGGAATGCATGGGTTTCTGAACAGATGTCGGGTGATCCAGATGTCCTTGACAACATGGAGCTGGCTTCCGAATCGGATGTGGCCGCGGCTTCTGAAGCCTTGCCCACAGAGGTTGCATCCGATCCTGTCCAAGCTGACCCTGTTCAAGCTGACCCTGTTCAAGCCGAAGCGTCTATTGAGACCTCAGAGGGGACTCAGCCCGGGATGAGCGACGTCGATGTTGCCCGGGTGAACGCACAGGATGGGGAAACTGAGAATCCAAGTCAGGAATTGGCTTCGGGGGATTTTACGGCTGCCAATTTGCCAGCGCAGTCAGGGATTGAGGCCTCTAACAGCAATCAGGATTCACAAAAAACGACTGGGGCCGAAGGGCTTTTAGATCCAGAATTCTCACCGAGTCCGGCCCAGTTGTCCCGAATGCTTTTTGAAGACGAGGGGTCGGTTGTGGCCATCTGGGAGACGAAGTTGGATCGGATCCTGGTTTTGGAGTCCCAGTTTCTCGATGCGCCAGACATGGCAAAAGCAGGAGAGCTGTACGATTTACTGACGGATGTAGAAGCGTGGTCTCCAGAGTCAGGTCGGGTTGCCGTCAAATACAGAGAGGGCGCTGAGTTTGAGGAGATACGTGAAATGTTGGACACCTGGAGTTACGCCGTTCAGTCTGCCACAAAGTCGTCCTTGGCGAAGTTGGCTGGAGATGCTGTGATGGCGGGACGAAGACAGAAATTGGCGTTGCGCGAGTTGAATGAAATTGCAGGAGTCGATGTAGCGGCCATGATGTACAAGTGGTCAGATTGGAGAGATGCCAGGAGAGGAGTCGCAGGCGTTTCCCCAGAACTTGGTGAATGGGAGGTAGAGGAAGGGGATGCGGTATTGGAGCAATGGACGTCAGGGCTCAATGCAGCGAAAGAGATTTGGAGCCGCAAGGAGAGATCAGGTTGGAGAGGGGACTGGCTTGGCATTCAAGTGGCTGAGGTGGGTCGGAATTCTGAGGTTTGGCAGGAAGTCCGCGAAGAATTGGTGAACGGATTGAATGTTGCCGTTGCTGCCGAGGCTGCGGCTGTGGAACTCGCCGCTATCGAAGCCGCTGCAGCCGAAGCTGCTGTTGTGGAACTCGCCGCTATCGAAGCCGCTGCATCCGAAGCTG
>Ga0209092_10003194_pt1 | contig 14453 bp, 7 predicted proteins | sample FraStrMetagenome_FD_187446 | JGI IMG/M metagenome (GOLD analysis project Ga0209092, IMG submission 187446) | Marine eukaryotic phytoplankton communities from Arctic Ocean - Fram Strait ARC3M Metagenome (SPAdes) (version 2) | ecosystem: Environmental > Aquatic > Marine > Oceanic | place: Fram...
GCAATCGGATTTTGCTGCGGAGAAGTTGTCCCAGATAAAGATGGAGTTTCGGCGGTTTCCGTTTTTGCAGAACTAGTTTTTCATGTTTACATTCAAAATCAAATGACCATTGCGGATCATATGCAGAGTCTGTATAACAAGTATGGAGAATTCGTATCTCATAATGGTTATTACTTTTATGAAGATCAAGAGATCCTTCCAAAAATATTTGCTCATATCCGGAATGAAGGAAAATATCATGACAAGATCAAGCAATATAAAGTATCTTCCATCCGAGACTTAGGTTCACCAGGTTTTGATTCAACAACAGCTGACAACAAACCGACATTGCCCATTTCAACATCCTCGCCTATGATTACCATCAAATTTGAGAATGGATGTGTCGCCCAATTTCGAGCAAGTGGGACAGAGCCAAAATTCAAATATTACATAGAGATGGCTGGTAAAGTTGGGAAGAATAAAGAAGAAGTTCAAGTTGAGTTGAAAGAAATGGCGAACATTATTTTGAATGAGTTGATAAGACCTCAAGAATTAGGATTAGTTGGATAAAAATAATAGAAACATTCAAAGTTATTACTATAATTTATCGAACTGGAAAGAAATACCCGCACCTAGATTCAATGACCAGGTACCCAATTCAACCACATGTGCACAATAAAATGAATCAACAAATTCACGTTGTAACTGTTTCAATAAAGTGTAATTACAAAACTCTATTAGAGATAAATTATCTACAAGCAATATAAAAGTGATGATGAAATCGGAACTATTCCTATATGCCGTATTCACCCAAAAAAATATTTTGAATCATTAGTCTTTCTTTTTTCAATACAGCTGACCATATTGTCAACCATTGTCTCTCTATTTCCGTCATCCTTGACAAAATATAAATACACCAACTTCATTGCATTCAAACATAAGAAGTCCTGTTTCTACAATTATAGCAGATTCATATTTGGTCCATGATGGGTGCTAAAAATTGATTAACGAATGTATGAACAATCCATTCAGACGAAAAACATTAACGGAAGTCTATTCAGGAGATGGTGGCGAATTAGAATTGTGCATCAATCAAGCCACGGGTTGAGAGCATTCCTGTTATAAAGTGATTCTGCGTGCTTCAGAGAACACATTCTGCAAAAGAGAGTAACGCAAGACCAACAAAAATACAAGATGATATAATGTGTGCATCAATTCTCTCATCAATCGAAGTACCAAGCCTACTTCCTAACTTATGACCAAGGTCCATCATAGTAAATGAGGCAATTAATGCCATGGCACCACTTATGACTGGTTGAACTCCTGCAGCACCTCCTGCGACACCGCCAGCAAGATTATTAAGTGTCATGGGTACTGCGAGTCTCAAAATATCGCTGAGTCCTGTGACGGCATTACCTTTTTCTTCTTGAATTTGTTTCTTTTGTTGCAATGTGGATGTTGTGGAAGCACCACTCCTTAAGTAATCAAGCAACGAAATCGAACAGGATTTATATTCATCGTAGGCCAAATATAAGAATGCAATGCCACTAAGTATGGGTGCCACGCCTTGGAAAAGGTATCGTTCCAAGAAGTGACCCCCAACACAAGATACGTATGCCCCTGAAGCATTGGCAATTGATATTATAAGATTCACATGAAAAGATAAAGGTTTTGCTGAAAGTCCAAGAGATGCCCCAACGGTGAAATTGTCAGTGCTGCTTCCTATTGAGAGAAAGAGAGGGTAAACGTATTCGATGAAAGCATATTGGACAGAAAACCCATTCATACTTTTAGGGCATAATTCATGCTATGCAAACATAATCTAATGTCAATCTTTGAAATGAAACGAAGGTGCTTTTGGGCTGAAGTAACGTCATCATTCTATCGAATATCAATTTAATGCAAAAATAACGTCACAAATATGATGCTATTAGATCTAACGAGCTGCTGTATACTGAATAAGATGCTAAACGGTACGCAACGTACTTGTCTTGAATTGCAGAAGTGCATACCGTAGTAACAATTTGATAGTGAGTGGAAAAAGTCATTTTATGGAAACAAGTTATTCAAGTCCCGTACGTTATGTTTGTAATGTTATACCGACAGCAGCAGTACAAAACAAACCAATTCATTCAACACGAAAAAAGACATACCTTATCGAAATAAAAAGACCCGTGCCCGCAAAATGAAAAACAAAATTGTTCCCTTCTGTTTTTTTATCTACTATTATTCCATATTTTTTACTTTTTAGTCACGAACTAAAACTTCTACAACAAAATCGGGGCCGATCGGAATATATTTGGGGTCTTTTGTTCCGATATAAGAATCTGTAGGAAAAATTCATACGATTTCTTTCACATTTGAATTTTGGCCTGCAAAATTAATTCATATGTGTATCCGTAAAAAATTTGACAACATGGTCACTTAAGAAGCTGTAAATGTATTTATATGATGAAAAGGTCAATTAGGAATTTTGATGTTTGTTTAGAGTCAAGCAGACATAATTGGAATTGAACTTCTAAATAGATTATGCATAAGTTTTTGATGTTTTACAACACATATGAGAGGATACTGCTCGTGTTTCGAATCGAAACATAGTATGTTTTACGTGCATCACCCGCCACTCTAATGAAAGAAATGAACAAATTGCAATTGAGAGACATAATTGATATTCATTAATATGCTCATTGCATTCAAGTGGAAAGAAACAGTAATTCAATCCAAAATTTCGGATATCCAACTTTTCTGTTAAAGATTTAAATACGATAAGATGTCTGAAAGAAAGTCTGTTCGTTCTGACCAATTGGATGCTGGTATTGTCGATGATGGTATTGTCAACAATAATAATGGACAAGAGTCGTTAGCCGCAGCTGAAGATTTAATGGGAACTTTAGAAGCAGGGCACGAACCCTTCACTAACTTTCGTAATCTCATGGAAGGAGTAGAGGTAGCACCAAGTGAATCAAGTTCGCAAGTTTCTAATTTGTCGCAACGCAAAGGTACCAATAAAGCCCCCCCGAACGCATTGCGCAGTCTACAAGAGAAAAATAATTTTCACTCTCTACCAGATGATATTGATTATCATGAAGATTCGTTTCTCGACAGGCTGCGTGAAACTGATACGAAAAGTCTTTGGATGATGGCGTTTTTAATTTTTGCAGGAATCGGATCTATTGTAACTGCGTTCAGTCTTATCTCCAGTGTTAATCCAACTCCAAAAGTCTTACCCACAGATGTAATGGAAATGAATTCTTTTTCCAGTGCAAAACAAGTCAAACAATTTCTCACAAAAGCCAATATGAACGTTCCTGGTGTAAATCCATCTTTAACTTGGTTTTTCGGGTTTCCTCAATCTGGAAATACTTATGTTTTTCATATCTTACATTCTGTCACAGATAAAGCAACAGCCACGAATTATGGCTTTAGTGTCATGGATCTTGAGGGAAAAGTTCATGCTGCCATCCATGATAGTGTCAGAGTTTATGGTGAATCAGGACCAGCTCTTTACACTTCTAAATTTTTGGAAACTCCAGACACGCGAATTTTGACATGGGCTTCTTCTGATGGTGCTTGCCGTAATTGTCATCCACGCAAATACATGTACAATTATGGACGTTTTCGAGAGTTATGCTGGGAAGGAACGATTATGAAAGATGGTAATCAGGTCGCCGTGAAATATAACCCTGAGCTAGTGAAATCAGCTGTGCATCTTTACCGTGATCCTTTTGATAATATCGTACTGAGATTTTGGGCAGAAAGAGAGGCAAAGGCGGCAGGTAATCATATTTCTTGGCTGGAACGTTATCCACCAACCCATACCGGTTTCCAATCATGGTGTAACGAGCGTGATGCTGAATGGTATGATGTCGAAAATGCATGGTATGGACCTGAAACTATGAAGTTGGCTGAAGGAGTTATCTGTCGTCAGGAATTTTATAAATACATCATGTTTCACAATAATATCGCAAGGACACGTCTAGCATACAATTTGCCAACTTTTGTCATTAAATATGAAGATTTTCATCTCGAGTATGAAAAGACAATTTCAAATCTTGTTGCCTTCATGGGATTGCCTTTATTGAGAGAGCCACCCGAAAAAGATGTTCAAGTGGGTTTCTCAGATAGATATTTTACAGACGAACATAGAGCAGCTTCCAAGAAGCTTATGAGGTCACTCGCCTTACCTAAAGTGCTGGACGTACTTGATCAATATGATGAAGTTGAACACAAAATAAGGAGCGACCTTCACAAAAATCAATAATCGTCGTGAAGAGTTGAATGGCTGTATCTTCATTGCTATCGATAAGAAAAAGTAATCAAATCTATCGCTAGGAATAATCCGCGTCTCATTATCAAATTTTTTATTTATCGTATGCACTAAAATTAACATGAAAAAAAAAATGATTGCTTAGTAAGAGGTTTATCATATTGCAGATTCGTTATCTACTATTTGCATTTTTCACGCGAACCCATTAGTAAAGTTAGTTTGAAGCCATAAAGCAGAAGCACCATCAATATTTGTGAATCAAATGGTCAATAATTAAATTTATAATGTGTGGAAGATGCGATTCCCTCAAGATTTCAATCATATCTTGATAGTGTACACCAAAGACACTCAAATATCAATTGCAAGGAGTATAAAATGCAACTCATCATTCGTGTTTGAAAATAAATGAACTACGGCACAAAATATTTTTTTTGTAAGAGGAGATCACGTAGTTTTTGAAACGTGACTTGGTGTGAAGAAGTATATACTTGTTTGTCTCGTGACTGCTGCGGATGTGTCTTGGAAGTACTTTTTGGTCGCAATGATGATTCTCTGCATGTGAATTTCAATCTATTTTGCGATCAGCTTATCATGAATCATTAAAATATGTTTCATACTTCATATATTTTGGGTTTTTCCTTTGTGAATTAATAGTGAGTATCAAAAAATGGTATTTCTTCATTTGTTCAAGGTTGGGTTATTAATAGATAGGGTTAGAGGTTAGAAAGCTTTTTTTATCGACAAAAATATTATATGTGTTGGAAAGTCTTATGACCGTAATAGTTTTTTCAACAGACTCACTTAGAGTTTTTTCGCCGGTCTTAGAAGAAAGTGTCCGTTTTACTTAAGAGAATGGAAGCTAGAATTTTCGATTGGAAGGGTTATTTTAGTTCGTTGCAGTGAAGAAAAACCGGCTTAATGCAAATCCGAATCTATCATAAAACCCAAATAATCGCAATATGAGCAGACGGGAACCAACATGGGCCTACAGATATGGAAGAGGAAAATATCAAGAGGACAGCGAAGGATCCTCTAGTGCAGCGCTAGATTCCCCCTTGTTGCCATCAGCGTTAAATAATGTTCCATCGTTGTATAATTCACTGTCTGTACAACCGTCGTCGTTTAGACGAGATGAGAGTGGTGATACAGGTACAAGCACCTCATTTATGTCCAATTATATCGGTGAAAACGCACCATCATCTTCAATATATGATAAAAATGTGGAAATTGATACATCAGGGGCTCCAGAATTGTTTGGTTCAGGTTTTTCTGAACGTAATATAGCCTCCATTGCAGGTTCTTCTTCTCCATCAAAAAACTCTTCAGTCTTTAATACCGTTAAGAAATTATTAAAAGGAGATCGGAAAAATCTCACAATAGGGGGATTGAGCAAAACTATAGCCCTAGCACTGATCATTGTCTCGGCGGTAGCATTTGCCCTTATTCAAGATCCCAACCTAGATCAATCTATAGATAATGTAGCTGATGCCGAAAATGACTTTCGTCGTCCAGCTTTCGTATATGAGCATCCCTACGTTTCATCTTCCTATTATTCCTCCACAGCTTCCGAAAAAACGTTGCTTAGTTCTGAAAAACGCATGCAAGAAAATAAGCTCCTTGCAGCTGCTGGAAAAGGTCGTCGAATGAATGTCAAAACACGTTTGGCGATTGTACGTCCCTTTTGTGAGTTCGATGCAGGAGCCCTTCCGTCAACCTTTGCATGTTGGGATGCATTAGTGCCTTGTAAAACTGCACTGAATGATTTAGGAGACTTAGAGCAAATGGCGAATGGAGATCAGAATCGATCGTCTTGGAATACGTTGGCAGAAGCTTCAGCTGATCTGTTTCTGTTTTATAGTCAATCATTTGTGGATAACCCTGTTGCTTTGGGTGCAGTGGATAGTATTATTGATACTTTCAATTCACCAGGTGGTTGGAGTCAGTGCTTTGATAATGTGTATGCTATTGAAGCAAATATTCCCCGAGAATTGGATCTCTATATTCCGTCTGCACAGGAAGAACTTTACAATTGGGTGAATGGACCTAATCGTCAGTTTGAGGCTGCCTTTCGTATTATTCAAAGTGGAGAATGGGGTGATTACGATGCTTTCTACCTGATGGAGGGTGACTCTATTCCTGTGAAGAGCCATTGGCTGGATCAGATTTTGTTTTCAGCTGAAACACATCGTCCTTTTGCGATTTTGGGAGCGTGAGTAGACTACTTAATTTATTTTTTATGTTTGTTGGATTTATTTCATCTCATCTGCAAAATTTGTTCCCTACTTGTTTCTCAAACTGTTGTAGTAAATACAATGGCGATAAATGGGATAACTTTTACGAGTCTATCCCTTTATCATTACTTCATCATATTAATGGAAATGCTATTTATAATACATCCCATCCTCTTCTGGAACGTTTAGTGGGACAACTTGAGATTGAAGCACCGTGTCCGTATAACTCCATTCCATATGATTATAGAATGAGTCAAATGGTTACCGAGGGTGCACTTAAGATCGTACCGAAACTTGCCCCGAAGATTATGCTTAACGAAGAGGGAGAGAATATTACTCTCTCTGAAAATACAAATATGTTTTCAAGATGGTGGGATATGTATAAAGATCAAAACCCTTTCAAGGAAACCTATGTTATCCACAACTACGCCGCTACAAATCTTATCCCTCGACATTTAGGTCCTGAATACATTATTCACGGAGCTAAATTGTATTCACCTTGGGATCCAACTAAAACAGAAGTCACATTAGTCATTTCGGAATGGTTTTCTGACCGTTCGATGCATCTACTTTCACATTTGGACCACACTGATCACCCCTTCTCGAAAGTAATTGTGATGCTTCCCCCCGATATTATGGCTCATGATAGTTATAATATGACTGTGGTGCCTGTTGTGGCCCATCACAGATCCACGCCGGATTACATGGATTTATGTGAGGCTCCAGTTGAAACTGAATATTTCATGTTAACCAACTCATACCATCACGTTGCAACACATGTGGATCTGATGTTTACACCCGGAACTTTTAAACCTGTTACAGCTTTTACTCCAGCTACATATGCTTTCTGTTTCAAGTTTCCATATTGCAAAGAGACAGTAAATTTAGCTCAACGATTCAATCCTGGACACAAGAAAGTAGTACAAGATTTTGATATGTTGTACAATACAAAATATAGGAACGACTTTTGTAGAGAATGGAAAGATCGTTGGGGCTCTGAGGGAGAAGATCTGTATAAAAATCAAAAGCAACGGCTTTTAGTGAGAGGGAAAATTATTGGTCCAAAAGGACCTACCGGTACAGCTTACACAGCCTATCTTGCTCGTGACAAACTGGATGCACAATATAAGTTTACAGATCGATCGCTTTATGGAGCTCGAGATGCATTTGTAAAGATTTTTGCAAGGGAGGAAAAGCAAGATAGTATGAGTAGTGAGGAATTAGCCAAACGAAATGGAGTAACAGCCTTCGACAATTCAACCGACTGTGATTGCAAGGCATTCGAGACACAGTCGATCTGTGAAAATAGTCCTTTGGGTTGTGTTTGGAGACCCTTGTTTGAGTCATGTCGACCTCCCGAGATGATTGATGATGGTACACCTATTTGCCCACAATCAGATGCACCCACGATGTCACCAACTGTCTTTTACGAATTTGAGGACACAATGAATCCTACTGCAACACCCACAAGGTCAGCAAATGAGCCAGATCCTTGGTACGCTTCGTTATTTAGAGCAAGAGAACGTGCAAGAAATAGGGAGCCAGAGGAAGAAGGTATTAATGTATTGAGTAGAGAAGATCAAGGTGGCGAAGATGAAGATGAAATTGAAGGAGATCAATCAGACAGGGAAATGCTAGAACTGAACTCAACCGAAGATGGTTCTGATGGTGATGATGGTACAAGGAGAAAACTTAATCTGCTTGATTTTGAATCGAATATCGTACAACCAATTATGGATACTCCTCCATCTCTGAGCCCAGTGGCGGACTTACAAAATGAACTTTTCATTGCATCAGAGTTGGGTTTTGATGCTTTAAATAGAAGTTTAAACCGAGAATTGTATTTTTCTAATGTGGATTCTGAAATGGACATTGGTATTCAGCCATCTACGTACTATCTCGCACCATCAACATCTCCAGCTAAGGCTTTGGAAGCATGTCCAACATGGGGTCCTAGTATTGTGAAACGAGTAGAATCGAAAAAACGAAAGAAGAGTCCATTTCAAGAGCATTTCTTCGAAGAGAATATACCTACAAAGAAACTCTTATCGTCTGCATCGAATGCCTACTTCAAGCGCGATGAAAGTGATATTACAGTTGCATCAAAAATGTCGCAATATGTGGAAAATCCTCCCGCACGAAGAACTTCTGGATTGATCATACCAGACATTAAATATATGAAAAACAAGCCACTAGATGGATCTTATGTCCGTGTGACAGATTATAGAGACCGCCATCCTTTTGAAGGCGGTGGCGGTGCTGTATCTGGATTCTTAGAAGGATATGGAAGCGACGACCATCCTTTTGATCCAATACGAATCAAGTTTGAAACATCTCACTTAGATGAAGTGATATCTTCTGTTGAGGATTATGACACAAATCAAAGAGATAAGGCACGTGTCGATACATTGTTGAGAGAGATTCTACCATCTATAACCGGGATCTACTCGGAAGCATTGAAAGTCGTGCCGGTCTATGGCAATCTTTTACCTACAAGTTCGAAATGTGGTGCAGCCACCGTACCAGAAGCACATATTGAAGATGGCGTTGATCATGCTGATCTTCTTGTATACGTCACTTCATCAAAAGGTTTATGCTCAACTCTCGAAAGTCGTATAACGGCATGTAGCTTTGATCAGCACATGAGGCCCATTGTAGGGAATCTAGAAATTTGCCTTGATGCTATTCTTCTTGATGAAAACGGCAGTGTTTCTAAGGAAGAAACTTTAAATCAAATTTCTCATTATACAATGGAAGTTGGTGCTCTATTAGGATTATCTCCAAATCTTTTTCAATTTTTTAGGGATCCCGAGACCGGGAGACCATATGGAACGTCTTCTCAGTCTTTAACGTGCGTTGATGGTACAAAAGCTAGTGTTGATCTTCCAAATATTTTGAATGCTGAAATATCTCCTTTCGATAAGAAAAAGTCCGTTTATGAACTCATCTCTCCCACCGTGTTGCAGATAGTGAAAAACCATTTTGATTGCCAGACCATGAGTGGTGTACCTCTAGATAATCATGATTCAAGTTGGAGCTGCTTTGGCTCTCATTGGGATAAGGTAATTTGCACGATATGTTTTGTTTTTTGTTTGAATTGAGTGTTTTCAGGTTTGACTAAATTTGATTTTTGTTTTTATTCTGTCACCAAAACAGAGATTATTCTTTGATGAAGATTGGATATTGGGGTCAAATAACGGTCACAAAAGTTTCAGTCTAACGCCTTTGACTCTGGCATTGCTTGAAGACTCATCTTGGTACAAAGCTGACTATGAAAAATCCTCAAGTCCAGCTTTTGGACATGGTGCAGGCTGTGGATTTGTGGAAGATAGCTGCATGAGAATTGATGAATCATTACCTTCATATGCAAAAGGATTTTTTTGTAATTCCGAATCCAACATTGAGAAAACTGGTTGTGACTACACTCATGAAATGAAGGCTTCTTGTAATTCCGATAAATTCAAGGATGATAAAGAATCAACAGACTTACCATTTATGAGGGCAATGAGTTCAGAGCTCTCTGATATCAATCTAAATTCTTGTCCTATGATGTCTAAGAACTTAGTTTCGTGTACGGTAGAGCCAGGCAGCGTCAGTCACGATTTTGAGAAATACGGGAAAGATAGTAAATGCTTCGAAACCAACACACACAATTCACTCTGTCTTGAAGCTTTCTGTAACAAGAAGAATAAAAAAGTGGAGTTTATAATTTCTGAACAAATTTATCAATGTGATTATGATGGGCAAGAAATATTGATTGATACTGATGTATCAATCCAATGTCCAAGGATAGCAGCGATCTGTCCAGAGTAAGTTCTAAATTGTGATTGGTATTATACATGCTTTTCATCACATTGTATACTAATTGATTGTTTTTTTTTTTTTTCGGTCAGCTTGGTTTGTCCTTCAAGTTGCTCAGGTAGAGGCATTTGTGATTATTGTTTGGAAGTACCTCAGTGTATATGTGACGATCCATTTGATGATACTCCAGGTTGTTGGGGATCTTAATGATACTCATATTGACAATATATTGACCCCGTTGATGAATGAAATAGCAGATTGTAATTATTAGATTTAAAAATTTAGTTTTAGTAGAATGATAATCCCGGCAAATTTTCTTTTATCTTTTGAGAAAGTCGAAAATGGAGCTCTTCAATGGAAGACTGAATATCACATGTGTACAAAATATCCAGCCAGGAAAGACACATTTTCTCTGTTGTTACTTTCACAAATGCAAAGCTGCAAGATTCATTGCATGCAAACTCCTAGAATAATCTTATTGAAAGCGCAAAATATTGAATGTCAAAACGAAGCTTTGTCTTCCAATGAAACCATTGCAATTGAAAATTTTATGAAAAGAAGTTTGTCGATTTTATGTTAATTTATTTATTTTATTTTATTTTGATGTTATTATTTAATTTGTTGTTCCAATTAACATTACAAAAAAATAGGTTATGAATAAAGAGTATTTCAAATCTCGTAAAGCACAACACAGCAACGAAGCAAATGCGATCGCCGTATTAGGTAATTCATATTTACATTCCCATATATATTTCCACGTGGAAATTGGTGAGGGGAAGGTCAACACAGATTTTGAAACGCACGGCTAAGAAAGAACTGAAAAGTCCTTACCCCATACACTTCTTACTTGAACGTGTCCGTCGCTCCATTTCAATTCATTTCAATTTGTAAATATTTCTAAACCAAGAGGAAGCAAAGGTATGTGATGGACGATATGGTGTGGACAGAGATAACAATTGATTTCATAGTGCTAACGTTTCATTCTTCATTGTGGTCGTTACAATTGATAAATAAAACATAGTTGAAAATGTCTGAATCTCTCATCTTGAAAGCAACCCTTGAAGGGCACTCCGACTGGGTTACCTCTATCGCCACCACCCCCGAAGATCCCAATCTACTTCTTTCCTCTTCTCGTGATAAGTCCGTTCTCGTATGGACTCTTATGGGATCTGATGGTGGACGCGCCCGTCGTGCCCTTCGTGGACACTCTCACTTCGTTTCGGATGTTGTTATTAGCAGCGACGGACAATTCGCTTTGAGTGGAAGTTGGGATGGAACCTTGAGGCTCTGGGAGATCAACTCCGGAAAGACCACCCGTCGTTTCGTTGGTCACGATAAAGATGTTTTGAGTGTTGCTTTCTCTGTTGATAACCGTCAAATTGTGTCTGGTTCTCGTGATAAGACTATCAAGCTTTGGAACACCCTTGGAGAGTGCAAGTACACCATTGCCGGAGGTGAAGGCGAAGGACATACTGAATGGGTTTCATGTGTTCGTTTCAGTCCTTCCCAAAGTGTTCCTCTTATTGTTTCATGTGGATGGGACCGTCTTGTAAAGGTGTGGGCTCTTACTCACTGCAAGCTTCGCAATGATCTTGTCGGACATACCGGTTACTTGAACACTGTCTGCGTTTCTCCTGATGGATCTCTTTGCGCTTCCGGAGGAAAAGACGGAACCGCCAACCTATGGGATTTGAATGAAGGAAAACAACTTTACAGTTTGGAGGCTGGAGAAATCATCCACTCTCTTGTTTTCAGCCCCAACAGATACTGGCTCTGTGCTGCTACCGATGCCTGCATTAAGATCTGGGATCTTGAGAGCAAGGTTGTTGTTGCTGTTCTTAAACCCGAGGAGGAAGACGAAATCTACGAGACTGCAGCTTCTGCCAAGAGCTCTGCCATCTGCACTTGTCTCGCCTGGTCCGCCGATGGAACTAATCTATACGCTGGATACACGGACAGCAAGATCCGTGTATACCAAGTTATCCAATAAACTATTTAAAAGACTCACGTATCGCTTTACTTTTGTGGTTTTCATGTCAAATTTTATTTTAGCTGGTATGTTATCATTATTGGCATTGAATTTGTCTGCTCTAAATGAAACTTATCCTTCAACATTACTAGTTAATAAGCCGTTCTGGAAACAAAAATAGAGCTACAGTTAATCAAAATCAACCATATATCTTCATAAGGAATTTGGGCAGTTTCTGCTGCCTAATTTATGGTGTATATATATATACTACATCTCCAAATTACATAGGTTGAGTCTTATCTTAACTTAAGTTTGCTATATTTTTTGAAGTGTGGATAATGTGCTTTATAATTGTGTTTCATTTCCAACAAGATGGAAAAATAAATTGGCATTTTAATTTTAAAATAATAGTCTGGTGAAAAGACGATCGAAACCACTTATTGCAAAGATATATCCTTGAGCTCACTATTAGAGCGGCTTTTGTTCACAGAAAGAAAGCTCAAATTCAAGCACAATAACTATGTATCAAAGCAAAGATATTATTGTTTATGGTATTGACTGGCTAATTATGATTACGTAATTATGTGGAGAGGGATCGTGCGTACGTAGTACGTACAACATATGGTAAGACTTTTCCTTATTTTACACGAAGGTAAAAGATCAAAAGACAAAAGTTATACAGCAGGTAGATATATTTTCCTGTTACATATTCAATTGTTACACATAAAAGATCTTTCTAAATAATTTCTACATACGAAAACATAATAAATCGAAAAAAAGCTTTTATTCCAAACTCATCTATTTCATCAATTCATCACTTTTCCATGAAAAATGGATACCGAAGCGAAGCAGCAAAGCATCTTAGGAGGAAGAAGAGGAATATTCTACCTACAATCAAGGACGAATTTGCTTACAAGAGACTCGACAAAAAGTATATGAAATCTATAGTACCCTTCACATACGAATGATCTATTTCAACAACTTTATCAATCCGATTACACAATCCCTTGATATAATTATGATAACCCTACCTCTCTTTATCATTTAGAATGATATTCATCCAAAATATCCTTTTTGGGATTCCGTTCATTCTGGATGTGATCAAACAGATTATAACACGACGTATATTCCTGGCTACAAACCCATCTCAACCGATCAAATCTACGCTCGTAATGATCTACGTATACTATGATTATAACAGCCAAACAATCTAAATCCAATCTTAACGTTCTCTCACTTTTTCTTTCTCTTTCGAATTCTAAATTCGAAACAGGTCTATCAAGCACATCAACATCATCTTAATGTGCAATGATAAACCACACAATCTTAACGTTCTCTCACTTTTTCTTTCTCTTTCGAATTCTAAATTCGAAACAGGTCTATCAAGCACATCAACATCATCTTAATGTGCAATGATATCTTACCTATTTATTCTTCTTCTGACGACAACCATATACAAGGCACTGGCGTTAGGCTTAAATCGGTTCCGATTTATACACTTCATTTGGAAATAACCGTTATAATTTCGTTTAATTCTTTTTTATTTTAGCCCGGTTTTGGCCCCGGAGGTGCGGTATATATTGGGAGGTACTGCAGATCCACTATATTTGATGATCTAAAAAGCCTTGGTACAGAACGGTTCTGGGAATTGCATTCAATCCCTTCAGGAAAACAAGAATTTTCGCATCTAATTGAAAATGGGAATACCTTATGGCTATGGAAGAGAATGTATAAGCTTTGTGTACAAATTCAAAAAAAAATAAGAACCTTTTTTATGACCCATGAAGATTATGCGTACTTTTTTCTTCGAGACTAAAGTTTTTTAAGGGCCTGTACATTCTAGATTTTTAAATTACGTGAAATCGTAAAATCGTAATTATGATTCACGATACAATTTATACCTGTCCATTCACATCAACACGAAATCATACTTCTTCTTTATTTTTTGACATAAATTTAATTTTTTTCATCTTCCCAAAATAAAATATTTTCGTCATGAGATCCAAACTGATCTTCAACATAGCAGTTGCTCATTACCAACTGAAGAAAATCTCAAAATTGAAGCATAAAAAAAAGCCTTCTGCCAGAAGAGAATGTCCAACAATAATCCGCCAACGCAAAAGTGTACGACAAGTTTACAACGAGATAGGTAGAACCATGTTTCGTCGTTCTTATCGAATGCATATAGAAACTTTTTACAAATTGT